>Ga0105101_10000158_pt1 | contig 26648 bp, 35 predicted proteins | sample PPLLak21cMay2015_2_FD_87037 | JGI IMG/M metagenome (GOLD analysis project Ga0105101, IMG submission 87037) | Freshwater sediment microbial communities from Prairie Pothole Lake near Jamestown, North Dakota, USA - PPLs Lake P8 Core (1) Depth... | ecosystem: Environmental > Aquatic > Freshwater >... | reverse complement strand
TAGTCGGTATGGTGGACCTGGTATTTTACGTGGCTGCCGACTTTCCAGTCATCGGCCAGCGCCGGGACGGCGGCGAGCGCCGGCACACACAGCAGCGCCAGCCAAAAATAATTCATCCGCTTTTGCCGAGGCGTCCGAGTACACGCTCGACCGCCGAACCACGCGCCACGCATTCGCTTGCCCCTGCCGCCTTGGCGGCGCGAAAGCCCTCGGCGTCCACATGCGGCCCGAAGGCGAGGATGTCAGTGGCCGGGAACTGCTCGCGCAATTTCCGGATATGCCCGGCGGCATCGCGCGCGGTCAGGTCCACCGCGATCAGGTCGGGCGTCTCGGCGCTGTCGCGTTTCAGCAGCTGCGCGCCGGCCGCCTTCCAGCGCGATTCGATGCGCACGCGGCTCATGAGGTCATCCGACCAGAGAAGTATTTTCATGTTCAAGCCTCTCGCACAGAAAAAAATGTAGCCCGGATGGAGCGTAGCGGAATCCGGGAATCTGTATGGATTCCCCGGGTTCCGGCCCTACGGGCCTGCACCCGGGCTACATTATGAATAAATCATGCTTCATTTCCGCCGCACATCCTCCACGATCTGCCCGTCATGCAGCTTGATCAGCCGCCGTGAGAAGTCCATCACCAGCTTGTCGTGGGTGGAAAAGATGAAGGTCACGTCGTGCTCGGTGTTCATGTGCACCAGCAGCTCCATCAGCGCCGTGGCGGTTTTGGAGTCGAGATTGGCGGTCGGCTCGTCGGCCAGCACCAGCGACGGCTCGGAGACGATGGCGCGCGCCACCGCGACGCGCTGCTGCTGCCCGCCGGAGAGCTCGCCCGGGCGGCGGTTGGCAAGCTCGCTCAGACCTACCTCTTTGAGGATTTCCATCGCCTTGTTGGTGCGCTCTTGCGCCGCGACGCCCTGCAACTGCATGACGAACTCGACGTTCTCGCGCGCGGTGAGTACCGGGATCAGATTGTAGGACTGAAACACGAAACCGATGCGCTCCAGCCGTAGCCGGGCGAGTGCACCCTTGTCGAGTGAGGCGAGCGCGATGCCGTCGACTTCGACCTCGCCGCTCGTGGGCTTGTCGAGCCCGCCGATGAGGTTGAGCAGCGTGCTCTTGCCGGAACCGGATGGCCCTGACAAGCACAGGAAATCCTTTTTCGGGACTTCGAGGTTTATGTCGGTGAGCGCCTCCACGGCGACCGTGTTCTGCCGGTAGACCTTGCTCAGGTGGCGGCACACGACTGTGTTGTCCATGACTCTCAGGTCCTCGTTATCGCTTCCACCGGCACGTAACGCGACGCGCGCCACGCCGGATACAGGCTTGCCAGCACGCCCAATACCACCACGATGATGTTGGCCGCGGTCACGTCCCCCGCGGCCAGCGCCGGGTACATGACCGGGCTCATGCCCACCATCTCGAGGCCTTCCGCGAACATCGACAGGTCGATACCGCCCTTGAGACTCACTACGCTGATCCACGATGTCAGGTTGCCGAACAACAGCGCGATCCCGAGCAGGATCAGCGATTCCACCAGCACCTGGCCGAGAATGAAGCGCGGCGGCATGCCGAGCGCCTGGAACAGGCCGAACTCGCGCGTGCGTTCGAAAACCGCCATGAGCAGCGTGTTGACCAGCCCGAACGCCATGGCCGTGAACACCACCGCGAACCAGATGAGCAGCACGACGTTGTGGAGCTTTTCCATCAGCACCACCATCGGCTCCACCTCGGTCCACGCGGCGACATCCTCGCCGGGCGCGGCCGCGCGCAGCGACGCCACGATTTCCTCCAGCCGCTTGCGGTCCGGCGTCATCACCGCGACCTCGGAGACATCCTTGCCGATCGTGAGCATCTGCCGGGCAATGTCGAGTCCAACGAATACGTACCCGGTCTCCAGCGCCTGCGGGTCGGCATCGAAGATGCCGACCACGCGGAAACCCCGATCGGCGATCTGGTTGTTGGCGTCCTGGCTCATCAGCACCACGCGCCGCCCGAGCGTGGTTTCAAGCCGTTCGGCCAGCTTGCGACCGAGCAGCAAGCCTGGATCGTCCGGCGCGGAAAGGTACGCGCCGTCGGTGACGGCCTGACTGATGAATGACAGGCCGCGTTCGCCCTGCGGATCGATCCCCACCAGCACGACCCCGGCCGACTCGCGCTCGCTCGAAATCACCGCGGGCACGCGCACGCGCGCGCCGGCCGCGACCACCGCCTTCGCGTGCAGAGCCGAGGCGAGTTCCGGGGTCACGGCGAAGCGATGCTCCACCGCCGGATCGTCGCGATAGCCGGGCGCATGGATCTGCACATGTCCGGTGAGGTTGAGGATCTCCTTTTCGACCTGCTGCTCCATGGAGCCGCGGATGAGCGCCGCCATTACGATCATCGACCAGATACCGAGTACCAGCGCGAACAGCATCACCAGTGTGCGACGCTTGTGCCGCCACAGGTTGCGCCAGGCAAGCATCAGGAGCAGCGGCAGGCGTGCCGCGCTAGGCGACATGAATGGCCTCCACCGGTTGCAGCTTGCGAATCCGCAACGCCGGGTACAGGGCCGCGACCAGAATGAAGCCGAGGATCACCGCCGGCCCGATCAGGATCGCCTTGGCCGAGAGCTTGGGATAGATCAGCGCCGGCAGGCCATATTGGCCCATGAACTCCTCGAGGCCGGGATAGGTGAATCCGTGCACCGACAGATAAGCGGCGATCCCGAACCCGATACCGATGCCGATGCCCAGACCGATCAGCGCCAGCAGCGCCGTTTCGGCGAACACCAGCGTCCCGATGCGCAACGGGGTGGCGCCGAGCGCCAGCATGATGCCGAACTCGCGCGTGCGTTCCAGCACCGACATGACGAACGTGTTGAGGATACTGAGCGTCACCACCAGGATCAGCGCGACGTAGATGAACCAGTCGATGGTCCAGTCCGCTTCAATAATCTGTTTGAGACCGGGAATCAGCCGGTCCCAGTCGAGCACCACCAGCTCCGGCGCCGCCGACAGCAGGCGCGCCACCTCGCGGTGCATCTGCGGCAGCTGCGCGAGGTCGGGCGCGAGCAGCGCGATCGCATGCGCGCCCTGTCCCATCCCGAACAGCTCCTGAAAGCTGCCGAGCGGCATCTCCACCAGCACCCGGTCGAGATCGCGCATGCCGCTTTCGAAAATGCCCGCCACCGGCACGATGGTGGCGGCCACCGAACCGTCCATGGCCGAGCCGAGCAGGGTCAACTCGTCGCCGACCTGGATGTTGAGATTCTTCGCCAGCGGCGCGCCGAGCACGACCTCCTGCGCCTCGCGCCCCGCGAGGTAACGCCCGGCCTTCATCAGGTGCGGCACGGTGGACACATCCGGCTCATGCTCCGGTTCGACCCCCACGACCTGCACGCCGTAGCTGCGCGTGCCGCTCGAGGCGAGCGCGAACGCCTGGGCGCGTGTCGCGATGCCCACACCGCGCAGTGCCGGATCCGCGCGCAGACGCCCGGCGAGCGCGGCCGCGTCCGGGATGATCGTGCGAATCTGCGGCTTGTCGAGGTAGCCCTCGCGCTGCACCTGCAGCTGGGCGGTGAATATGCGCAGGCTGCTGTCGACCATCAGGTCGTAGGAACCGAGCTGCAGGGTGATAAGAAATACCATCAGCACCGTGACGAACGCGATCGCCGAGGCCGTGAGCCAGGTCCGGCGCTTGTGCCGCCACAGGTTGCGCCAGGCGAGGCGAAGCAGGATGCCCATGCGCTACTCCCGCGGATTCCGCAGGTTGGACAGGGTGAAGGTGCTGGCGCTGACAGGGATGCCGAAACGGACTTCCTTCGTCACCACCTCGGTCCATTCGCCGGGCTTGTCCATCTTCTGCATGCGCTCGCGTGCCGCGACCAGCTTGCCGCCCATGGGCCTGATATCGGACGTAACGAGCTTTTTCACCAGCACGTCCTGCTGGTCATAGAAGGCGTGCTCCAGGATCAGCCAGTCATCGCGGATTCTCACGACTTCGCGGCCCCACACAACCGGGGCCGTTTCCTTCGGTATCGATTCGATCACGTAGACCTTGTGGCCGTCGTGCATCTCGGTGCGTAGCAGCTTGTGCGTGTACTGCTCGATCAGGTCGTCGGCCTTGGCCAGGTCGTTGTTGGAAAAATCCGATCCCATCCAGCCCTGGTTCATCATGCTCGAAGGTATCTTGATCACGCGGTTGATCTTGGGCGTGAAACTCCACATGTCGTTGTCGAGCAGCAGCGTGGCATTGCCGGCGTCCTTGGGCGGGGCCGTGACGCGCACCAGCGACTCCTTATCCCCGCGGGTCCACACGCGGATGGTCATGGTCCGCTCCCAATCCGGGCGGTGGATGGTCATGTCGATGACGGAGTAGGAGGAAGTGTCGCGCCAGTAATCGATGGCGCGCTTCACCAGGGTCGCCGCGTCTTCCGTCGGCGCGGCGACGGCCACGGCGCCATGGAAAAGCAATGCCAGCAGCAGGCATTGCCATCGCACCGGCGGGAAAAATTGACGCTCCGCATCCATGGCTTGGCCATTATTGCCCGCGGGCGGGGATTTCACAACGCAGGAATTTTCCCGGGAATCGGACGACGAAGCTTCAGCCTGTCAGGAGAGATTCATACAGCTTCCTGTCCGCCTCGCTGAAACAGCAGGCGATGATTTCATCGAATTCATTTTCATGCTCGCGCATGACCGTCACGGCGATTTTCGCCGCCTGATCCTTGGGGTAACCATACACGCCGGTGCTGATGCCCGGAAACGCGATGGACTTGACGCCATGCTGCAACGCCAGCTCCAGCGAGTGGCGGTAGCAATTGGCGAGCAACGCCGGTTCGTTGTGCCGGCCGCCGTGCCAGACGGGTCCGACGGTATGAATGATCCACTTCGCGGGGAGCCGGTAGCCGGGCGTGATTTTCGCCTCGCCCGTGGGACAACCGCCGAGGCTGCGGCATGTCGCCAGCAGCTCCGGACCGGCGGCGCGGTGGATGGCGCCGTCCACCCCTCCGCCGCCGAGCAGGGACTCGTTGGCGGCATTGACGATGGCGTCCACCCTGAGCGTCGTGATGTCGGCCTGAAGCGCGCGGATCATCGGACGCCGGGTTCCGCTCAGGGATTCGCGGGAGCCTTGACGCCGGGCGGCGGGTCCATGAGCGCCGGCACGTGCTGCAACGGCGACTCGGCACGCGGCGGTGCCACGCGTTTCATCTTGTCGCTCTCGTCCGGGCGCGGCGCTGATTCGCGTGCCTGCGGCGACAGCTTGACCGCCTCACGTTGTGGCCGTTCGGCGCGCCCGGGTTGCGTTTCGTCGGCAGCGCTCGCCGGCAGGGCAACCAACACGGAAAAAATCAGAAGGATCCTTGATGCGCGCATGAGCTGTCTCCGTGACAAACTGTCTTTAACATAACCCAAATGACGCATACCGGACATATTTGCCGCGCCGGCGGCGCGAAACGGGCGATGCGCGCGCTATTTCACCACGCGCAGGCTCGGTCCCTTGCCCGGCGGTTTCCCGCCGGGCGGGTTGTCCTCCGGTCCGGGTTCGGGCGCGTCACCGCCGGGCAATTCGGGAAACGTGATGCCCTGGTTGTTTTCGCGCGCGTAGATCGCGAGCACAGCGGCATACGGGACTTCCACGGCAAGGCTCTGGCCGGCGAAGCGCGCCGCAAACCGCAGGGCCTCGGCGGCGAACTCGAAACGCCCTACCGCGCGCGGATGGATATTCAGCACGATGCGACCGTCCTGGACGTAATTCGCCGGAACCTTGACGCCGGCGGCGCCGGCATCCACCAGCACCTGCGGCGTGAAATTGTTGTCCACCGCCCAGTCGTAGACGGCGCGGAGCAGATAAAGCTTGATCGGGGTCATGCGCCGCGCGGGGTCTGCACGCGCAGGAAAATCGGGCGCGGGGTCTGGCGCTTCACCGGGAGGGTGTGCGCATCGCCTTTTCCGCCTCGGTCAGCGACAGCTTGAAGGATTTGCGCTGAAACAGCTTGTTGGCGTAATCGAGAACGGGCTTGGCCTGGCGCGGGAGTTCGATGTCCCAGTAATCCAGCCGCCACAGCAGCGGGGCAAGCGAGCAATCCACCAGCGAGAACTCCTCGCCCAGCGCGAACGGTTGCTCCTTGAAGATCGGCGAAATCACGGTGAGCCCGTCGCGCAGCGTGTGACGCGCCTTGGTCGCGGACTTCTTGTCACCGCCGGTGATGTCGCGGATCAGGCCGTACCAGTCGCGGTCGAAACGCACCAGCATCAGCCGCGCGCGGGCGCGCGAGACCGGGTCCACCGGCATCAGCGGCGGGTGCGGCAGGCGTTCATCGAGGTATTCGTTGATGATGTTCGATTCGTACAGCACCAGATCGCGGTCCACCATGGTCGGCACCTGGTTGTAGGGATTGAGCTCGCCCAGCTCGCGCGGCTTCTTGTTGACGTCCACGTCCACGATCTGGCACTCGATGTCCTTCTCGAACAGGACGATGCGCGTGCGGTGACTCCAGGGATCGGACGTGCCCGAATACAGCGTCATGATCGGCTTGCGCGCCGCGGGCGTGGTGCTCATCACGTTTTTGTCGATCATGTCACTCCGGGACGGCTGGCCGCCACTGTCGATGATTCGTGCCGGTTATTGAACCGGCACGAATGTTCCTGAAACAAAGCTGCTGCGAAAAAATGTCCCTGCCTGCCGGGCATGCGCCGCAACAATCAGTGGATGTCCTTCCAGTATTCCTTCTTGAGCAGGTAGGCAAACACCAGGAATACCGCGAGGAAGATGAGCACGTAGATGCCGATCTCGTAACGCACCAGCTTGGCCGGCTCGCCGAGATAGACCAGGAAATTCGTCAGGTCGCGCATGGCGCGGTCGTACTCCTGCGGCTCCATGGAACCGACGCGCTCGATCTCGAGGCGTTCCAACACCTCGGCGCCGTGCTCGTCCTTCTTGAATATCGCGCGCTGGTCGCCCTGCCATTCGTACAGCACATGCGGCATGGCCACGTGCGGGAACACCGTGTTGTTCCAGCCGGACGGCGACTTGTTGTCGCGGTAGAAGCTGCGCATGTAGGTGTAGACCCATGCCGGTTTGCGCGAGCGCGCGATCAGCGACAGGTCGGGTGGCGCCACGCCGAACCAGTGCCGGGCGTCATCCTTGGGCATCACCGCCTTCATGAGATCGCCGACCTTGTCCGCGGCGAACAGCAGGTTCTCCTTCACCAGCTCTTCGCTGATGCCGAGATCCTTGCCCATGCGGTTATAGCGCATGTAACCGGCGCTGTGGCAGGACAGGCAGTAGTTGACGAAAATGCGCGCGCCGCGCTGCAGCGAGGCCTCGTCGCCGAGGTCGATGTTGACGGGGTCGCAGTCGACCGCGCCGCAGGACTTGTGTCCGCCCGCGGCGAACGCGCCGGACGGCAGGCCAAGGACAACCAGCAATATCAGGAGCTTTTTCATTTCCAGGTCACCCTTTCCGGCACCGGCTTGGTCTTGTCAAGACTGGTGTAAATCGGCATCAGGAAGAAGAAGGCAAAGTACAGGACCGTGAACGCCTGCACCCAGTACACGTTCTTGAACCAGAACAGGCTTATCACTTCCGGGCTCTTGGTACCGAGATAACCGAGGATAATGAAGCTCACCACAAAGAGGGCCAGCGCGGTCTTGTACATCCCGCCGCGGTAGCGGATGGATTTCACCGGTGAGCGGTCCAGCCACGGGAGCAGGAAGAACACCACGATGGACAGCCCCATGAAGATCACGCCCCAAATCTTGGCGTCGATCCAGAAGAAGTTGTACACGTTGGCGCGCAGGATCGAGTAGAACGGGGTGAAATACCACAGCGGCACGATTTCCTGTGGCGTCTGCAGGATGTTGGCCGGCGTGAAGTTGTCGGGCTCGAGGAACCAGCCCCCCAGCTCCGGCGCGAAGAATATGACGGCGGCGAAGAGCATCAGGAATACCGTCACGCCGACGATGTCCTTCACCGTGTAATACGGGTGGAACGGGATGCCGTCAAGGGGAATGCCGTCCGGTCCCTTCTTTTTCTTGATTTCGACGCCGTCCGGATTGTTCGAACCGACCTTGTGCAGGGCCACGAGGTGCACGAACACCAGGGCCGCCAGGATCAGCGGGATGGCGATAACGTGGAACGCGAAGAAGCGGTTGAGCGTCGCGTCCGATACCACGAAATCGCCGCGGATCCACTCGGACAGCGCCGGACCGATCAGCGGGATGGCGTCGAACAGCGAGATGATCACCTGCGCGCCCCAGTAGGACATGTTGCCCCATGGCAGCAGGTAGCCCATGAAGGCCTCGGCCATGAGCGCGACGAAGATCACCATGCCGATGATCCACAGGAGTTCGCGCGGGCCGCGGTAGGAACCATAGAGCAGGCCTCGGAACATATGCAGGTACACGACGACGAAGAAGAACGACGCGCCGGTGGAGTGCATGTAGCGGATCAGCCAGCCCCACTCCACGTCGCGCATGATGTACTCGACCGAGGCGAACGCCAGGTCGGTGTCCGGCTTATAGTGCATGGTGAGGAAAATGCCGGTGACGATCTGCATTACCAGTACCAGCAGCGCGAGCGAGCCGAAGTAGTACCAGAAGTTGAAGTTCTTCGGAGCGTAGTACTTCGACATGTGATATTCGAAGGTCTCGATCAGCGGAAAACGCTCATCGATCCAGGCGATCAGCTTTTGCATCAGGCGGCTCCTTGCTGATCCGCGCCGATGATGATGCGCGTCTCGCTCAGGTAGGCATGGGGTGGCACCACCAGGTTGGTCGGTGCCGGAACGTTCTTGTACACGCGGCCGGCCAGATCGAACTTGGAACCGTGGCAGGGGCAGAAGAACCCGCCCTTCCACTCGTCGCCCAGGCCCGAGGCGACACCGGCATCGAGCCGCTTGTCTGGCGAACAGCCGAGATGGGTGCAGATACCGACCAGCACCAGAACTTCCGGCTTGATCGAGCGCGCTTCGTTTTTCGCGTATTCCGGCTGCTGATCCGTCACGGCAGATCCGGGATCGGCCAGAAGTTTTTCCACGGCGGCGAGCGATTTGAGCATCTCGGGCGTGCGGCGCAGGATCCACACCGGCTTGCCGCGCCACTCGACCGTGAGCAGCTGGCCGGCCTCGAGCTTGCTGATGTCCACCTCGACCGGCGCGCCGGAGGCCTTGGCGCGGGCGCTGGGCATCATGCTGAGGACAAAGGGGGTGAGCGCAAATGCCGTTCCCACCACTCCTAATCCGCTGGTGATCGCCAGCAGGCGCCGGCGACGCGGATTGACACCCTCTTCACTCATGAAACCCCCTCAATCTCTTGAAGAACGACGCAAAAATAAAAAAATCACGCGCCGTGGCGTAATTTTTCTGAGATGAATCAGACAATTAGTTGATAGAATCCGTCTGGCCCTGAAAAACGGCGCATAGGATTATATATCATCCCCACCGGAGTCAAGCGCTTAAATCAAATCGCGGCGTATTTTTTCACAAAAACCGCCGCTGACCGCCATATCGTCACGGTGCGACGCGCGCACCGGCGCATCGGATAGAATCCAATACCCGGACATCACCATTTGCCTGCCCATATGAATCCGCGCCAGATCCTGTCCTATCTTGCCCAGGCCGTCGTCCTCGGGCTGGCCATCGCCTTCGTGGTGCTGTATTTCTGGCCGGAAATCGCCGGGCATGACACCGCCACCGTCGAAATCCGCCAGACCGCGCCGGAAACTTCACAGCGCCCGGCCAACGGTCCCTATTCCTACTCGCAGGCGGTGGACCGGGCCTCGCCCGCGGTCGTCAACATCAATACCGCCAAGGTCGTCACCGTGCGGCCGCATCCGTTTTTCGACGACCCGGCGTTCCGCCAGTTCTTCGGCGGCGGCAAAGACCTGATCACGCCGCGCAAGCGCGTCGAATCCAGTCTCGGTTCCGGCGTCATCATGAGCGAGCAGGGTTACATCCTGACCAACCATCACGTCATCCGCGGCGCCGATGCCATCCAGGTATCCCTGCAGGACGGGCGCATGGTGCAGGCCAAGGTGGTGGGCAGCGACCCGGAGACGGACGTGGCGGTGCTGAAAATCGATCTCAAGCGGCTGCCGGTCATGACGCTCGGACACTCCGACAGCCTGCGCGTCGGCGACGTGGTGCTGGCCATCGGCAATCCCTTCGGCGTCGGCCAGACCGTGACCATGGGCATCGTCAGCGCCACCGGCCGCAACAAGCTCGGCATCAACACCTTCGAGAATTTCATCCAGACCGACGCCGCCATCAACCCCGGCAACTCGGGCGGCGCGCTGATCGACGCCGAGGGCAACCTGGTCGGCATCAACACCGCCATCTTCTCGCGCAGCGGCGGCAACCAGGGCATCGGCTTCGCCATCCCCACCAGCCTGGCCCAGAGCGTGATGCAGGAAATCATCGAGCACGGCCGCCCGCTGCGCGGCTGGCTCGGCATCGAGGCGCAGATGATCACGCCGCAGATCGCGCGCGCGCTCGAACTCAAGGATACTACCGGCGTGGTGGTGGTCGGCGTGGTGCGCGGCGGACCGGCGCACAGTGCCGGCCTGCAACCCGGAGACGTGCTGGTCGCGATCGACGGCAGGAAAATCACCGAGGCGCGCGAGGCGCTGTTGACCATTTCCGGCCACAAGCCCGGCAGCCGCGTGAAGATGGAGGTGCTGCGCGACGGGAAACCACTGGTGATCGAGGCCACCGCCATCGAACGCCCGGCGCAGGCGGCGGTGACTGAATAGAACACCCGGAATTCAATTAATGTAGGTTGGGGTGAGCGAAGCGAACCCCAACGCAGACCCATCGCCCAGACCGCCTGGAGGCGCCGGCTTTCACGGATTTTGTTGGGGTTCATTTCATTCACCCCAACCTACTTTATTATTTCTTGCCGGAAAATGCCTCGTCATGCTTTTTGAATTCGGACTCAATCTCCTCGTCGGTCAGGTCGCGCCGGCCGCTGTTCACGGCGGCGTCGGCGGCACGTTTCATCCAGCGCGCCACGAACAGGCCGACCTCGAACAGGATGATCATCGGCACCGCCAGGAAAAATTGCGAGAACACGTCCGGCGGCGTGATGACCGCGGCCACGATGAAGGCCCACAGGATCACGTACGGCCGTTTCCGGGCCAGCGTATCGGGGTCGATCACGCCCATGCGCGCCAGCAGGATTACCGCGATCGGCACCTCGAAGGCGATGCCGAAGGCGAAGAACATGGAAAACACGAAGTCCATGTAGGAACGGATATCCGTCATCATGGTCACGCCCGGCGGCAGGGCGTGCACGAAAAATCCGAAGGCCATGGGGAACACCACGAAATAGGCAAACGCCATGCCGCCGTAAAACAAAATGGTGCTCGACAGCAGTAGCGGAAACACCAGCCGCCGCTCGTGCTTGTACAGGCCCGGCGCCACGAAGGCCCACAGCTGATACAGCAAGAACGGGATCGTGATGACGATGGCCACCGACAGCGTCAGCTTGATCGGCGTGAGGAACGGCGAGGCCACTTCGGTCGCCACCATGGTGGCGCCCGGCGGCAACACACCCATCAGCGGTTGCGCCACCAGCGTATAAACTTCAGCCGCGAAGGGGATCAGCGCGAAGAACACCACGGCGATGGCGATGACGGCATAGAGCAGGCGGTCGCGCAGCTCCAGCAGGTGGGTGATGAGGCTGCCCTCAGCGGCGGCGGGCTTTTCGGGTTCCGTCATGTTTCTTTGCGGACCGGGATTTATTTCGGGTTTTGCCGCGCTTGCCGGCAACCAGCGAGGATGCGGACTTGCCGCCGGCGGAGGTCGCGTCCGGGAGCGCGGGCGGTCCTGGCGAATGAATCGTGGGCGCGGCGGTATCGGGGTTGATTTCCGCGAATCCCTTCACCAGTTCGCCCGAGGTGTCCTGCATCAGGCGGCGGGTGCTGTCCAGTTCCCGCTTGAGCTTGCGCAGCTCCGACAGCTCCTCGGAATGCATTTCGCGGTCGAGGTCCAGCTTGACGTCGGAAATGAAGCGCCGCAACTGTCCCATCCAGCGGCCGGCGGTGCGCGCCACCTCCGGCAAGCGCTTCGGGCCCAGCACGATCAGTGCGATCAGGCTGACCGCCACCAGTTCGGAAAAGCCGATGTCAAACATCGCGCGTGACCGTGGCGGCAGTAAGAATTATCTCTTCTGTTTCTTCTTGGAGGTGACTTCCGCGTCGATCACGCGGCCGGAATCGTTCTTGATCTTCCTGGCTTCGTCGCCCTCGCCGGATTCCGGCGCGTCAGGTTCGCCCCCTTCCTTCATCGATTGCTTGAAACTCTTGATGGCGCCACCGAGGTCACTGCCGAGATTGCGCAGCTTCTTGGTGCCGAAAATCAGCAACACGATGATCAGTACGACTATCCAGTGCCAGATGCTGAAAGTACCCATGCTGTTTCTCCAGAAAATTCCGTTCGTGACTTGCCGGTGCCTGCACGGCGGGCGCGACCGCCGCCGTTCTACTGACGTCCCTGGCGCGAGGTCTTCTCGTCCAGGCCGGACACGCCGAAGCGCCGGTCCAGCTCAGCCAGGATATCATCCGGCTTCAGTCCCGTCTGTGCAAGCATAATCAGCGTGTGAAACCACAGATCGGCGGTCTCGTGAATGATTTTCGCGCGCTCGCCGCTCTTGGCCGCGAGCACGGTCTCGGTCGCTTCTTCGCCGACCTTCTTGAGGATGGCGTCCAGCCCCTTGGCGTACAGCCCGGCGACGTAGGAGCTCTGCGGATCGGCGCCCTTGCGGGCTTCCAATGTTTCGGCCAATTTTTTGAGAATGTCGGACATTGCTCAGTTTAATGTTCAAGGTACAAAGTTTAGAGTTTAGGGTGCAGGGTTAAATCCTGAACTTTAAACTCTGTACTCTGTACTCTATACCCGCAACTATTTTTTCCCGTAGATTTCCTGTTCGCTTTTGATCACGGGCTCGACCGTCACCCAGCGCCCATCCTGCAACTGCTGGTAAAAGCAGCGCTCGCGTCCGGTATGACAGGCGATGCCGCCCTTCTGTTCCACGATCAGCAGCACGGCGTCGTTGTCGCAATCGAGACGGATGTCCTGCACCGCCTGCACGTGCCCGGATTCCTCACCCTTGCGCCACAGCTTGCGGCGCGAACGCGACCAGTACACCGCGCGCTTCTCCCGGGCCGTCGCCGCCAGCGCCTCGCGGTTCATCCACGCCAGCGTCAGCACCTTGCCGCTGCCGGCCTCCTGCGCAACCGCGGGGACCAGGCCTTCGGCATTCCACTTTACTGCATCGAGCCAGTTTTCCATGGTTTCGGGTACAGGGCACAAAGTTCAAAGTACAGAGTACAAGGTACAAAGTTTAAGGTTCAACGTCCAACGTTGTACTCTGTACTCTATACTTTGTACTCTGCACCCCGCCTCCCTGCAACTACATCCGTACTTCGATACCAGCCTCGGCCATGCGCTGTTTGGCCTGCGCCACGGTGTATTCCCCGAAGTGAAAAATGCTGGCTGCCAGCACGGCATCGGCGTGGCCCCGGGTGATGCCTTCGACGAGGTGATCGAGATTGCCGACGCCGCCGGAGGCGATCACGGGGATGCTGACGGCGTCGCACACGGCGCGCGTCAGCTCGAGGTCGAAGCCATCCTTGGTGCCGTCACGATCCATGCTGGTCAGCAAAATTTCGCCGGCGCCGTACTCCGTCATTTTCCGGGCCCAGGCCAGCGCGTCGAGGCCGGTGGCCTGGCGTCCGCCGTGGGTAAACACTTCCCACTTGTCCGGCCCGACCTGCTTGGCGTCGATCGCCACCACGATGCATTGCGAGCCGAAGTGATCCGAAGCCTGTTTCACGAATTCGGGCCGGGACACCGCCGCGGTGTTGATCGCCACCTTGTCGGCGCCGGCATTGAGCATGCGGCGCACGTCTTCGACCTTGCGGATGCCGCCGCCCACGGTGAGCGGGATGAACACCTCGGAGGCCATGGCTTCGACCACGTGCACCATGGTCTCGCGGTTGTCGGAGCTGGCGGTGATGTCGAGGAAGGTGATCTCGTCCGCGCCCTGCTCATCGTAACGGCGCGCGATCTCGACCGGGTCGCCGGCGTCGCGGATTTCGACGAACTTCACGCCTTTAACGACGCGACCGTTGTCGACGTCGAGGCAGGGGATGATGCGTTTGGCGAGGCCCATGTCAGTTTAGAGTTTAGAGTTTAGAGTTTAGAGTTTCGGGTTTACGAGTTTTTAACACGGTACCCTGAACTCGCAACTCTAAACTTTTTTACTCAGTTCGTCCGCAAGCTTCTGGGCGGCGGCGAAGTCGAGCGTGCCTTCATAGATGGCGCGCCCGGTGATGGCGCCGACAATGCCCGCCTCGCCAGCCTCGCATACCTTGCGGATGTCGTCGATATTGGTGACGCCGCCGGAGGCGATAACCGGGATGGAAATGGCGTTTGCCAGTTTTACCGTGGCCTCGATGTTCACGCCCGTCATCATGCCGTCGCGACCGATATCGGTGTAGATGATGGCCTCGACGCCGTCATCCTGGAACTTCTTCGCCAGATCGACCACGTCGTGCCCCGAGAGTTTGGACCAGCCGTCGATGGCGACCTTGCCGTCCCTGGCGTCGAGCCCGACGATGATGTGGCCGGGGAATTCCGTGCACACGTCGCTCACGAAATGCGGCGCATTCACCGCCTTGGTGCCCAGGATCACGTAGCGCACGCCCATGTCGAGATAGGCCTGGATCGTTTCCTCATCGCGGATCCCGCCGCCAACCTGCACCGGCACCTCCGGGAAAGCGGACAGGATGGCCTGGATGGCTGCGGCGTTGACCGGCTTGCCGGCCACGGCGCCATTGAGATCGACGATATGCAGTCGCCGCGCGCCCGCCTCCATCCAGCGTTTGGCCATCGCCACCGGGTCGTCGGAGAAAACCGTTTCATCGTTCATGCGCCCCTGACGCAGGCGCACGCATTTACCGTCTTTGATATCAATCGCGGGGATTACGAGCATAGATGAAATAAGTATTAATTAAATTGGGAACCGCAGATGAACGCATATCAACGCCGATATTGAAACACTCTGGCACTTTGCTTCTTTTCATCTGCGTTCATCCGCGTTTGCGTCCTTAGCTCCGTAACCGGCGCATCCCTGCGCCACTTCTATCCGCGGTTTCAAAAATATTATTCAGGAATTTCCGTCCCAGGACATGAAATTTTCCAGCAACCGCAGTCCGGCGCGCTGGCTTTTTTCCGGGTGGAACTGGACCGCGAAAATATTCGCATGCGCCGCGGCCGAGGTAAACCGCAGCGCATACACGGTCTCGCCGGCGATGTCGGGCGCGTCGGCCGAGTCGGCATAATAGCTGTGCACGAAATAAAACCGCGTGTCCTGCGCTATGCCATTCCACAACGGGTGCGGGGAGGTTTGGTGCACCTGGTTCCAGCCCATGTGCGGCACTTTCAGCGGCAGGCCGGTGGCCTGGTCGGTCATTTTCTCCGCCGGAAACCGTTTCACGGAGCCCGCCAGCAGGCTCAGACACGGCGTCCCGCCGCCCTCCTCGCTGAAGTCATACAGGGCCTGGAGTCCGAGACAGATGCCGAGAAAGGGTTTGGAGTGCATCGCTTCCAATACTGATTCGCGCAGACCGCCGGTTTCAAGCGCCGTCATGCAGCCGCCGATGGCGCCCTGGCCGGGAAACACCACGCGCGCGGCGGCGCGGATGTCCGCGGCGGCGGAGGTGAGCTGGACACGCGCCTTGGGCGCCACGTGCTCGATCGCCTTGCACACCGAGCGCAGATTCCCCATGCCGTAATCAATGACCGCGACGGTATTCATTTAATATCTGAAACCACAGATGAACACGGATAAACACAGATTATCATGATAAAGCGGTTAGTTGCCCTTCTCAGGTTCCCTGGCACAGATCGGTGTTCATCTGTGTTTATCTGTGGTTCCAAAAATATTACAAACTTCCTTTCGTCGAGGGAACGGAATCCGGCGCGCGCGGGTCGACCTCGAGCGCCATGCGCAGCGCCCGCCCGAAGGCCTTGAAGATGGTCTCGGCATTGTGATGCGCGTTCTTGCCGCGCAGGCAATCCACGTGCAGCGTCACCTGGGCGTGGTTGCAGAAGCCCTGGAAAAATTCATGCACCAGGTCCACGTCGAATTCACCCACGCGCGCGCGCGGAAAATCCACGTGATATTCCATACCGGGACGCCCCGAGAAGTCGATCACCACGCGCGACAGCGCCTCGTCGAGCGGCACGTAGGCGTGGCCATAACGGCGGATGCCCTTCTTGTCTCCGGCCGCCTTGGCGAATGCCTGGCCCAGGGTGATGCCGATGTCCTCGACGGTGTGGTGCGCGTCAATATGCAGGTCGCCCTTGGCTACCAGGGCGAAATCGATCAGGCCATGTCGCGCCACCTGCTCCAGCATGTGATCGAGAAACGGCAGCCCGGTATCAATGCGGGACGTGCCAGTGCCGTCCAGGTTCACGGACAGGGTAATCTGGGTTTCCTTGGTATTACGCGTGACTTCCGCGCGCCGGCTGGACACGAAGTTTCTCCGGGGGATTGGTGATTTTTATGGTATCACACCAATAATACATAGACGAATCAGAGACACGCCTCAAGCGCCTTCAGAAAAACGGCGTTCTCTTCCGGCGTGCCGACGGTCACGCGCAGGCAGTTCTTCAGCATCGCGCCGGCGGAATTCAGGTTCTTGATGAGCACGCCGTGTTGGCGCAGCCCCTCGAAGACCCTGTTGGCATCACCCTGCCCCACCCGGAACAGGATGAAATTGGTCCGGCTCGGCCAGGCCTGTATGCCTTTCAGGGCGTTCAGCGATTTGAAAAGCCTGTCCCGCTCGGCCCGTATCTGCCGCGCCTGTTCATCCAGGAGCGCGAGGTGCGCCAGCGCGAATTCCGCGCTCGCCTGCGTCAGCACCCCGATGTTGTAGGGCAGCCGGACCTTGTTGAATTCCTCAAGCCAGGGCCGCGGACCCGCGAGCACACCGAGACGCAGTCCGGCGAGGCCCTGTTTGGAGAGCGTGCGCATCACCAGCAAATTGTCGTAACTGCCCAGCCGGTCCATGAAACTCTCGCCAGCAAAGGCATGATAGGCCTCGTCCAGCACCACCAGGCCGGGCGCCCGTTCAATCACGCGCAGGACATCCTCGCGCGCGAACAGATTGCCGGTCGGATTGTTCGGCCAGGCCAGAAAAATCACCGCCGGCCGGTGCGTCTCGATCGCCTTGAGCATGGCTGGCAGGTCGAGCAAGAAATCCGGCGCCAGCGGCACGCCCGTGAATTTCGCGCCGGTGAAGGTGGCGATCATTTCATACATGACGAATGTCGGTGTCGGCGCCAGCACCACCGCACCCGGCTTCGAGACCGCCATCAGGATGATCTGAATCAGCTCATCGGAACCGTTGCCCAGCATCAGCTCCATGCCCGGCGGCACAGCGAGCGCGGCGCGCAGCCGCTCGCGCAGGCGGCGCGCATCGGGATCGGGATAGCGGTTAAGCGCGACCCGCTGCAGCGTGTCGAGCCATTCCCGCTTCACTGCCTCCGGCCAGGAATAGGGGTTCTCCATGGCATCGAGCTTGATGAGGCCGGTGGCGTCGGGCACGTGATAGGCCTTCAATGCCCGGATTTCAGGCCGGACAAGGCTGGCGACTTTGTCGGAGATGGATGACATTTTGAGAAAGTTCAAAGTACAAAGTTTAGGGTACAGAGTTGGCAGAGTTCCCTGGTTAACTTTGTACTTTGTACTCTGAACCCTAAACGCTATTTCTTTATCCGGTACTCCGCCGAGCGCGCGTGCGCCGTCAGGCCTTCGCCACGCGAGAGCACGGAAGCGGTGTGGCCGAGACTGGAGGCGCCGTCGGCCGAGCACTGGATGATGCTCGTGCGCTTCTGGAAATCGTACACGCCCAGCGGCGAGGAAAAACGCGCAGTGCCGGAGGTCGGCAGCACGTGATTCGGTCCGGCGCAGTAATCGCCCACCGCTTCCGCGGTATAACGCCCGAGAAAAATCGCGCCGGCGTGGCGCACGCGTTTGGCAGCGTCTTCGGGGTTTTCCAGCGAAAGTTCGAGATGCTCGGGCGCGATGCGATTCACGAGCGCCAGCGCCTCATCGAGGCTTGCCGCGGTGATCAGTGCCCCGCGGGCTTCGAGCGAGGTGCGGATAATGTCGCGCCGCTCCATGCCGGGCAGCAGCTTTTCGATGGCCGCGCGCACTTTCGCGGTGTAGGCCGCGTCGAGGCTGATAAGAACGGATTGCGCGTCCTCGTCGTGTTCCGCCTGCGAGAACAGGTCCATGGCGATCCACTCGGGATCGGTCTGGCCGTCGCACACCACCACGATCTCGGACGGACCGGCGATCATGTCGATGTCGACCGCGCCGAACACCAGCCGTTTGGCCGTGGCGACGTACACATTGCCCGGCCCGACAATCTTGTCCACTTTGGGAACGGACGCCGTGCCATAGGCGAGGGCCGCCACCGCCTGCGCGCCGCCGATGGTGAACACCCGCTCGACACCGCCCAGATGCGCCGCGGCGAGCACCAGCGGGTTGAGCTCGCCCTCCGGCGCCGGCACCACCATGACCAGTTCATGCACCTCGGCCACCTTGGCCGGGATCGCGTTCATGAGCACCGACGAAGGATAGGCGGCCTTGCCGCCGGGAACGTAAAGACCGACGCGTTCGATCGGCGTCACCTGCTGCCCGAGACGGGTGCCGTCGGGTTCGGCATAGCTCCAGGATTCGGTGCGCTGGCGCTCGTGATAGGCACGGATGCGTTCGGCGGCGTTGGCCAGCGCATCGTACTGTTCCTTGGTCAGCGCGCGCGCCGCTTCGCGCAGGTGCTGGCGCGGGATCTCGAGTTCCGCCGCCGAAGTCAGCTTGCGGCGGTCGAAACGCCGGGTGTATTCGACAAGCGCGTCATCGCCGCGGGCACGTATGTCGGCAATGATCTCCTTGACCGTGGCCTCGACTTTCGGGTCGGCCTCCGGTGTGCGGTCCAGCAGGCGCGCGAACTCCTCCGCGAAACCCGGATCGGCGGTGTTCAATAGTCGCAGCTTTATCGGCATGGTGATGACGTCGTTAATCAAAGTACAGAGTTCAGGGTACAAAGTACAAAGTACAAAGTTGATCCCGGGCTCTGCCAACTCTGTACTCTAAACTCTGTACTCAGTACTTTTCTTCACCCCACCGCCTGCTCCAGCCGGTTCACCAGGCTTTTGAGCGCCTGTTGTTTCATTTTCATCGAGGCGCGGTTGGCCACGAGCCAGGCGCTGATGTCGGCGATGTGCTCGACCTCGGCCAGGCCGTTGGCCTTGAGGGTGTTGCCCGTGTCCACCAAATCGACGATGCGGTCGGAAAGGCCCACGAGCGGCGCCAGCTCCATCGAACCGTAGAGCTTGATGATGTCCGTCTGGATGCCCTTGGCGGCGAAGTGACGCTGCGTGGTTTTGACGTATTTGGTGGCGATGCGCAGGCGGGTCCAGCTGTCCGGATCGTCGCGCGAGGCCAGGCTCTTGGGCTCGGCCACCATCATGCGGCAGCGCGCGATCTTGAGATCCAGCAGCTCATAGAGGCCGTCGCCCTCGTACTCCATGAGTACGTCCTTGCCGGCGATACCCAGATCGGCGGCGCCGAACTGGACATAGGTGGGCACGTCCGCGGCGCGGATGATGGTGAGCTTCACCTCGGGCAGGTTGGTGTCGAGGATGAGCTTGCGGCTCTTGAGCGGATTCTCGGTAGGACGGATACCGGCGCGTTCAAGCAGCGGCAGACCCTCTTCCAGGATCCGCCCCTTGGACAGGGCGATATTGAGCACGGTGGTCATGGTTCACGCCGTCTGCTTGCGCGCCGCGCGGGTCGCGTGTTCTCCCGGGACACGGCGGATGCGCGCGCCCAGCTGGGCCAGTTTTTCTTCAATGCATTCATAGCCGCGATCGATGTGATAGATGCGGTCCACCACGGTTTCGCCGTCCGCCACCAGGCCGGCGAGCGCGAGGCTGGCCGAAGCGCGCAGGTCGGTCGCCATCACCGGCGCGCCCTTCAGGCGCGGCACACCGGTCACTATGGCCGTGTTGCCTTCCATTTCAATCTTCGCGCCCATGCGCTGCAATTCGTAAACATGCATGAAGCGGTTTTCGAAGATCGTCTCCGTGACCGTGCCGCTGCCTTCGGCTACCGCATTCATGGCGATGAACTGCGCCTGCATATCCGTCGGAAACGCCGGATAGGGCGCGGTGCGCACCGTGACGGCCCTGGGACGCTTGCCCTGCATGTCGAGACTGATCCAGTTCGGCCCGGTTTCGATGACGGCGCCGGTCTCGCGCAGCTTGTCGAGCACCGCCTGCAACAGGTCGGGGCGCGTGTTGCGCAGGCGCACGCTGCCGCCGGTCATGGCGCCGGCGACCAGATAGGTCCCGGTTTCGATGCGGTCGGGAATAACCTCGTGCACGGCGCCGTGCAAGCGCTCTACGCCCTCTATGGCGATCTCGTCCGTGCCCGCGCCCGTGATGCGCGCGCCCATGGAGTTGAGACAGCGGGCAAGATCGGCCACTTCCGGTTCGCGTGCGGCGTTTTCGATGATCGTGGTGCCATCCGCCAGCGTCGCCGCCATCATGATATTCTCCGTGCCCGTGACGGAAACGAGATCCATGAAGATGCGCGCGCCCTTCAGGCGTTTTGCCTTGGCGCGGATATAGCCGCCATCGAGATTGATCTCCGCTCCCATGGCCTGCAATCCCTTGATATGCAGGTTCACCGGTCGCGAGCCGATGGCGCAACCGCCGGGCAGCGAGACCTCGGCCTCGCCAAAACGCGCCAGCAGCGGGCCCAGCACCAGGATCGAGGCGCGCATGGTTTTCACCAGTTCATACGGGGCGCATACCGAAGTGTTCTGGCTCGAGTCGGCTTCGATCACCATCTTGTCGCCGACCACCAGGCGCACGCCCATGCGACCGAGCAGTTCCATGGTCGTGGTGATGTCCTGCAGGTGCGGCACGTTGCCGATGCTCACCGTCTCGCTGGTGAGCAGCGAAGCCACCAGCACCGGCAGCGCGGCATTCTTCGCGCCCGAGATTTTTATCTCGCCGCGCAGCGCGCTGCCGCCCGTGACTATCAGTTTGTCCATGGATCAGATTTCAAATTCCTGATTTCTGATTCCTGATTTCCAAACCAGGAATCAGAAATTGCATCATTAAAAACAAAAAAAGGCCGCCAGAAGGCGGCCTTGTGCGTTCAGCGCTACCCCGGCCTAACCTGTCGCCTTGGCAACCAGCTTCTGCAGCTCACCCTTCTGGAACAGCTCGGTCATGATATCACAGCCTCCGACCAGTTCGCCGTTGACGTAGAGCTGGGGAAAGGTCGGCCAGTTCGAGTATTCCTTGAGGCCCTGGCGGATCTCCGGGTCCGACAATATGTCGTAGCTGGCGTATTTCGCCCCGCAGGCGCCCAGCATTTGCGCCGCCTTGGCGGAAAAACCGCACTGCGGGAACTGCGGCGTGCCCTTCATGTAGAGCACGATCTTGTCGCCGGAGAGCTGCTCGCGGATTCTGTCTTGTACGTTCATGCCGTCCTCTTGTCGCTTCGGTAAAGGGATGCTGCCGGTCGGGCCCGCGTCATTCGCCGGGCGTCAGGGTGCGCAGGGAAAGCGCGTGAATCTCGTTGCCCATTTTGCCGCCCAGCGTGCGGTACACGATCTGGTGCTGCTGCAGCGTGCTCTTGCCGGCGAATTCGCTGGCGATCACCTCGGCCTCGAAGTGATGGCCGTCGCCGGTCACCGATACGCGCGCGCCCGGCAAACCGCGTTCGATCATCTGCTTGATGTCTTCCGGTTGCATCATTCCGGGCTTCATTATCCGGCCACTTCGGGCCATTTCAAGAGATATACCCTTAAGGGATAGAAAACAAACGTGATATTAAGCATGGACCGGGCCACAGCCCCTTCGTTCCTGCCGGCGCCGGCACGTGTATTCCGGGTCACGGTGCCTTAATCACGCATCTTGTAGCCGCTCTTGAGCAGCAGGAGCGTGATGCCGGACAACACCGCAAAAAAGAGCGTGGCCACGGCCAGGCTGACGGATGGCGCCATGTCGGAAACCCCGAAAAAGCCGTAACGGAAACCGTCGATCATGTAAAAGAACGGGTTGAGATGCGACAGTGTCTGCCAGATTTCCGGCAGCGAACGGATCGAGTAGAACACCCCGGAAAGGAACGACAGGGGCAGGATGATGAAATTCTGGAACCCGGCCAGCTGATCGAATTTCTCGGCCCAGATGCCGGCGATGACGCCGAGAGCCCCCAGGCTGGCGCTGCTCAGGAACATGAACAACAGGATGACGCCCGGGTGCTTGACGGGCACGGTCGTGAAAACCAGCGCCACCAGATACACGCCCACGCCGACCAGCACGCCGCGCACCACCGCCGCCAGCACGAACGCCAGGAAAAATTCCAGGTGCGACAGCGGCGTCAGCATCATGAACACGATGTTGCCCGTAACCTTGGACTGGATCAGGCTCGAGGAACTGTTGGCAAAGGCATTCTGTATCACCGACATCATCACCAGGCCCGGGACCAGGAACATGGTGTAGCTGACGCCGTCGAATGCCTGTACCCGGCCCTCGAACACATGCCCGAAAACCAGCAGGTACAACAGGGCCGTGATGATCGGCGCAATCAGGGTCTGCAATAGCACCTTGCCGAAGCGCAGCACCTCCTTGTAGAACAGGGTATAGAGCCCGACCAGGTTCACGCGTTGTCCCTCCGCGTCAGCTCGACGAACACGTCCTCCAAATCGGCGCCTTCCATGTTCAGGTCGGTGATCACCGCGCCCTGCGCGCGCACGGCATCGAGCGCGGCCATGACGGAATCGGTGCCCTTGTCCAGCTGCAGCTCGACCATGTTGCCGTCCCGGCGGCGCACTTTTTTCTCCAGCTCGCCGGGCAAACCTGCCAGCGGCTGTTCGGTGGTGATGCAAACCCGGCGCGTGCGCCCGATGCCGCGCGCCAGCAGCGCCTGCTTGGTATCCAGCGCGACCAGCCGGCCACGATTGAGGATGGCGATGCGATTGCACAAGGCCTCGGCCTCTTCCAGGTAATGCGTGGTCAGCACGATGGTATGGCCTTCACGGTGCAGCCGGCGGATGAAGGTCCACAGCGACTTGCGCAGCTCGACGTCGACGCCCGCCGTGGGCTCGTCCAGCACCACCACCTCCGGCCGGTGCACCAGCGCCTGGGCAATCATCACGCGCCGTTTCATGCCGCCGGAAAGCGCGCGCATGTTGGCCTGGGCCTTGTCGGTCAGCATGAGCGCCGCCAGCAGCTCGTCGATCCAGGCGTCGTTTTTGTGCAGGCCGAAATAACCCGACTGGATGCGCAACACCTCGCGCACGTTGAAAAAGGGATCGTAGGTCAGCTCCTGCGGCACGACTCCTATGAGCCGGCGGGTTTGCCGGTAGTCCGTCACCACGTCATGGCCCAGCACGCTCACGCGGCCGATACTGAAGCGGGTCAGTCCCGCCAGGATATTGATCAGGGTGGATTTGCCGGCGCCGTTGGGGCCAAGCAGGCCGAAGAATTCCCCGCGTTCGACGGTGAGGTCAATGCCGTCGAGGGCGTGGACGCGGGGGTAATGCTTATGCAGCCCGGAAATCGAGATCGCCGACACGGGTTATACTATTTTTGGAACCACAGATAAACGCAGATTAACGCGGATGAAAAAACACACATCTGCGTTCATCAGCGTTCATCTGCGGTTTCAACGAAATTATTTCAACTCGAAAACCTGGGTCAGGCCGTTGACGCGAATCAGCTGGCGTACCTGCTCCGGGATGTTGGCAAAAATGATTTCGCGTTGCGCGGCGCGCGCCCGCTGCAGCCATTCGATCATGAGCGCCAGGCCGGCGCTGTCGGCCAGCGAGATGCCCTGCATGTCGATCGTCACCGGCTGCGCGTCGCCCTGAAGCACGGTGCCGATATGCCCCTGAAACCGGGGCACGGTCTGAAACGTCAGGCGTCCGGACAGCTCGAACACGCCTCCGCCGCGGGACGCAAACCCGTTCTCGCTCACGGGGTGGCGCCCGCCTTGCCGCCTGCCTTGCCACCGTTGGAAGCCGTCTTGCCGCTGGCGGCAGCCTTATTGTCCCGCGCCAGGGAGGCGATCAGGGCGTCGAGGCCCTCCTTCTGCACGCGCGCGGCGTAGGTCGTTTGATACGTCGACACCAGGCTCGCGCCTTCGATCGTCACGTCATACACCTTCCAGACGTTGTCGGTGCGATAAAAGCTGTACTGGATGGCTATTGGCGGCCCACCATCCTTGCGGCGGACCTCCGACCTCACCGTCGCGGTGCGGTCATCCGGGCTGCTCCGGAACGGCAGGTAGAAGATCTCTTCGTCGTTGTATTTGAGCAGCGCCGTGGCGTAGGTGCGCACCAGCAGCTCGCGAAACTCGGTGATGAACCGCGCGCGCTGGTCCTCATTCGCCGCGCGCCAATGGCGTCCCAGCACGGTGCGCGACATGGCGCGGAAATCGAAATGCGTCAGGACCTGCTCGTCCACCATGGCGTAGAGCTTCTTGTGGTCGCGGTTGTACTCGGCCTTGTTGGCCTTGAGCAGGGCCACGATCTTGTCGGTGGCGTTGCGCGCGATCTGGTCCGGCGCCAGATCCGCCGCCTGGACGGGAAAGGCCAGAACCAGAAACAGGATAACGGGAATAATTCTGTTCATGGGCGCTCCTTGGCAACGTGCTATTTGGGCGGCTCGGTTTCGCTGGCCTTGTTGAAGATCACCTGCCCGACCAGTTTCTCGAGGACCAGGGCCGACTGCGTGCGCAAAATGGTGTCGCCATCCTTTAGATACGTTTCCTCGCCGCCGGGTTCAACGCCGATATACTGGTCACCCAGCAGCCCCGATGTCAGGATGTTGGCGGTGCTGTCCACCGGTATGTTCTTGTACTGTCCGTCGATATCCATGGTGACGATGGCCTGATACTTGTTGCTGTCGAACGCGATACCCGTCACCCGCCCGACACGCACCCCGGCAACCGTCACGGCCGCCTTCACCTTCAGACCGCCGACGTTGTCGAAGTTCGCCTTGACCTGGTAGCCGTCCACAACATCCGCGGTGGTGAGGTTGCCAACCTTGAAGGCAAGCATGGCCAGCGCCAGGATGCCCGCCGCCACGAACAGTCCGACCCACAATTCCAGACTTTTTCTATTGATCATTTCAGACCTCTCCCAGTGTCAGGGCGGTAAGGATGAAATCCAGGCCCAGCACGGCGAGCGAGGAATATACCACCGTGCGGTTGGTCGCGCTCGCCACGCCTTCCGACGTCGGCACGGCGTCATAGCCCTCGAACACGGCGATTCCGCTCACCACCACGCCGAATACCACGCTCTTGATGACGCCGTTCAGGATGTCATCCTGGAAATCCACGCCGTTCTGCATCTGCGACCAGAAGGCACCGGCATCCACGCCCAGCAGGCCGACGCCGATCAGGTGCCCGCCGAGCACGCCGATGGCGGAAAACAGCGCCGCCAGCAGCGGCATGGCGATGACGCCGCCGAGGAAGCGTGGCGCGATCACGCGCGTGACCGGATTGACCGCCATCATCTCCATGCCGGCGAGCTGTTCGGTCGCTTTCATGAGACCGATCTCGGCCGTCAGCGCCGAGCCGGCGCGGCCGGCGAACAGCAGTGCCGTCACCACCGGACCGAGCTCACGCACCAGCGACAACGCCACCAGCAAACCGAGCGAGTTGGCCGAACCGAATTTGACCAGCGTGTTGTAGCCCTGAAGCCCGAGCACCATGCCGACGAACAGGCCCGACACCAGAATAATCAGGAGCGTGAGCACGCCCACAGCGTAGACCTGCTGCACCACCAGATAAAAACGCCGCAGCAGCGTCCACGAGCCGGTGATGACCTCGTACAGGAACATCGAGGCCCGGCCGAGGCGCTCGACGCTGTCGATGACGATGCCGCCGAGTATGCGCAGGGTGTTCATGCGACGTTCTTCATCAGGTCTTCGATGTAATCGCCGGCCGGGTACTGGTACGGCACCGGGCCGTCGGGCAATCCCTCCATGAATTGCCGGATATGTTCGGACTTGGACTTCTGTACCTCCGCGGGGGTTCCCTCACCCATGATCTGCCCGTCGCCGACAAGATAAGCGTAATCGGAAATGGAGCAGGTTTCGGCCACGTCGTGCGACACCACGATCGAGGTGATGCCGAGGCTCTGGTTGAGCTCGCGGATGAGCTTGGCGATCACGCCCTTGGAGATCGGGTCGAGGCCGGTGAACGGCTCGTCGTACATGATCATCATCGGTTCCAGCGCGATGGCGCGCGCCAGCGCCGCGCGCCGCGCCATGCCGCCTGAAAGCTCCGACGGCATGAGGTCGCGCGCGCCGCGCAGGCCCACGGCCTCCAGTTTCATCAGCACCACCTTGCGCAGCAGCGACTCCGGCAGCTTGGTGTGCTCGCGTATGGGGAACGCCACGTTTTCGAACAGGGAGAGATCGGTCAGCAGCGCGCCGGTCTGTCTGGCACTCCCTTCATTTATTGTCGGATGTGTTCGGACTTGGACTTGTGTGCCTCCGCGGGGGTTGCCTCACCCATGGTCTGCCCGTCGGCGACAAGGTAAGCGTAATCGGAAATGGAGCAGGTTTCGGCCACG
>Ga0105101_10000157_pt1 | contig 26746 bp, 24 predicted proteins | sample PPLLak21cMay2015_2_FD_87037 | JGI IMG/M metagenome (GOLD analysis project Ga0105101, IMG submission 87037) | Freshwater sediment microbial communities from Prairie Pothole Lake near Jamestown, North Dakota, USA - PPLs Lake P8 Core (1) Depth... | ecosystem: Environmental > Aquatic > Freshwater >... | reverse complement strand
TGTGGTTCTGCAACTTCGCGGCCCGGTTGACCGGGTCGCCGATCACCGCGTACTCGAGCCGGCCTTCCTCGCCGATGGCGCCGCAGATCACCGGTCCGGCCTCGATGCCGATGCCCACGTCCGGGCCTTTCCAGGCCGAGAGGGCCTCGAGCAGCGCTTCGGCGCAGCGCAGCGCGTCGGCGGCGTAAGCGTCGCTCGGCCGCGTGGCGCCGAAGGTGACCATGATGCCGTCGCCGAGGTAGGTGGTGATCGAGCCGTGGTGCTTCTGGATCACCGGCACGGCGATGCGCTGGTACTCGCCCAGCAGGCCGATCAGCGCCCGCGCGTCGAGCGTCGAGGCGAGCCGCGTGAATCCCCTGAGGTCGATGAACATGACCGCGGCCTCGCGGCTCTCGCCCTCGCCCGGGCGCAGCAGCTCGTCGGCGCCGATCAGCCGCTCGGCCACCTCGGGCGAGAAGAAGCGCGCGAGCTGGCTCGAGGCGGCCTGCTCGGCGACGGCGCGCTCGAGCAGCTGGCGCGCCCGGCCGGCGGCGATCGCCAGCAGCGCGGACACCAGCAGCAGCGAGATCACCTTGTCGATCTCGCCGCCGATCAGGATCTTCGCCGAGGTCATGTATTCGACGTAGTTGCGCGTGACGAGATCGATGGCGCCCGGCTCGGCGAGCGCGTAGCCGAGCAGCACCAGCCATCCGAGGGCGGCGGCGCCGCCGGCTAGCAGCACGTGCCCCGGCGAGAACGACAGCGCGCGCAGCGCGACGAAGATGAAGAAGTACGTGAAGGTCGGCGCCTTGAGGTAGAACGCCGCCGGCTGGTCGTACTCGAGGTGGAAGCTCCAGATCGTCACCGTGAGCAGCGCCATGTCGACGATCACGGAGGCGGCGCGCATCCACGGCCCGATGCGCCGCCCGTGCGCCAGGTACAGCCTCACGGCGGTGAACGCGGCGTAGAACGCGAGCGCCCAGGGCGCCGGCCGCTCGAGCACCGGCAGCGGCGAGGTGCTGGGCGCCAGGAAGTACAGCATGGCGAAAACCACCAGCAGGCCGGCCTGCACCCAGCTGGTCAGGATCTCGCCGCGGTCGCGCTGCGCCTCGATGGCGCGCGCCACTCGCGCCGGGAGGCGGGTGGTGCCTGGCCGGGCGGATGGGGCGGCCTGCGGGATTGCCAGAGCCGTCGTGTCGCTCACCCTGTATTGGACGGCTGCAATCGCGAAACCTTACAGCGTCGAGGTGCGGGAACGACGCTTGCACGCCGTCGAGGTCGAAGAGGACGTTCACCTGAGCAGCGCCTTCAGCGCGCGCCGCTCCGCGGCAGGGCGGACCAGGGCGCGGCGGGATTTCACTTGTCGTTCAAGCAACTTCAGAAATCGCTGGTCATGTGCCCGCTCGATCAGCCTCGCGAGCGCCCGGTCCTTTCCGACCGGGTAGTAGCCGGGATAGCGCGCGCCGAGCAGGCCGATGTTGCCGGGAATGCGCGAGGCGAGGACCGGCACCCCGGCGGCGATGGCCTCGGAGACGACGTGCGCGCCGCCTTCCATGCGGCTCGAGATCACCATCGCGTGGCTGCGCGCGAGCCAGCGCATCGCGGCGCCGTGCGGCAGCTCGCCGAGCCAGCGGTAGCGCGCCTCTCTCTTCATGAAGCGGCGCGCCTGCATGGCCATGTCCTCCGACAGGGCCTTGCCCAGCTGGATGACCCGCACGTTGCCCTCCAGGCGCCGCAGGGCACGGGCGGCGCAGAAGGGCTCCTTCTCCTCGCGCAGGTGGCCGATGACCGTAACGAGGAAATGATCGCGCGGCGCCGGGAGCCGCTTCACGGGTCGCACGGACTGGTGGATGACCGCTGCTTTTCTTCGATGGGAAGCCTTCAACTCCTTCAAACCCTCTCCTTGCAGCACCACCAGCCGGTCCGCCAGATCGAGCGACGCCTTCGCGTCGCGGTCGGTGCGGATGTCGCGGTAGAGGTCGGTGCCGGTAAGAACGACGATCAGCGGCCGTTGCGGGTACGCCTTCTTCCAGGCGGCGGCCGAGGCGTGGCTGCGGCGCGCGTGCAGCGCGATGAGCGCATCGGCACGGCCGCCGCGCCACGCGGTGTCGATGCCGACGCGATGGCCGAGCGCGCGCAGGTGCGCGGCCCAGCGCAGCGCGGTATTGCGGTTGCCGTGCCGCGAGCCGGGTGGGGCAGGCGTTACAATCTGGATTCGCACTTGGAAAAACGATGTTCGCCGCCGCGACGACATTCCGCAAGGCCTGGCCTTCCTTCTCGCTCTACCGCCCGCACCCGCCGCGCGCCGTGCTGGCGCAGTGGCTGGAGGAAGCGCGCGCCCTGACGCGGCGCTGCTTCTCGCTCCTCGAGGCGCCGCAGCTCGAGGTGCCCTGCCTGCCGATCGTCAACCCGCCGCGCTGGGAGCTCGGCCACGTCGCCTGGTTCCAGGAGCTCTGGGTGCACCGCCGCGGCGATTTCGACGAGCCTTCGCTCCTCGCCGGCGCCGACCGGCGCTACGACTCCTCGCGCGTCGCGCACGACACGCGCTGGCAGCTCGACCTGCCGGGCATGGCGGCCACCTGGGCCTACCTCGACGCCGTGCACGCGCGCACGCTGGAGCTGCTCGGCGGCCCGCTCGACGACGAGGCGATGTATTTCGTGCAGCTCGCGATCTTCCACCACGACATGCACAACGAGGCGTTCTGCTACATGTGGCGGACGCTGGGTTACCCGGAGGTGCTCTCTGCTCCCCAGCCTAAAGGGCAGGATGACCATGAAGATGTGGAGATTCCGGCAAGCACGTTGCAGCTCGGATCGCCGAAGGAAAGCGGCTTCGTGTTCGACAACGAGAAATGGGCGCACGAAGTGGCTCTGCCCGGCTACGCGATCGCGCGGTGCGCGGTGACCAACGGCGAGTACCTGAAGTTCGTCGAGGCGGGCGGCCCGGCGCCGCGGCACTGGAAGCCTGGGGCGGCGCTCGATCCGCGGCAGCCGGTGCTGCACGTGAGCTGGCACGACGCTCAGGCGTATTGCCGCTGGGCCGGGCGGCGGCTGCCGACCGAGGCCGAGTGGGAGCACGCTTCTGCTTTTCTGAAACCCTCCCTTGTCTGGGAATGGACGGAAAGCCGCTTCGCGCCGTATCCGGGCTTCTCGGCCGATCCGTACGCCGACTATTCCCAGCCGTGGTTCGCCGACGACCACCGCGTGCTGCGCGGCGGCAGCTTCGCCACGCCGCAGCGCCTCAGGCGTCCCGCGTTCCGCAATTTCTACCCGCCGCACCGCGCCGACGTGTTCTGCGGCTTCCGCACCTGCGCAAGGAGAGAGCAGTGAACGACATCGCCGCCCCCATCCGCCTCACCTCGCTCGCGCACGGCGGCGGCTGCGGCTGCAAGATCGCGCCGGGCGTGCTCTCGGAGATCCTGCACGCCATCCCGCGCGGCGTGGTGCCCGAGGCGCTCTTGCGCGGCACCGAGAACAACGAGGACGCGGCGGTCTACAAGCTGAACGACAGCCAGGCCCTCGTCGCCACCACCGACTTCTTCACGCCGATCGTCGACGATCCCTACGACTTCGGCCGCATCGCGGCGACCAACGCCATCTCCGACGTCTACGCGATGGGCGGCAAGCCGATCCTTGCGCTGGCGCTGCTCGGCATGCCGATCAACACCGTGCCGCTCGAGGTGGTGCGCCGCATCACCGCCGGGGGCGAGTCGATCTGCGCCGAGGTCGGCATCCCGATCGCGGGCGGCCATTCGATCGACACCGTCGAGCCGATCTACGGGCTGGTGGCGCTGGGCCTCGTGCATCCGGACAAGATGAAGAAGAACAACGGCGCGCGCGCCGGCGACCGCATCATCCTCGGCAAGCCGCTCGGCGTCGGCATCCTCAGCGCCGCGCTCAAGCAGGGCAAGCTCTCCGAGGCGGGTTACCGGCGCATGGTCGAGTACACGACCAAGCTCAACCGGCCCGGCATCGAGTTCGCCGACATGGCGGGCGTGCATTCGCTCACCGACGTGACCGGCTTCGGCCTCGCCGGGCACCTGCTCGAGCTCTGCCGCGGCGCCGGGCTGGCGGCGCAAGTGCGCTGGGGCGACGTGCCGGTGATGCCCGAGGCGGTCGAGCACGTGAAGGCCGGCATCTTCACCGGCGCTTCGACGAGGAACTGGAATGGATATGGGAAAGAAGTCACGCTGAAAAGCATGAATGAATGGGAAAGGCAGCTTCTCACCGACCCCCAAACCAGCGGTGGCCTGCTCGTGGCCTGCTCGCCCGAGAGCGAGGCCCAGGTGCTCGAGGTGTTCAGGCGCCACGGCTTCGACGCGGCGCGCACGATCGGCAGCTTCTCCGCAGGCGCCGGGCTGACCGTCACAGGGTGATGGAGCTCGCGGCCTTCTTCCTCGGCTACGTGCTGCTCGCCACGACCTCGCTTCCCGGCGGGGCGGCGGCAACGATGGCGGCGGGCGCGCTCTTCGGCGCCGCGACCGCGACCCTGCTGGTGTCGTTCGCCTCGACGATCGGCGCCACGCTGGCCTTTCTCATCACGAGATTCTTCCTGAAAGACCATGTCGAGCGGCGCTCCGGCTCCCGGCTGCGCCGATTGCACGAGGGCGTGGAGCGCGACGGCGCTTATTACCTCTTCTTCCTGCGCCTCTTGCCCGCCGTGCCGTTCCTGCTCGTGAACGCGGCGATGGGCGTGACGCGCATGCGCACCTGGACCTACTACTGGGTGAGCCAGCTCGGCATGCTGGCCGGCACTTTCCTCTTCGCCCACGCCGGGGCGCAGCTCGCCGCGGTCGACTCGCCCTGGGAGGTGCTATCGCCCGGCGTGCTCGGCGCGTTTGCCGCGCTCGGCCTGGCGCCGCTCGTCGCGAAGAAGCTCCTGGCGAAGCGCCTGTCCCACGACGTATGACGGCCCGTTCGTGATGCGCCCGTAGTACGAGCGGTGCGCCGGCGAGCCGGCCGGCCACCACTCGAGGAAGCGCTTCTCCCAGGCGGCCTGGTCATAGCGCAGCGCAATCCCCTCGACGTGAATGCCATTGCATTTGAGGCGGTACAGCGCGTCATCGCTGGGATTGATGGAGATCCTTGTGACCACCCCGTAGAGCTCGCCGCGGAAGTTGGGCATGCCGGCCGAGCCGTTGTTGACGATCGCGCGCGATTCGCCGAAGCGCTGCAGCACCGGCAGGCAGGTATGGCTGGAGGCGAAGATATCGACTTGCGCGCGGTCGAAGGCCGCATGCGCCGAAAGCCGCCCCTGCGAGCTCGAGAGCGCTTCCTGGGAAAAGCCCCAGCCGGCGAGCGACTCGAAATCGCCGTGCACGATGGCGACGCGCGCCTCGCCGACCCGCGCGACGAGGTGCATCGGCAGCGCCGCCAGCGCCCGCGCGTCGCCCGCGGCGGCGCGCAGGCGCTCGATGATCTCGTTCGAGCGCTCGACCGTGCCGTCGTCCACCCAGTCGGGATACGCGCAGCCGCAGCCCGCGTCCGCGATAGGCGTCGCAAGCTCCGCCTCGATGTTGCCGCGCAGTGCCGCGAACTCCAGTACTTTCCGATTTATCTGATCAAAGACATCCGTCCGGGCATCAAACCAGTGGAAGTCGCCGTTGAAGACGAGCGCCTTCGTGGCACGCTCGCGCTCGTAGAGCGCGAGCAGGCTCTCGAGCGCGAACGGGTTGCCGTAGAGCCCGCCGGCGATCCATAGCGTGTCGGCGGCGAGCTCGGGCGCGCGGCGCAGCGACTCGGGCGCGTAGCGGTACGAAAGCGGGCAGGTCCGGCCCGGCGCGGTCAAGAGCCCTTCACGACCTTGATCTGGTTGTCCACCGAGGTCACTCCTTCGACCTTGGTCGCGATTCCCGCCGCGCGCTTACGCTCCGCGTCGGTGGGAGTGGTGCCGAAGAGCGTGACCTTGCCGCTCGAGGCGCTCGGGTCGATACCGACCAGGCTCGCGTCCTCCAGCGCGCGCTTCACGCGGCTCGCGAGCTCCTTGTTCGGGTCCGCCTTTGGCGCTTCGGGGGCCTTCGCCTCCGGCTTTACTTCTGGAATCACTTGTGGCGTCGGGGTGACCGGGGTGGGCTTGGGTGCCTCGTCCTTGCCGCAGGCAGCGAGGGCGAGGACGGCGGCGGCAGCGAGAAGTTTCTTCATGGGTTGAGCCTCCTGGAGACGCAGGGTAGCACCCGATTGTGGCTTTCCGCTGGCTAGTGGGCGGCGAAGAGGCGCTCGATCGCCTCGGCGCCGAAGCGGTACTCGTGGTTGCACATCTCGTTGCGGATCACGATCTCGCCCTGCTCGGCGAGGATGGACTCGACTTCCTCGCGCCCCAGCGCGCGCAGCATGTCCTTCACCTTCTCCGCGTCGTAGGGGCAGTGGTACTCGACCGCATAGAGCTTGAACACGCGCATCAGCTCCTCGGGGAACACGCGCGTGAGCAGGTCGTAGGGCTGCGCATCGCGCGTCTCGTCGAGGGTGAGCGTCGAGGCGAGGTGGGTGACGCGGTTCCAGCCGTCGGGGTCGCGGCCGTCGGCGCCGGGCAGCTTCTCGAGCAGCAGCCCGCACAGCGCGCCCGCGTCGGCGCGCAGGCGCAGGAACGCCGACACCTGCTCGGATTGGCTGAGGTAGTGCTCGAAGATCTGCTCCAGCGTTTCCCCTTCCAGGGGCACGAGACTCTGGTACAGCTGGCCGCTTTTCACGTCTTCCAGGGTGACCGAAAGGCGGCCGTTCCCGAGCAGATTTCTTTCATTCGTTCCTGAAGTTACTTCCCTTTCATAGGCGGCCATGCCCCTGATCTGGAGATCGGCGGTGCAGTCGGCGACCAGCAGCTTGACCGGGCCCGAGCCTTGCACCTGCAGGGTCACACGACCGGCGCCCTTTTGATTGGCCCCCAGCAGCACATTTAGTGCGGTGGTATGACCGAGCAGATGCGCGATATCCTCGGGGTAATCCCGCCCGTCCAGCATGCGCTGCCAGGCTTCGGTCAGGCACACCAGGCGCCCCCGGATGTCGAGGTCCTCAAACAGGAAGCGCTGCACGTAATCGGTTTGCATAGCCAAAGTATATGAAATGACTGCGATTACCGAACGGACCACGGCCCTGACCGGCCACGACCAGTACCTCTTCCGCGAGGGCACGCACTCGCGCCTCTACGAGAAGCTGGGCGCGCACGTGGTTCCCGGTGCCGTCGACTTTGCAGTCTGGGCCCCCAACGCCGCAAGCGTGGCGGTGATCGGCGACTGGAACGGCTGGGACCCGCGCGCCAACCCGATGCTGGGAAGCGACGCCGGCATCTGGACGGCGCGGGTCGAAGGGGCGCGGCACGGCAGCATTTACAAGTTCCACGTCGTCTCGAAAAGCGGCGACTTCAGGGTCGACAAGTCCGATCCCTTCGCGTTCCGCGCCGAGCCCGCGCCGCGCACCGGCTCGGTGGTCTGGGACCTCGCCTACCAGTGGGGCGACGCCGAGTGGATGAAGACCCGCCAGCAGCGCAACGCCCTCGGCGCGCCGTGCTCGGTCTACGAGCTGCATCTGGGTTCATGGAGGAGGGATCCTTCCAACCCGGAGCGCCTTCTGGGCTACAGAGAGGTCGCCCCGACGCTCGCCCAGTACGTGAAGGAAATGGGCTTCACGCACGTCGAGCTGATGCCGATCATGGAGCACCCGTTCTACGGCTCCTGGGGCTACCAGTGCACCGGCTACTTCGCCGCGAGCTCGCGCTACGGCACGCCGCAGGACCTGATGTTCCTCATCGACACGCTGCACCAGGCGGGCATCGGCGTGATCCTCGACTGGGTGCCGTCGCACTTCCCGTGGGACCAGCACGGGCTGGGCTACTTCGACGGCACGCACCTCTTCGAGCATGCCGACCCGCGCCAGGGCCATCACCCGGACTGGGCCAGCGCGATCTTCAATTATGGAAGGAATGAAGTCAGGGCATTCCTGGCTTCGAGCGCGCGCTTCTGGCTGGACAAGTTCCACGCCGACGGGCTGCGCGTCGACGCGGTGGCCTCGATGCTCTACCTCGACTACGGCCGCAAGGCCGGCGAGTGGATCCCAAACCGCTACGGCGGGCGCGAGAACATCGAGGCGATCGAGTTCCTGCGCTTCCTGAACGAGAGCGTGTACCGCGACTTCCCCGACGTGCAGACCGTCGCCGAGGAGTCGACCGCCTGGCCGCAGGTGTCGCGCCCGGTGTACCTCGGCGGCCTGGGCTTCGGCATGAAGTGGAACATGGGCTGGATGCACGACACCCTGGGCTACTTCAAGCTCGACCCGGTGTACCGCAAGTACCGGCACGACAGCCTCACCTTCAGCCTCTGGTACGCCTTCCACGAGAACTTCGTGCTGCCGCTCTCGCACGACGAGGTGGTGCACGGCAAGGGCTCGCTCATCGGCCGCATGCCCGGCGACGACTGGCAGCAGTTCGCCAACCTGCGCCTGCTCTTCGGCTACATGTGGACCCACCCGGGCAAGAAGCTCGTTTTCATGGGCGGCGAGTTCGGGCAGCGCCGCGAGTGGACCCACGACGACAGCCTCGAGTGGCACGTGCTGCAATATCCCCTGCATGAAGGGGTGCGCAAATGGGTGGCCGATTTGAATCGGACTTACAAGGAAAATCCTTCCTTCTATCAAAAAGACTTCAGCAACGACGGCTTCCGCTGGGTGCAGCGCGGCGACTGGGAGCAGAGCGCGCTCTCGTACCTGCGCATCGGCGACGACGCCGCGCCGCCGCTGCTCGTCGTCTGCAACTTCACCCCCGTGCCGCGCTATAACTACCGCGTCGGCGTGCCGCGCGGGGGCTACTGGCGAGAGCTGCTCAACAGCGACGCCGCCGAGTACGGCGGCAGCGGCATGGGCAATCTCGGCGGCGTCGAGGCGACGCCGATGCCCTACGAGGAATACAGCCACTCCCTGACACTCACCCTGCCGCCGCTTGCCGCGCTCGTCTTCAAGCCGCAATAACGCCGCTCTAGCGCCGCCGCGGGTCGTGATCGAATCGGTCCGCCCCGAGGTGGACTGCGGCCGCTATCCGGCAAAGCGCGTACTCGGCGAGACGGTGGAAGTCGAGGCCGACGTCTTCGGCGACGGCCACGATGCGGTCGTAGCTGAATTGCTTTTCAGATTCTCCGAAGACGAGGACTGGAAAAGCGTGCCGATGGACTATCGCCACAACGACCACTGGGTGGCGAGCTTTGCCGTGGAGAAGCTCGGCCGCTACCAGTACACGGTGCGCGGCTGGGCGGATCCGTTTCTCACCTGGCAGCGCGACCTGAAGAAGCGCCAGGACGCCGGGCAGGACATCGCGATCGATCTGAAGATCGGCTCGAATCTTCTGGGCACAGAAATCCATACCTATGAAGAAGCCATGCGCGCAACGCCGCCCCGCCCGGCGGCGGAGAAGATCGCCCGGTACCACAGGACCCTCGAGGTTCTGGTCGACCCGGTGCGCGCGCGCTTCTCGAGCTGGTACGAGACCTTCCCGCGCTCGGCACGCGGTGACGGTAAGCACGCGACGTTCCGCGACCTGATCGAGCTCCTGCCGTACGTCGAGGAGATGGGCTTCGACGTGCTCTACCTGCCGCCCGTGCATCCGATCGGCACCACCGCGCGCAAGGGCAAGAACAACGCCGTTGCCGCGAAGCCGGGCGATGTCGGCAGCCCCTGGGCGATCGGGGCAAAGGAGGGCGGCCACAAGGCCATCCATCCCCAGCTCGGCTCCTTTTCCGATTTTGAATTGCTCGTAAAAGAAGCAAAAAAGCGGGGGATCGAGATCGCGCTGGACATCGCCTTCCAGTGCTCGCCCGACCATCCGTACGTGAAGGAGCACCCGCAGTGGTTCCGCTGGCGGCCCGACGGCACGGTGCAGTACGCGGAGAACCCGCCGAAGAAGTACCAGGACATCTATCCGTTCGAGTTCGAGAACCCCGACTACATGGGCCTTTGGTCGGAGCTGAAAAGCGTCTTTGAGTTCTGGGCCTCCCACGGCGTGAAGATCTTCCGCGTCGACAACCCGCACACCAAGGCCTTCGCCTTCTGGGAATGGTGCCTCGCGGAGCTGAAGAAGAAGCACCCCGAGCTCATCTTCCTCTCCGAGGCGTTCACGCGGCCGCGGGTGATGCACCGGCTCTCGAAGCTCGGCTTCACGCAGTCGTACACGTACTTCACGTGGAGAAATTCGAAATCTGAATTAACCGAATATTTCACCGAGCTGTCCCAGCATCCCTCGCGCGAGTACTTCCGGCCCAACGTCTGGCCGAACACGCCCGACATCCTGCACGAGACCCTGCAGCACGGCGGCCGGCCGGCGTTCATCGTGCGCCTGGTGCTGGCAGGCACGCTCGCGGCAAGCTACGGCATCTACGGGCCGGCGTTCGAGCTGTGCGAGCACATCCCCCGCGAGCCCGGAGCCGAGGAGTACCTGTACTCGGAGAAGTACGAAGTCAAGCGCTGGGAGCGCGAGCGGCCGGACAGCCTGAGGGAGCTGATCGCCAAGCTGAACAAGGTGAGGAAGGACAATGCGGCGCTGCAATCGGACTGGAGCCTGCGCTTCCACCCGGTGGACAGCGGGCAGATGATCGCGTACTCGAAGTCACAGGGCGAAAACACCATCCTGACGGTGGTCAACCTCGATCCGCATCACGTACATTCGGGCTGGATCGATTTCGGCGCGCCGGGCGAGCGCTACGAGCTGCACGACCAGCTCTCCGGCGGGCGCTATACCTGGAACGGCGGCCGCAACTACGTCGAGCTGAACCCGAACACCCTTCCCGCGCATGTCTTCCGTGTACAGCGGCGAGCCTAAGCCGAGCGAAGCACAGGCGCCGCAGCCCGCGGCGGCGGCGCTCATGGCCGACGGCCAGTGGTACAAGGACGCGGTCATCTACCAGCTGCACATCAAGGCGTTCTTCGATTCGAACAACGACGGCATGGGCGACTTCAAGGGCCTCGCCCAGAAGCTCGACTACGTGCAGGAGCTCGGCGTCAACGCCATCTGGCTGCTGCCGTTCTACCCGTCGCCGCTCAAGGACGACGGCTACGACGTCGCCGACTACCACAACGTGCACCCGCACTACGGCACGCGCGCCGACTTCCGCAACTTCGTAAGAGAGGCGCACCGGCGCGACCTCAAGGTGATCACCGAGCTGGTGGTCAACCACACTTCCGACCAGCATCCCTGGTTCCAGGCGGCGCGGCGCGCCCCGGCGGGCTCGAAGAAGCGCGACTACTACGTCTGGAGCGACACGGACAAGAAGTACAAGGGCACGCGCATCATCTTCACCGACACCGAGACCTCGAACTGGACCTGGGACCCGGTGGCGAAGGCCTACTACTGGCACCGCTTCTTCAGCCACCAGCCCGACCTCAACTTCGACAACCCGAGCGTGCTGCGCGCGGTGCTGCGCATCATGGGCTTCTGGGCCGACATCGGCGTCGACGGCTTCCGCCTGGACGCGATCCCCTACCTCATCGAGCGCGAGGGCACCTCGAACGAGAACCTGCCCGAGACGCACGCGGTGCTGAAGAAGATCCGCTCGCTCGTCGACGCGCGCTATCCGAACCGGCTGCTGCTCGCCGAAGCCAACATGTGGCCCGAGGACGTGCGCCCGTACTTCGGCGAGGCCGACGAGTGCCACATGGCGTTCCACTTCCCGCTCATGCCGCGCATGTACATGGCGATTGGGCAGGAGGACCGCCACCCGGTGGTCGAGATCATGCAGCAGACCCCGGACATCCCGGACAGCGCCCAGTGGGCGATCTTCCTGCGCAACCACGACGAGCTGACCCTCGAGATGGTGACCAGCCGCGAGCGCGACTACATGTACAAGATGTATGCCGCCGACATGCAGGCGCGCATCAACCTCGGCATCCGCCGGCGCCTCGCGCCGCTCATGGAGAACGACCCGGAGCGGATCAAGCTGATGAACAGCCTGCTGCTTTCCATGCCCGGGTCGCCGATCATCTACTACGGCGACGAGATCGGCATGGGCGACAACATCTACCTCGGCGACCGCAACGGGGTGCGCACGCCCATGCAATGGAGCCCCGACCGCAACGCCGGCTTCTCGCGCGCCGACCCGCAGCGCCTGTACCTGCCGCCGATCATGGACCCGATCTACGGCTTCGAGGCGGTGAACGTCGAGGCGCAGTCGCGCGACCCGGCGTCGCTGCTCAACTGGATGAAGCGCGTGCTCGCCGTGCGCAAGACCAGCCAGGCCTTCGGCCGCGGCAGGCTCTCGTTCCTGCACCCCGGGAACCGCAAGATTCTTGCTTACCTGCGTGAGCATGGAGACGAGGCCATCCTGTGCGTCGCCAACCTCTCGCGCACCGCGCAGCCGGTCGAGCTCGACCTCAAGCGCTTCAAGGGCCGCGTGCCGGTGGAGCTGCTCGGGCGGACGTCCTTCCCGCCGATCGGCGAGCGCTTCTACCTGCTCACGCTGCCGGCCTACGGCTACTACTGGTTCCGCCTCGCCGCGGACGCCGCGCCGCCCGAATGGCATGCCCAGGTGATGCCGCCCCAGGAGCAGCCGATGCTGGTGCTGTTCGACGGCTGGACCAGCTTCTTCCGCGACAAGGTGGTGCCCTGGCGCATCGGCATGGCGGAGAAGCTGCGCGAGCACCTGGAGACGAGCGTGCTGCCGCCGTTCCTCGAGTTGCAGCGCTGGTACGCCCAGAAGGGCGAGGCGGTGGCGCGCGCCTCGATCCTCGACTACGCCATCTGGAACGTCGGCGCGATCAGCTGGCTCCTCGCCTGGATCGAGGTGAAGGGGACGCTGTACTTCCTGCCCATGGCGCTCGCCTGGGAGGAGGAAGAGGACCAGGTCAAGGCGCTCTCGGTCGCCACCGTCGCGCGCGTGCGCCAGCAGGCGAACGTGGGCGTGCTCGGCGACGCCACCGCCGACGTGTCCTTCTGCCGCCACGTGATCAAGGCGATCGGCGAGGGCCGCAGCCTGCCGACGCAGGGCGGGACGCTGAAGTTCACGCCGACCGCCGCCTTCGCCGAGATCGCGAAGGACGAGCTCGCCACGCTGCACGCCGGGCGGCTGGGCGCCCAGAGCACCAACACCTCGGTGACGCTCGGCGAGCGCCTGTTCCTCAAGGTCTACCGGCGGGTGCGCCCGGGGATCAACCCCGAGCTCGAGATCGGGCGCTTCCTCACCGAGACGGCGCGATTCACGCACTGTGTGCCGCTCGCCGGCGCGGTGGAGTACACCGCCGCCGGGGCCGAGCCGGCCGCGGTGGCGCTGCTGCAGGCCTACGTGCCGAACCAGGGCGACGGCTGGAGCTACACCCTCGCGTACCTCGAGCGGACCCTGGCCGGGCCGCGCACCCCGGCGCCCGCGGCGGCGACGGCGCCCGCGGCGGCGCCGGTCGAAACGCCGCACGGCGCCTACTTCGCCCTCATGCAGACGCTCGGGCTGCGCACCGCGGAGCTGCACCGGGCGCTCGCCACGAAGTCGGGCGATCCCGCTTTCGAGCCCGAGCCGTTCACCGCCCAGGACGTGGTCGAATGGAAGAAGCGCGTGCGCGAGGAAGCGGTGGCGACGACCGCGCGATTGCAGCGGCCCGAGGTCGAAGCCCTGAAGGACAAGCTGCTGCAGGCCATCGACGCCTGCCCCGCGCCGCAGCAGCCGGCCTTCAAGATACGCCACCACGGCGACTACCACCTCGGCCAGGTCCTCATCGCCAGCAACGATTTCCTCATCATCGACTTCGAGGGCGAACCCTCGCGGCCGCTCGCCGAGAGCCGGCGCAAGCGCTCGCCGCTGCGCGACGTGGCCGGGATGCTGCGCTCCTTCAGCTACGCCGGGGCCTCCGCGCTGCAGCGCGCGCCGGCGGAGCCGCCGGTGGAGCGCGAGCGGCTCGGCCCGGCGCTCGAGGCCTGGGAGGCGGGCGCGCGCCGCGCCTTCCTCGCCGCCTATGCCGAGGCGATGCAGGGGAGCGGCCTGTTCGCCTCGTACGACGACGTGCGCGGCCTCGTGCGCCTCGCCGAGATCGAGAAGGTGCTCTACGAGCTGCGCTACGAGCTCGACAACAGGCCCGCGTGGCTGCACATCCCGCTGCAAGGGCTCGCGTCGCTGATCGGCAAACCGGAGGGAGGGTGACATGGATCGCTTCGAGGTAATGCTCGAGCCGGTGCGGGTGTTCATGCGGCAGGTGGGGGACTTCCTGCCGCGCCTGGCGCTCGCGCTGCTGGTGCTGCTCGCGGGCTGGATCGTCGCGAAGATGGTGCGCTTCGCCATCGGCCGCGGCCTGCGCGCGATGAACTTCAACGTGCTCACCGAGCGCTCCGGCATCGACGCCTTCCTGCGCGACGGCGGCGTCGGCGCCGACACCACCGAGATCCTGGCGCTGCTCTTCTACTGGCTGGTGATCCTCGCCGCGCTGGTGATCGGCTTCAACCTGCTCGGCCTCACCTACATCACCGATCTGCTCGGGCGGGTGGTGCTGTTCGTGCCGCGCGTCATGGTGGCGCTGCTCATCATCGCCTTCGGCGCCTACTTCGCGCGCGCGGTGGGCAGCGCCGTCACCGCGTACTGCCGCAACATCCACCTGCAGGACGCCGACCTCCTCGGCCGCATCGCGCAGTACGCGATCCTCACCTTCGTGGTGCTGATCGCGCTCGACCAGGTCAACGTCGGCGGCGACATCATCCGGCAGAGCTTCCTGATCCTCCTCGCCGGCGTCGTGTTCGCGCTCGCGCTCGCCTTCGGGCTGGGCGGCAAGGAATGGGCGGCGGAGTTCCTGGAGCGATGGTGGCCGAGACGCAGGCGCTAAGGGCCGTCCACCGCATGCCGCTCGGGGCCGAGGTGCTGGCCGGCGGCGGCGTGCGCTTCCGCCTGTGGGCGCCTGGAGCGACAGCAGTCGATCTTCATGTTAAGAAGAAAAACCTTTCGATGAAAAGCCTCGGCGACGGTTGGTTCGAAATCGTCGACGCGCAGTCCGGCCCGGGAACGCTCTACCAGTACCGCATCGACGGCAAGCTGCTCGTTCCCGACCCCGGCTCGCGCTTCCAGCCGCGCGACGTCGACGGCCCGAGCGAGGTGATCGATCCGGCGGCGTTCGAGTGGGACGACGACGACTGGCAGGGCCGCCCCTGGGAAGAGGCGGTGATCTACGAGCTGCATGTGGGTGCATTTTCCACTTCAGGAAAGTATTCCGGTGTCACCGCGAAGCTGCACCACCTGCACGACCTCGGCGTCACCGCCATCGAGCTCATGCCGCTCGCCGACTTCGCCGGCAAGCGCAACTGGGGCTACGACGGCGTGCTGCCTTACGCGCCCGACAGCCGCTACGGGCGGCCCGAGGACCTGAAGGCGCTGGTGCAGGCCGCGCACCGGGCGGGGCTGATGGTCTTCCTCGACGTCGTCTACAACCACTTCGGGCCGAAAGGCAATTACCTCCACGCCTACGCGCCGCAGTTCTTCACCGATCGGCACAAGACGCCGTGGGGGGCCGCAATCGATTTTTCCGTCTCTCAAGTCCGTGAATATTTCATTCATAACACCCTGTACTGGCTGGAGGAGTACCGCTTCGACGGCCTGCGTTTCGACGCCGTGCACGCGATCAAAGACGATTCGCAGAAGCACATCCTCGAGGAAATCCGAGAGGCCATTCCCGCGCACAAGCACCTGGTGCTGGAGAACGACGCCAACCAGGCGCGCTTCCTCGGGCCGGGGAAGTACACCGCGCAGTGGAACGACGACTCGCACCACGGCTACCACGTGCTCGCCACCGGCGAAGCCGACGGCTACTACGCCGCCTACGCCGACGCGCCGGCGCGCCACCTCGCGCGCTGCCTCGCCGAGGGCTATGCCTACCAGGGCGAGGTGTCGCCTTTCAGCGGCGAGCCGCGCGGGGAGCCGAGCCTGCACCTGCCGCCCTCGGCCTTCGTCGACTTCATCCAGAACCATGACCAGATAGGGAATCGGGCTTTCGGAGAAAGACTGATTTCTCTTTCCGAAGAAAAACCCCTTCGTGCATTGACGGCAATACTCCTCCTCGCGCCGTCGCCGCCGCTGCTATTCATGGGCGAGGAGTGGGGCTGCCGGCAGCCGTTCCTCTTCTTCTGCGACTTCGCGGGCGAGCTGGGCGAGGCGGTGCGGAACGGCCGGCGCGAGGAGTTCGCGCGCTTCGCCGCCTTCCGCGATTCTCAGGCGCGCGACCGTATCCCCGATCCGCTCGCCGAGGAAACGTTCAGGCAGTGCGTGCTGCGCTGGCGCGAGCAGGACAAGTCATGGCTCGCGCTCTACAAGGAGCTGCTGGCGCTGCGGCAGCGGCGCATCGTGCCGCTCAGGTGCGGCCCGGGGCGCTACCGCATGCTTGCCGAGCGCGCCTTCGAGGTGTCCTGGGACAAGCTGGTGCTGATCGCGAACTGCGCCGACGAGCGGATCGAGGTGCAGGACCTGCCGAAGGGCAGCCCGCTGTGGTCGAACGCCCCGGCCGGCGAGCCGTGGTCGGTCGACTGGTGGGTCACCGGATGAGCGAGATATCCCCCAGTTATGTCGATGTCTGGGGAAAGGAAAGGAAGCTCGACGAAGAAACCCGCGCCGCGTTGACCAAGGCGCTGGGGCCCGCGCGCAAGGTGGCGAAGGCGCGCGTCGAGAAGGGCCGCTGCTGGCAGCCGGAGCTCCTCGAGCGCGGCGGTCGAATCTGGGGCTTCGCGGTGCAGCTCTACGGGCTGCGCTCGGCGCGCAACTGGGGCATCGGCGACTTCGGCGACCTCGGCGCGCTGGTCGAGCTGGCCGCGGGGCTCGGCGCCTCCATTGTCGGCGTGAATCCGCTCCACGCGACGCAGGGCAGCCCCTACAGCCCCTCGAGCCGCCATGCGCTCAACTTTGCCTATCTGGATGTCGAGGCCCTCCCCGAATACCAGGCGAGCGCGGCCGCGCAGCGCCTCGTGGCGTCGCGCGCCTTCCAGGCGCGCCTGCGCAAGCTGCGCGAGGCGGAGCTCGTGGACCACGCTGCTGTCGCTGCACTCAAGCAGGAGGTCCTGGAACTGCTTTTCAAAGAGACGAACTCCCCTGTAGATCTGGAAAGCCGAGGCGTGTGGCAGTACGCGCTGTTCGAAGCGCTGCGCGAGAAGCTCGGCGGCGGCTGGCAGGGCTGGCCGGAGGAATACCGCAGTCCGCGCTCGCCCGCAGTTCACCGATTCAAGAAGCTCCATCAGAAAAGAGTTCGTTTCCACGCCTTCGTGCAGGCGCGCGCCCGCGCGCAGCTCGAGGCGGTGCAGCGCCGGGCGCGAGCGCTCGGCATGCCGATCGGCCTGTACTTCGACCTCGCGCTCGGCGCCGACCGCGGCGGCGCCGAGGTGTGGAGCGACCAGTCGGCCTATGCCGCGGACGCGAGCGTCGGCGCGCCGCCCGACGAGTTCAACCCGCGCGGCCAGGACTGGGGCCTGCCGCCGTACTCGCCGCGCGCCCTGCGCGCTGCCGCGTACGCGCCCTTCGCCGAGCTGCTGCGCGCCAACATGCCGCTGGAGGGCGCGCTGCGCATGGACCACGTCATGGCGCTCATGCGCCTGTACTGGATCCCGCTCGGCCACAAGCCCGACCGCGGCGGGTACGTCAACTATCCGTTGAAAGAGCTCCTTGGAATTCTTTCCAGGGAAAGCCGGGCGAGGAAATGCCTGGTGATCGGGGAGGACCTCGGCACGGTGCCGCAGGAGCTGCGCGAGGCGCTGAGCGCGCACGGTGTCCTCTCCTACCGGCCATTGCTTTTCGAGAAGACCTCCCCCGACCGGTACCCGCGCGACGCCATGGTCTGCGTCAGCACGCACGACCTGCCCACCTGGCGCGGCTACTGGACGGCGCGCGACCTCGAGCTGCGCGAGAAGCTCGGGCTGACGCTCGACGTCGAGGCCGAGAAAGCCCAGCGCGAAGCAGACAAGAAGAAACTCCTTGAGATTCTGGACGCGGAAAATCTCGATGCCGCGGCCGCCTCGGCGCACGCGTTCATCGCGCGCACGGCCTGCAAGATCGCCGTCGTGCAGCCCGAGGATGTGTTCGAGCTCGCGGAGCAGGCGAACCTGCCGGGCACGGTCGACCAGCATCCCAACTGGCGGCGCAAGCTGCCGGTGCCGCTCGAGCAGTGGGCGGGCGACCCGCGCGTCGGCGCACTGGCGCAGACCTTCGCCGGGCGCCGGCCGCAGCTCCTGCCGCGCGCGACCTACCGCATGCAGTTCCACAAGGGCTTTCGCTTCACCGACGCGACGAAGCTCGTGCCGTACCTCGCGCGCCTTGGCATCAGCCATCTCTACGCCTCGCCCTTCCTCAAGGCGCGCCCGGGCAGCACGCACGGCTACGACGTCATCGACCACAACGCGGTCAATCCGGAGATCGGCAGCGAAGTTGAACTTCACCAACTTGTTTCTTCGCTGAAAGCGCAAGGGATGGGCCTCGTTATGGATCTCGTGCCCAACCACATGGGCGTGCTGCACGCGGACAACGCCTGGTGGCTAGACGTGCTGGAGAAGGGCAGGGCGTCGCCCTACGCGAAGTTCTTCGACATCGACTGGCAGCCCGGCAAGCTGCTGCTGCCGGTGCTGGGCAAGCACTACGGCGAGGCGCTCGAGGCGGGCGAGCTCAAGCTCAGGGGCAGGAGCGTCTGTTACTTCGATCACCGCTTTCCGTTGAACGAAAAGTCGCTGAGGGGAGTGGACAGAAAGGCGCTGCGGAAGGACCGGCTTGCCATGCACCGGCTGCTCGAGCGCCAGCACTATCGGCTCGCCTACTGGCGCGTGGCCTCCGACGAGATCAATTACCGGCGCTTCTTCGAGATCACCGACCTCGCCGGGGTGCGCGTCGAGGACAAGGTGGTGTTCGACGCGACGCACGCCCTCGCGCGGCGCCTTGCCGGGCGCGGCGGCATCGACGGCGTGCGCATCGACCATCCGGACGGGCTTGCCGACCCGCGCCAGTACCTCGAGCGCCTCGCCCGCGTGTTCCCCTGGCGCTGGATCGTGGTGGAGAAGATCCTCGCCGACCACGAGAAGCTGCCCGAGGACTGGCCGGTGCACGGCACGACCGGCTACCGCTTCGCCAACGTCCTCACCGGCGTGTTCATCGACGCCGGCGCCGAGTCCCGCTTCGACCGCGTCTACCGGCGCTTCACCGGGGAGGCGCGGAGCTTCGAGGAGATCGCCTACGTGAGCCGCCTGCTCATCATGAGCACTACGCTCGCCGCCGAGCTGCACATGCTGTCGAACTGGCTGGCGCGCATCGCCGCGGGCAACCGCTCGACGCGCGACTACACCGCAAGCGGCCTGCGCCGCGCCATCGCCGAGATCGCGGCGAGGTTTCCCGTCTATCGCACCTACATAACAAAAGATCGAATTTCAAGTACTGATTTTCATTTTATCGACTGGGCCGTCGGCGCGGCGAAGCGCGCGAGCCGCATCGCCGACCCGAGCGTTTTCGATTTCGTGCGCAGCGTGCTCACGCTCGAGGTGGCGCCGCCCTCGGGCGAGCGGCGCACGCAGATGCTGCGCTTCGTGACGCGCTTCCAGCAGTTCACCGCCCCGGTGGTGGCGAAGGGCGTCGAGGACACCGCCTTCTATCGCTACAACCGGCTCATCGCGCTGAACGAGGTGGGCGGCCACCCGGGCCACTTCGGCTTCTCGCTCAAGGCCTTCCACGCCGCGCAGGAGGACCGCGCGCGGCGCTGGCCGCACACCATGCTCGGCAGCTCGACGCACGACACCAAGCGATCGGAGGACGTGCGCGCACGCCTCGGCGTGCTCTCCGAGCTCGCCTCGGGCTGGCGCATGGCGCTGCGCCGCTGGAGCCTCGTCAACCGCAGCCACCGCACCGAGATCGAGGGCGAGTCGGCGCCGACGCGCGGCGACGAGTACCACTTCTACCAGGCGCTGGTGGGAATCTGGCCGGGAGGCTCGCCGCAGGAGCTCGCCGGGCGCCTCAAGGCCTACATGCTCAAGTCGGCGCGCGAGGCGAAGCTGCGCACGAGCTGGATCAACCCCGACGCCGACTACGAGGCGGCACTGGAGCGCTTCGTCGAGGGCTCGCTGCAGTCGAGCCTGTTCCGCAAGGAGGTGGACGACGTGGTGGCGCGGCTCGCGCCCCTCGGGCTGCTGGTCGGCCTGTCGCAGGCGCTGGTGAAGGTCGCGTCCCCGGGCGTGCCCGACTACTACCAGGGCACCGAGCTGTGGGACTTCAGCCTCGTCGACCCCGACAACCGCCGGCCCGTCGACTATGGGGTCAGAGCAAATTTCCTGGAATCGCTCCGCTCGGAGATGCCATCCCCCCGGGATCTGCTCGAGAATCTCGCCGACGGCCGAGCGAAGCTGCACGTGATCCGCAAAGGCCTGGAAGTGCGCCGGCGGCTTCCGGCGCTCTTCCACGGCGGGCGCTACGAGCCGCTGTACGCCGACGGCGGGCGCGAAGAGAACCTCTGCGCCTTCGCGTTGCGCTCGGGCAGCCAGCTCGTGGTCGCGATGGCGCCGCGGCTTTTCGCGCGGCTAGTGCAGCCGGACGAGGTGGCGCCTCTCGGCGAACGCTTTTGGGGCAATGCAACCGTAAAGCTCGAGATGAAGGGCAGGTTCGTCGACGTGCTCACCGGCGAGAGTCACGCCGGCGGCGAACTGCGCATCGCGCGCGTGCTGTCGGCATTTCCGGTTGCGCTGCTGGTGCGCGAGACATCGGGATAAGCGGCGGCGGCGCTGTCGTCGCCGGGCGACGTGGCCACGGTGCGAGCGCGCACAGACATTTGCGCGTGCCAGGCATAGCGTGGCTGCGCCAAGGGGCGCACCGTGTCGACCTTCCTAGAACTCGCGGACCTGAACGACATCGTGATCTCCTGCCGGCTGCCGTTCAGGACCCATGAAGTCTGCCTCGCCTGCCTGCATGGCGACGCGCGACTGGAGCTGCTCACCGGCGCGTGGGAAAGCGTGCTCGGCTTCAACGCGGCGGAGCTCGACGGGCAGCGGCTCTGCAGGCTGCTCGCCGGCGATCGCGACGCGGCGAGGGCGGCAGTCGAGCGGCTGCTCGATCCGCTGGCGCCCGAGCCGGTGCTGATGGACGTGCGCGTGAAGGGCGGCGCCGTGCGCACGCTGCACATCTACCGCCACTTCGACCCGTACGAGCCTTCGCTTTACTTTGCGTGCGAGCCGTTCGAGACCAGCCCGCCGATGTCGCGCACGAGCAGCTCGGTGTCGTTCCTCAGCAGCGCATAGCATTCGCAGGACAGCGCTTCCAGCAGGCGCCGGTCGAGCACGGTGATGTGGCCGCGGCTCCACGAGACCGCCGCGCGCGCATGCAGGCGGTGCGCCGCGAGCGTCACCGCTTCGCGGCGCACGCCGAGCAGCGTGGCGATCAGCTCGTGGGTGATCCTCAGGTCGCGGGTGGCGACGCGATCGAGCGCCTGCAGCAGCCAGCGGCACAGCCGCTGCTCGACCGGGTGATGCGCATTGCACAGGCTGGTCTGCGCGGTCTGCAGCACCCGCGAGGAGGCGCAGCGCAGCACCACGCGGCGCAGCGCCTCGCTGCGCTGGAACGCCTCGGCAATGGGGTCGATCGGGAGACGATAGCAGCGGCCCGGATACACCACCACGGCGGTGCTCACCGCACGAGTGTCGCCGAAGAGCGCAGAGAGGCCGATGAACCGTTCGCTGCCGACGAACGCGTACTGCGTGGTGCTGCCGTCGCGGCTCGCACCGTAAGTCGCCAGCACGCAGTCGAGGGGGAAGTGCACCTCCTGCAGCCGGCTGCCGGCCGCAAAGAGGACCTCGCGGCTGCGCAGCTCGACCGACTCGAGGTGCGGCAGCAGGCGCCTGCGCTCCTCGGGCGGGACGACGGAAAGAATCAAATTTCCGTCGGGCCAGCCCGGCCTGGTCAGTGCGACGACCATGCGAGCCGTGCTCCTATGACGTCGCGTCCCCCTGACGGAGTTAATCTACTCTTCAACCATGACCGTTGCCACCTCCCGGCCGCCTTTCCGCGCCGAGCACATCGGCAGCCTGCTGCGCCCTGCGGCGGTGCTGCGTGGGGAAAACCCTGACGGGCATATCGTCGAGGCGATCCGCTGGCAGGAGCGCCTCGGGCTGAAGGTCGTCACCGACGGCGAATTTCGCCGCGAGTCCTGGCGCCTGGGCTTCGTCTCCCGGGTGCAGGGCTTCGGGCGCGCCGACGCGGTGAGCGACGTCGACCTGCAGCACGACGACGCGGGCAACGTCGCGCGCATCGGCGCGGCGCCCGTGGCGTTGACCAAGGTCAAACGTACGGGCCCGATCGTCGCCGACGAGGTTTCCTTTTCCTTAAAGCAAACCAGGTGCACGGTGAAAGCGACGCTGCCTGCTCCCTCGTATCTCCACTACCCGCGTGGGCGAGCGTGCGTCGATCCCCAGGCCTATCCGGACCTCGACGAGTTCTTCGACGACGTGGTCGGCATCTACGTCGAGGAGCTGCAGGCGCTGCACGACGCCGGTGGGCGCTACGTGCAGATCGACGAGGTGGCGCAGCCGCTGCTCTGCGACGAGCGCCTGCGCGAGGCGGTGCGCGCCCGCGGCGACGACCCCGACCGCCTCGTCGAGCTCTACATCGAGCTCATCAACCGCATCGCGCGCCGCCGCCCGGGCGGCATGACCATCGGCGTGCACATGTGCCGGGGCAACGCGATGGGTAAATGGGTCGGCGCAGGGGGCTACGAGCGAATTGCGGAGCGCGCTTTCGGCGCCCTCGAGACCGACGCGCTCTTCCTCGAGTACGACAGCGAGCGCGCCGGCGGCTTCGAGCCGCTGCGCTTCGTGCCCAGGGGCAAGCACGTAGTGCTCGGGCTGGTGTCGACGAAAACGCCGGTCCTCGAGGACAGGGAATTTCTCAGGAGAAGGATCGCCGAGGCCGCGCGCTTCGTTCCGCTCGAGAACCTGTCGATCTCCCCGCAATGCGGCTTCGCCAGCCACCAGAAGGGCACCGGGCTCTCCTTCGCCCAGCAGGAAGCGAAGCTGCGCCTGGTGGTGGAAACCGCGCGGCAGGTGTGGGGATCGGCCTGAAGCTCAGGCGATGTCGAGCTGCTCGCTCGCCGGGATCTGGCACTTGCCCAGGCGCCCGTTGCACTTGAGGCTATGCGGATCCTGCGTCAGCAGCGAAGGGTCCAGGCAGGATGCCGGGGTGTGCTTGTGCCGGCAGCAAGCGATGGTACGCGTTACGCCGTCAACGACCCGCACCTGCTCGTAGTAATAGGGGCAACTATCCATACTCCACGTATACGGCGCCGCCGGGCTGCCATATTGAGCGAGATCAAGCGCGGGAACGCCGCGCCGGATCGCGGCATCTAATCGCGTATGCAACCCCTGCCCAGCCTGAGCCCGGCCGACGCGGACCTGCCGCGCCGCGTCGCCGCCGGCGACACGAAGGCGTTCGAGGCGCTCATGCGCACCTACAACCGGACGCTCTTCCGCACCGCGCGCGCGATCCTGCGCGACGACGCCGCGGCCGAGGACGCGCTGCAGGAAGCTTACCTGCGCATCTACGGCTCGATCGGCTCGTTCCGCGGCGACTCGAAGCTCTCGACCTGGCTGGTGCGCATCGTGGCGAACGAGGCGCTCGTGCGCCGGCGCAAGGATCAGCGCCGCGCCGAGATCCTCCCGATCCACGGCGGCGACGAAGAGGAGCATGGCGTGGAGCAAGGCATCGACGAACAAGATGGGCCGCAGCGGCAGGCGGAGCGCAGCGAGATCCGGCAGCTGCTCGAGGCGAAGATCGACGCGCTTCCCGACGCCTTCCGCGCCGTTTTCGTGCTGCGCGCGCTCGAGGAGCTCTCGGTCGACGAGACTGCGGCCGCGCTCGGCATTCCCGAGGCCACGGTGCGCACGCGTTTTTTCCGCGCGCGCAGCCAGCTGCGCGAATCGCTCTCGCGCGAGATCGACCTCGCGTTCGACGATGCCTTCGGCTTCGCCGGCGAGCGCTGCGACCGCATCGTCGCGCGCGTGATGGCCATCGTTACTTCGGGAACGGCGGCGTAGCTCGCGTCATCGAATGCTCCGTCACCAACGACGGAGGGTTCCATGACATCGTTCTTCCAGCTCACCAGTCCCGCAGTCGCACGCCGCGCGTTCCTCGGCAAATCTGCGCTCGTGCTCTCGGGCAGCGCAGTCGCGCTGCTCGCCGGCCGCGACGTGCTCGCCGCGAAAAGCGGCAAGTCCACCGCCGCCGACGTGCGCATCCTCAACACCGCGCTCGGCGCGGAACTCGAGGCGATCGCCGCCTATCAGGTGGGCGCCGAGAGCGGGCTGCTCGAAAAGCCGGTGCTCGCGCTGGCGGTGCAGTTCCAGGGCCATCACAAGGAGCATGCCGACGTGCTGGCGAGCACCATCGAGAAGCTCGGCGGCAAGGCAGTGGCGGCAAAGTCCAAGTACCAGTTCCCAGTGGAATCGCTCAAGAACCAGGCTGACGTGCTGCGCTTCGCCGCCGGCCTCGAGAAGGGTGCGGTCAGCGCCTACCTCGGCGCGGTGCCGCTCTTCGCCAACCGCGACCTGTCCAAGGCCGCCGCGAGCATCCTCGGCGACGAGGCGATGCACTGGGCGGTGCTGCGCAACGCGCTGGGCGAGAACCCAGTGCCCTCGGCCTTCGTCGCGTAATGCTCGAAGGCGCGCTGCTGCTCGCCGCTCTGGCGGCGGGCGATGCCAAGGCAGGAGAGGCGGTGTATTCCCGCTGCCTTGCCTGCCACTCGCTCGCGTATCACCGCACCGGGCCGAAGCATTGCGGGCTCTTCGGCCGGCGCGCCGGCGACGCACCGGGGTTCGAGGAATATTCGGCGGCGATGAAGCGTTCCAAGCTGGTGTGGAATGAAAAGACGCTGGACCGCTTCCTCGAGAATCCCATGAAGGCGGTCCCGGGCACGACCATGACCTACGCCGGCGTGCAGGACGCAAAAGAGCGCGCCGATCTCATCGCCTACCTGAAGCAGGAGGGCAAATGCCCCGCATCGTGAGACGCACCCCGACCGAGCCCACCAAGTTCGTGATCGACGGCAAGGAGCAGTGGTTCTGCAAGTGCGGCCTGTCGAAGAACCAGCCCTATTGCGACGGCTCGCACAAGCTCACCAAGGGCGAGGAGCCCGGCAAGCTCTACTGGTACGACGACGCGGGCACGCGCCATGAGGCCGGCAAGGACTTCCCCGGCATCCGCTCTTACTAGAAGTGCCGGCCTATCGCCTTCCAGGGTAGCCGGTGCGCGATGCCGGCCTGGCGCAGCACCCAGGCGGCGAAGGTATTGCTGTTGGGGCCGGGCCAAGGCAGGTAGCGATGGCAGTACGGATAGTGCCCGCAGTTCTCGAGGATTCTCCTGATGGAAGCCGCTTGCTCGCCGGTCCATTCCGCGGCGATGCGCGCCGGGCCGCCGCCGACGCCGGCGTCGGGCCCTTTCAGGTCGCAGTGCAGGTGGCCGACGCTCGTGCCGCCGGCGTTCTTCGTCTGCCAGACTTCCCAGCGGTGGCAGGCGCCGCCGGGCTCGAAGACCACGAACCAGTAGTGCACCGCCAGCCAGCCGAGCGGGAAGGGTAGCGTGGCGTAGCGCAGCTGCACGGAATTTCCCGTGGCGCGCTGCTGTTCGCGTGGCTGGAGGTTCTCGATGACCAAGGTCGTTCTCGCTGCCGTCCTGCTATTTTCGTTCCCGGCGCTGGCGCAGCAACCGGGCATGTCGTTCTTCATCAGCAGCACCGGCTCGGGCAAGGGCGCCGCCATGGTCGGCCACCACGACCGCATCGGCCTGCGCGACGACGACGCCTCGCGCTCCTGGAACTCGTCGCACGCTTCGCGCGGCTGCAGCGATCCGGCGCTGCAGAGTTCGGGCGGCGCCGGCCTCATCTACTGTTTCGCGGCGAAGTGAGGCGCTAGTAGATCGCGATGCTGCGCCTGCCGCGGCGGTCGATGCAGGCGCGGTACATGCCCTGGCTGTTGAAGGGCATGGCGACGTTGCCGCGGCGGTCGACCGCCACCAGGCCGCCGTCGCCGCCCAGCCGGGCGACGCTGGCGAGCGCCGCGCGTGCGGCGCTCGCCAGCGATTCGCGGCGATAGCGCACGCGCGCCGCCACGTCGTAGGCGACCAGCGCGCGGATGAATGCCTCGCCGAGGCCAGTCCCCGACACCGCGCAGGCGCGGTTGTCGGCATACGTGCCCGCGCCCACGAGTGGCGAATCGCCGATGCGGCCGGGAAGCTTGCCGGTGTAGCCGCCGGTCGAGGTGGCGGCGGCGAGGTTGCCGTCGCGGTCGAGCGCCACCGCGCCGACCGTGCCGTGGTGGGATTGCAGGTTTCGTCGCAGGGCTTCGAGCCGGGCGGCTGTACCAAAATACTTCTGATTCACCATCTTGAGGCCCTGCTTGCCGGCAAAACGCTCGGCGCCCTTGCCGGCGAGCAGCACGTGCCGCGAATGCTCCATCACCGCGCGCGCGGCGAGCACCGGGTTCCTGATGCGCTCGACGCACGCCACCGCGCCGGCGCGCAGGCGTTTCCCGTCCATGATCGCCGCGTCGAGCTCGTGGCGGCCGTCGGCGTTGTACACCGCGCCGCGCCCGGCGTTGAAGAGCGGCGAGTCCTCCATGGCCACCACGGCGGCGGTCACCGCGTCGAGCGCAGTTCCGCCGTTCTGCAGCACGGTGCTTCCCGCCTCCAGCGCTTCGCCCAATGCTTTCCTGTAGAGGGAAGCCCGGCTCGCCGTCATGTCGGCCCTGCGCAGCGTGCCGGCGCCGCCGTGGATGGCGATGACCGGCGCCATCAGTCGAGGGTGCGCTTGTAGAAGCGCAGGCCGATCAGGATCACCACGGTCA
>Ga0105101_10000156_pt1 | contig 26751 bp, 28 predicted proteins | sample PPLLak21cMay2015_2_FD_87037 | JGI IMG/M metagenome (GOLD analysis project Ga0105101, IMG submission 87037) | Freshwater sediment microbial communities from Prairie Pothole Lake near Jamestown, North Dakota, USA - PPLs Lake P8 Core (1) Depth... | ecosystem: Environmental > Aquatic > Freshwater >... | reverse complement strand
CGGCGTGAATTCCAGCTCAGTAACCGCGTCAAGGAAAAAATCGCGCTACTGATCGCGACCTTCATCGGCCGCAATTACTACACCAACGCTCCGCCCTGGTCGCTCGATGCCCTTGCTGGCCGGCTCGGCGTGCCGGTTATATCCGTCGAACCCGTGCTCACGGCCATTCAGCGCGCCGGCTACATCACCGAAACCGCCGACGATCCGCCGCGTTATCTTCCGGCGCGCTCATTTGAGACGATTACCGTGAAAGAACTGCTTGATACCCTGCGCACCGCCGAGGAGGATCCCAGCCTGAGCGCCGAGATCCTGCCGCACGAAGCCGAAGTGGATAAGCTGCTCGCGTGCCTGGATGAAGCGGTCGATGCATCCCTGCACGGCAGCAGCCTGCGAGAGCTGGCCCTGGCCAGCGTGCCACCCGTTGAAACCCAGGCGGCAGCGCGCCAGTAAATTTAAAATGAAAGCTTGTCATTCCCGCGGAAGCGGGAATCCAGGTTTTATATGACATCGCGCGCAACGCGCGCGATACCATTCAAAGCCTGGACCCCCGCCTACGCGGGGGTGACGATAATTTGGAGTAGAGGGCAAACAGGAGACCAGTTTAAGTAGGTTGGGGTGAGCGCAGCGAACCCCAACGCGCTGATAGACAACGTTGGGGTTCGGCACACCGCGCCTCACCCCAACCTACATGAAAACCATTCATGAAGAAATCCTATCCTCTATCCAAGGTCTATGGCCTGCTCGAGCCCGGCCCGGTGGTGTTGGTGACCACCGCGCAGAAAGGCAAAGCGAACGTCATGACCCTGTCGTGGCTCACCATGATGGACTTCGAACCGCCGCTCATCGGCATGGTAATGAGCGACCGCAATTACAGCTTTGCGGCGCTGAAGGCCACGAAGCAGTGCGTCATCAATATTCCCACCGTGGAACTGGCCAGGAAGGTGGTGGGCGTGGGCAACAGCTCCGGCCGGCGCACCGACAAGTTCACCACTTTCGGCCTCTCGCCGCGGCCGGCCAAGCTGGTCGCGCCGCCCCTGATCGAAGAATGTTACGCCAGTCTCGAATGCCGCGTGACCGACGCGCGCATGGCAAGTAAATACAATTTCTTCGTGCTCGAGGTGCTCAAGGCCTGGATCGACCCGGCGCGCAAACGCCCGCGTACCCTGCATCACCTCGGCAAGGGCCGTTTCGTGGTCGACGGCCGAACCATCACGCTGCCCTCACGAATGAAGTGAGGCAAGGTCTGACGGAATTACCGCGCGACGGCGGACCGGTGCATCTCTAGGCTGCCTGGCGCCGGTCTTCCCTGAACAAGCCCGTCAGTTGCTGGCGCAACTCCGGCGTGTCTTCGTGTCCGTGGACGGAGACGGCGTGCTGCACCGCGGCTTCCAGCAGTTCCTCGTCGGTGTCGGCGGAGATCGCAACCGTGCAGCCGATGTCGCTGGGATACTCACGGCAATCAATGTATTTCCTGATCATGATGCCTCCTTGGATGATATGCGCGCAGTGTTGAGGCGGATGAGAGATGTCGCGCCGGTCAGCTCGCGGCTCTCAGTGCCGCCGGCTTCCCAATATCGGAATCTTGCGCCGAGTCACGGCGCTCCCCTCCGTTGAGCCGCGGGGAAGGGTGCCTCAGTCTACGCCCGGGGTTGCAACGGCTTCAACGCCGGTGTGCAAACAAACACAATGTGTAATGGTATGGGAGCGATATTGGGGGAAAAACCATTATTGTGTGATTTCCGGATTCCACTTTTGCCGGAATGCTGGATATGACTGCTTGTGCCGGATAAATCGTTCGCTATCGGCGACTTCCGGTCAGCGTTATCATATTCGTTCCTGCGAAAATCCATTTCTCGCTCCGGACGCCAAGCCTGGAAGGAGGTATGACCATGGCTATTGCACCTACCGTGAAAAGTTTTCTGAGAGAGCATCACGTTGACTACGATGTCGTCGTGCACCCCAAGACCCTGACCAGCATGGAGACCGCTGCGAAATCGCATGTTCCCGGCGACCGCCTGATCAAGTGCGTGGTCATCGAAGACGATCAGGGCTATCTGATGGTGGCGCTGCCGTCCACCCACCGGCTGGAACTGGGGCAATTGCATCGCCAGTTGCAGCGCAATCTCGGGCTCGCCACCGAACGCGAACTCGCTGGGCTGTTCAAGGATTGCGATCCTGGCGCGATACCACCGATTGGTCCTGCCTATGGGATCGAAACCGTCGTGGACGACAGCCTGCTGCAAAAGGACGATGTCTATTTCGAGGCCGGCGATCACGAAGAGCTGATCCATGTCAGCGGCAAACAGTTCCAGGACATGATCAGCGGCGCGAGGCACGGGCGTTTCAGTCATCGCGTGTAGCGCGTGCTGCGTCCGGAGACTGTTCCGGATCCAACAGCCAGCTTCCGTCACTTTCCCATCCGTCGTTCCGCCGCATGGGCTCACGGCTCGCGGCCAGCACTGTCGCGGATACTTCCGGCTGTTGTCCCTAAGGCCCTCTGGCCGGATTTTCTTTCTCTTTTCCTTTCCGCCGACGCCCGTCCCGCGGGGGAGGGCGCCGTTATACGCCGTCTACGGCTGTACTGCGTATGCCCGAATCAGATGGCCGATGGAATTTTGCAGCCCTGAGGCGCAAGATGGCAGGTGCGCGATGTTCTGCGGGGCTGCCGGTGCATAATTTCTGGAAAAGGGAATGAAACGAATAACTCAAGTGGTGCTTCAAGGATTCGGCTTTTTATTTCAGTGCTCCTTGGTTCTTTCCCTCGTGGCATGTAGTAGCGGAGGCGGGGGAGGCGGCGATAGTCCAGCGCCACCTGCGAGCATCTCGGTAAGCGGTACTCTCAGCGCGCCTTCATTCAATGCCGTTGACAGCGACGTCAACGACCCGCTGGCAAGCTATGCCTCGAACGATACACCGGCGCAAGCTCAGTTGCTGCCCAATCCGACAACCGTGGGCGGCTTTGCCAGCAAACTTCCCACGAGTGTTGTGGGCGATCGCTTCCAGTCCGCGGCCGACGTTGAGGATTACTACAGCGTCACGCTTGCGGGAGGCGAGGTCATTACCCTTTCCATCAGCGACCATCCTGGCGGAAACAGCGCTACGCCTGATTTCGATCTGAGCCTGCTTGATTCCACCGGACAGACCCTCATTGATTTCTCAGATGGACAAGGCCCTGTTGAATCGGTTACCACGCCAACAGCGGGTATCTATCTCGTGCTGGTGGAGGCAAAAGCCGGTATATCGAATTACACCCTCAGTATCGTCCAGCCGGCAAATCCCGCCACTGCCACGCTTGATAAAAACGCCGAGTTTGTTCCCGGGGATATTATCGTTCGTTTCAAGGAAACGGTTAAAACCGCCTCCGGAGAAAATTCTCTGAATGCGCGCGCGGCGTCGGTAGGTCTCAAGCCGCTTTCAGGTAATGCGGGTAGACCCATGCTGATGCGGCACGAAGGCGGCGCACAACGCGTGCAAGCAATGCGCATGCTTGGCATCCCCGACAAAAACAAGGATGGTACATTGGCGCGCCTGGTTGCAGGCAAGCTGGATGCGCACCGGCTCGACACCATCCGTGCCGTGCAAGCCCTCCGCGCGCGGGCGGATGTGGCAGCGGCCGACCTCAACTATATTCGCCGGCCATTCCTGACGCCAAACGATGTCATGTATTCCCGCCAGTGGCATTACCCGCTCATCCGGCTGCCACAGGCCTGGGACATTACCACCGGCACACCCGCCACGGGGCAGGTGATCGTCGCCGTGATCGACACCGGCGTGGTTTTGAGTCATTCCGATCTCACGGGCCAGCTCATTCAAGGCTACGACTTCATTGCCGATCCGACGAATGCCCTGGACGGCGATGGCATAGACGCCAATGCCGATGACCCCGGCGATGGCCTGATACTTGGCACGAGCTCGTTTCATGGCACGCATGTCGCCGGCACCGTGGCCGCCAGCACCGACAACGGCGTCGGCGTCGCCGGGGTCTCGTGGGGAGCGCGCATCATGCCGCTCAGGGTGCTGGGAGCGCTGGGCGGCACGAGTTACGACATCATCCAGGCGGTGCGCTACGCCGCGCGCCTTCCGAATGACTCGGGCACGCTGCCCGCGCAGCGCGCCGACATCATCAATCTGAGCCTGGGCGGCGGCGGTTTTTCCCTGAGCGAGCAGAGCGAATACACCGCGGCGCGTAATCAAGGTGTCATCATTATCGCCGCCGCCGGCAACGACAACACGAGTCAGTTGTTATATCCGGCCTCGTACGACGGCGTGGTGTCCGTGGGCGCGGTCGGGCTGAATTCAGCCAAGGCGCCTTACTCGAATATCGGAACCGCGCTGGACGTCGTCGCGCCCGGCGGGGATGCATCGGTCGACCTCAATAGCGACGGATTTCCGGACGGGATACTGAGCACGCTTGCCACGGACGCCAGCGGTGCCATCGTCACCACCTATCAATACTATCAAGGCACCTCCATGGCCACGCCACATATGGCCGGTGTTGCTGCCTTGATGAAGGCCGTGTATCCAGGCCTTATTCCTTCGGAACTCGACCTGGAACTCGCCAGCGGTGAAATTACACAAGACCTTGGCGACCCGGGCCGGGACGATATCTTCGGTCACGGGCTCATTGATGCGCTGAAAGCCGTGCAGCGCGCCCAGGCTTTGGCCGGAGGAGGCTCTTCGCTGCCCGTGCTCACGGTTACGCCCACGGCGCTCAATTTTGGTTTCAACATGCGCACACCACAGACGCTTACCATCGCAAACATCGGCGGCGGGGCGCTCAGCAATGTGAATGCCACGGACAACGCTGCCTGGCTCACGGTGGCAGGCACGGGGCTTGGACCTTATACCGTCTCCGTCAATGACGCGGGACTTGGGGCCGGCGTGTACTCGGCAATAATTACCTTCACCAGTAACGCCAACACGGTCACGATCCCGGTCACCATGCAGGTGGGCTCACCGGGAGCAGGTAACGCAGGGTTCCACTATATCCTGCTATTTGACCCCGCCGCTGACAGCGCAGCCTATCAGGACACCGCCGCTGCCAGTGGCGGAATGTACAGCTACAGCATCGGCGGTGTTGCGGCGGGTAGTTACTATGTGATTGCCGGTAGCGACCTCGATAATGACGGAATTATCTGTGACCCGGGCGAGGCCTGTGGCGCCTACCCTACATTTGACCTGCCGACCATTCTTGACACCAGCACGTCCAATCTGACGGGCATCGACTTCACCACCGGCTTTGCCTCGGCTATTGGCGCGCAATCGACGCCGCCTCAATCACAGCGCGGCTATCGACGCACATCAACCAGGCAAGTCGCTCACTGATGCGCGGGAATTTGGCGGCGTTTCTCTGTTTGGTGCTAACCGCCTGCGCGGTGCAAGATGCAGATGATCGCGCAGGCGAGGTGGGCGTGCGTACCCTCACGTCCGGCCTTCAATGCGGAAACAGCAAGGGCGTGACTATCGTTGAGCTTGATTCGAGTGAAGAGTTGGACGCCCGGTATTCCGCTCTCTTGCCGGGCGGTCTGGCCTCCACGCTCAATTCTGAACGTGTCTTTGTTATAAGCATGGGTTTGCACCCCACGGCCGGCTACCGTTTAAACCTCGCGCAGGCGCGCGCTCGCCTGGAACACGGAGTGGTCACGATTCCGGTCGTCTGGCACGAGCCCGCACCGGGCGCGATTACCGCTCAGGTGATTACTCAGCCTTGCTTGATCGTGGCGCTGGAGAAACGTCAATATGCCGGCGTGAGGATAGTTGACCAGAGCGGTGTTGAGCGTGCAGTTTGGAATAAATGAACAATAAATGAAGGCAGCCGGGCGATCGGCTAGACATACACCTGGTACTTTGTCCCGGCGATTTCGACGATGTCGCCGTTCTCCAGTATCTGTCCGCCGTGCGGCACCGGCCTGTCGTTGATCCTCGGCTCGCCGGGCCCGAGCTGTGCGTGCAGCACGTAGCCATCCTCGCCGCGGTAAATCCGGGCCGGGCTCTTGCCGGGGTTGTCGATCACGGTCTCCTCTTTCACCAGCGGCACCTGCCGGCCCTTGTCCTTGCCTTCCATGACAACGAGCTGGGCGTGCGACCGGATGATCCGGGTCCGTTCCTGCGAAGTATTCGACGTTATGCTGGAACCGGCTGAAGGGCCGCCGAATGCCGGCGCATCCAGCGCGACCACGTCGCGGTAGACCAGCACATGGTCGCCGATGATGATGGACTCGCCGTTGTGCAGCTCATGCCGCTTGATGCGCTGGTTCTCGACGAACGTGCCGTTGGTGCTGTTGAGATCCTCGATGGTCGACTTCCTGCCGACGGTCTTGATGACGGCGTGCTTGCCGCTGACGCTTTTGTCATCCTTCAGGATAATGTCGCAGGTGGTGTGGCGGCCGATAATCATGTCGCCCAGTTTCAGGTTCACCTCGCCGATTTGCTTCCCCGGCCTTTTGATCACCAGCTTGCCCATGCCTTGCCGACCTTTCGCGTTATGTCTGACGGTTCGCTATATTAGCAAAAACCTGTGATCTGACCCTGGTTCCCGGAATGCCGCAAAGCAAAGCCTTGTTCGAATACCGGTTGCGGGAGAGTGCGCGGGCGCGGCATGTGCGTTTGCGTGTCACGCCACACAACGGCCTGGAGGTGGTCGTGCCCCGGGGCTACAACCCGGCACGCATCCCCGGCATGCTGGAAAGGAAGCAGGCCTGGATTCGCGCCGCCCTGGAGCGCACCGAGGCCGAGCGCCGGCTGCACGGGCCGGAACCGGCCTGGAAGCTGCCGGACGAGATCCAGCTCCCGGCGCTGGGCCAGACATGGCAGGTTACCGCGCAGGAAGCGGACACGCCCTGGGCGGCGGTGCGTGAAACCGGTCCGGGCCGGCTGTTGCTTCACGGTCGCATCAACGATGAACACGCCAGCCGCGCCGCGCTCGCGCGCTGGCTCGTGCGCCAGGCTTACGAACACTTGGCGCCGCGCCTCACCGAATTGAGCGGGCAGCTGGGCCTTGCGTTCCGGCGCGTCGGTTTCAAGCGCCAACGCACACGCTGGGGGAGTTGCTCGCACCACAGGTCGATCAGCCTGAACGCCAAGCTGTTGTTTCTGGATCCCGCGCTGGTGCGTTACGTGATGGTGCACGAGCTCTGCCACCTGGCGGAAATGAATCACTCGCCACGTTTCTGGTCGCTGGTGCAGAAACACCACGCCGATTTTCGCGCGCATGACCGGGAATTGCGGAAAGGGTGGAAAAGCGTGCCGCGTTGGGCGGACTGACTGGCCGCAAGGCTTGGCGCTTTCATGGCACGTCCACGCACCGTTCGAACCACCTCCCGGAAGAAACGCAAGAAACGCCGGCGCCGTTCCGGCCTCGCGATCTTTTGGCCGGGCATCCGGCTGCGTCGGCGTGCGCTGCGGGCACTGCTGGAAGCGCCGGGGCTGGTCCAGTTCATCATTGTCGCCACCGTCGTCATCGCACTATGGTCCGCGACCAACTGGGTGTACCAGGTTGTCCGCAAGCCGGCGGAGCTGTTTTTCCCCGTCAGCGATACGCTTTTCAAGATGCCGTCCGAGACCTGGCGGCAGTACCAGCCGATTTTCGAAGCGCATTCCACTGCTGTCATCACACCCGACTTCCTGGCGGCGCTGGCCCAGATCGAGGGCTCGGGCAACCCGGTGGCCCGGACCTACTGGCGCTGGCAGCTGACGTGGAATCTCTTTGAACTATACCGGCCGGCGTCGAGCGCGGTCGGCATGTACCAGATCACCGACGCGACCTTCGCCGAGGCCAGGCGCTACTGCATCCATAACCATGTCGTGGTCGAGGACGGGCCCTGGCATGCGCTGCGGTCGTGCTGGTTCAACGGCCTGTACACGCGTGTGGTGCCGAGCCACGCCGCCGAGCTGACATCGGCCTGGCTGGATCGCCGCGTCGCCGGCACGCTGGAACGCCACCGCATCGCCGGCGCCACGCTCCAGCAGAAGCAGAACCTGGCCGCCGTGATCCACCTGTGCGGCGCCGGTGCGGGTAATGTTTATGCCCGGCGCGGCTTTCAGCTGACCGACGGCCAGCGCTGCGGTGATCACGACGTTCGTGCTTACCTCTCAAAGATCAACGCGATGAAACGCGTGTTCGCGCGGTTGAAGGATATGGAATAGTGAATGAGGTCATATCTGGTAATTTGATGAAAAATGATCCGTCACAACGGCGAAAACCGGCGTCCAGAATATTAAAAATTAATGATATTAATACACTGGATTCCGGCTTCCGCCGGAATGACGGGAACCTTGAAGAAATTGATACTCCTCAACGAAATAAGCACATGAATGTGCATGAATAACTTTCAGGCGGAACCGAATCTACGCCGGGTTGTATGTCAGGATTCGACATCCAAATAACATGAGGAGGTTTTATGCTGCGTTCCATCCTTGCCTCAGTTGTGCTCACGCTCCCTCTGGCGGCGCAGGCGGACGGCTTGCTGCTGCGCGACCTCAAGATGCAGGGCGGGGTTCAGCTATCGGCGGACGAACTGAAAGAGCTGATGCCGAATGCCAAGGTCGTCAGTTATTACGAGGAGAGCACCCGCCGCTGGAAGAACGATCCCGATGGAAAATTCGTGGCATCGGGCGATTCCCGTCGTCATATCAGCGGTAGCCCCAAGCTGCAAACCGCTCAAGGCACCTGGCATGTCGGCGACAATGGGACTTATTGCGTGACGCTCGAATGGACCAGACGATCCGAGAGCTGGTGCCGGTACATATTCAAGGTCGGCGACAAATATTACGGCGTCAAGTCGATCGCCGACGGAACGTCAAAAGCCTTCGAATTCGAGTTTTCGAAATAGCTGTGGGCGTTATGTCGGTGCGGACGGCGTCACGAAGTAATCGCACAGCTTCTCCATGCGGTTGAAGTGGCTGCCTTTCCAGTAGGCCTGCCCGCAGGCCTTGCAGCGGCGAAAGCGTTCGTAATACTTTTTTGTCTTCGGTTCCAGCTGGTGCAGCACGGTTTGCTTGTCCACGTCCTCCAGCTCGCCGTTGCAGCGCAGGCAGCGGGTGAAGGGGCGCAGTTCGCGGTACAGGTCCAGGCGCGCGAGGATTTCCTTTACCTGTTCCCGCGGTTTGACGGCCCGCACGAAGTAGCCGTGGGTGATGATCTTGTGCTGTAGCAGGGCGCGGTCGCGGGTCAGCACGATGCGCTTTTCCTCGCTCGCGATCCGCGCCACTTCCTTGTCGGTAAAGTCGTTGCGGTACACGACGTCGAAGCCCAGCAGGCGCAGGTAGCGCGCCAGTTGCCCGAGATTGGCATCGACGACGAAGCAGGGGTAGCGCAGGGGATTTTCCCGCAACCGTAGCAGCGGGCTGATATCCAGGCCCTCGAACATGGGATAGACGCTGATGCGATCGTCCGGCTGGACGATGTAGGAAAAATCCACCGACCGGCCATTGGCCAGGATCACTTCCACTTCGGTATGGGGCACGCCGAAGGATTCGATCAGATCCTTGACCGAGGTGCGACGCGTGAGATCGTGGCTGAAGGTGACTTTGCGCCGCTCCGGCGGCAGAAAATCATTCAGTTCCTCGTAGAAGCGCAACTGCACCTGTGGCATGGGCGGGATGCCTCCCGGCGGGGTAGGGGCCGATGCAAAGTATATATAAGTGCGCGCCGTGGCCGGGCCCCGGCATGGAGCGGCAGGTGGAATAACACCTGGAACCTATCTGAAAATATGGTTTCCATGTAGGTTGGGGTGAGGCGTGCAACGCCGAACCCCAACATTATCAACCTGCGTGTTGGGCTGGCGGAGTCCATCCCTGGACTCCGCCCTGCGGGCCAGCCTGCGGCTGTCCAAAATCGCTCCCGGCGATTTTGTCGCTGCGCTCACCCCAACCTACGTGAGTTTTATTCTCAATTTTCAATTTTGAGATAGGTTCTAGAGCGCTTCGCTCAACCAGTTTCCGCCGAGCTTGATGGATTTTTGGACCAAGGCCTCGGTTTTGCCCAGGAAATCCTGCTCGCTCTTTCCCCGCTCGAGTTCGGCGATGCCGAGCGAGAGCGTGACCGTAATCGGCTGCGGCGCTTTCTCCGTCGTCAGCGGGATCGGCAGGCTCAGTATCTGGGCCTTGAAACGGCCGGCCAGACCGCGCGCGGCGTCGAGATCGCAGTCCGGCAGGAACGCGAAGATGTAACGATTCTTGCCGATCGCCAGAATGTCGGTGGGGCGCGTTTGTTCCTGCATCCAGTTTCCGATGGTTTCGAGCACGCGCAGGCCCGGTCCGATGCCGTGTTGCTTCACGATCTCGTCGAGCTTGTCGACGGCGAAAGCGACAACGGCAAGCGTTTTGTCGCCGATCCGGCAGCGGCCCAGAAGCCGCGGCAGCATCTCGTCCAGCCAGCGCTGATTGCGCAGCAAGGTAAGTTCGTCAATGTATCCGTGTTGCGCGGCGGCGCCCATGCGCGTGCCGACGTGCAGGCAGTCATCTCCGCGCAGGTAGCTGGCCTGTAGCGCGGCGTAGTTGCGCGCGAAGGCATGGGAACGTTTGACGAGCTCGTCGACGAGCGTGATGTCCACCACCAGGAGGCGGGAGGCCTCCGTGGCGATCGCGGAATGATCCAGGGGTTGCATGGCGAGCGCCGAGCGCAGACCGGTCGAGTGGCCGACGTCGGCGACGGCCATCGGCCGCTTGTCGCCGGTCTGGGCGTAGAGCCGCACCTGGCCCTCGAGCACGAAGAAAATTTTGGTATTGAGCCGCCCGGGCGCAAACAGCACATGGCCGGCCACGGCGTGGAGCAACTGGCAGCGGTCCGCACACGCGGCCAGATCCGGTTCACCGACGCCCTGAAACAGTTCGAGCGCGGCCAGATCCTGCGGGCTGGCCGGGTCTGTGCGGGTCGCTTCAGGCCCCGCCCGGGACACGCCTTGGCGAAACGCCTCTTCGACGGCGAAATCGAGATCGATATCCGACAGCTCGACGACCTCGATGCCTTCCACGGAGACACTACCGCTTTGAGGGAATGTGGATTTCGTCACCAGTTTCCTTGTGCTGTTCCCGGCCAATACATAATAAACATAGGCGAACTCGCCGGATTCGCCAGCATCAGGCTGCCAGCGACAGGAATATTCCGCGAATATTGACATCAGCAGCGCGACAAAGGCGGGTGGGGCAGTGGCCGCACGGCCGGTTTGCGCGCGTGCGCAAGCAGGTATAATAAAAAATCATTTATATATTGCCCGGGTGGCAAAACTTTGATTTGGCGCAAATCCGCCGCGCCATTTTTTCGCTACAAAGGCGCCATCGGGCGGTTTCCGAAAGCAACCAACGACAAGGTAACTTATGGCTAATGGTGAAGCTGTTCTTCTGGGAGAAATGCAATTTGCCGACCGGGAAGACACCCGGGAAAAACTGTTAAAGCAGGTCTGGACCGAGGAGTTGAACGACGTGTTCGCCGACGTGGCCCGCTATTACGACCGCGCCAATCACGTCGCCAGCCTGGGCATGTGGAACTGGTTTCGCAACAGCTTTCTCGCGACCATCGAATTGCAAAGCGGGCAGAAGGCCCTGGACGTCTGCGCCGGCACCAATGCCGTCGGGCTGGCCATGCTGCGCAAGCAGCCCGATCTCCAAGTGTACGCCATGGATCGCAGCACGGCGATGCAGGAAGTCGGCCGCCGCCTCGCCGCTCAGGAGGGCTTTCACATCGAAAGCGTCATCGGCGACGTGCACAAGCTGCCGTTTCCCGACAACCATTTCGACGTGGTGACGCTGCAATGGGCGTCGCGGCATTTGCGCATCATGGACGTCGCGCGCGAAATCCACCGCGTGCTGAAACCGGGCGGGCATTTTTATCATTGCGACATGCTGCGCCCCGGCAACCGCACGATCGAACGGATGTACTATGCCTATCTGCGCGTGAGCCTGTCGGTGACGGCGGTGCTGTTCCGCAGCGGCATCGCCGCGCGCAACTGCAAAAAATATTTCATCGATACCCTGAGCCTGTTCTACTCGGTCGAGGAATTTACCCAGCTGCTGCAACACGTGCGGTTCGAGGACGTGTCGAGCAAGAGCCTGCTGTTCGGCATGATCGGTTTTCACCGGGCCAGGAAACCCCGGGCCTGATCGTCTGAGTCCGCCACTGGCGCCGTGGATAAGGTCCGCCTCCTGTGCGCCATGGACGGCAGGATGATGCAGGAATTCAGCGCGCGCACGGTCCGGCGGCTGGAGGATCATTCGCTGTTCCGGCTGCTGTTGCCGATATTCCGCTCGTTCTTCGAGATCAACGTGCGCAAGGAGATCGAGAAGGACCGCCTGGCGATCCTGCGCGCCGCCAATGCGCAGCGCGCGGGCGGCACACCCGGGCCGGCCGATGTGGAGGCGCTGTTGCAACAGGCGCGCGAGATCGACCAGCGCTTTCTGCGCGAGGCCGCCGTGTTTCCCGTGAACATCCGCATCGAATATCGTGACATCGAACAATTCCGCCGGCGCCGCATAGAAATATTGCTCACGGCGGCCCATGCCTTGTTCGCCCGGTGGGAAACCACGCCACGATTCCGCGCGGCGGTCGCTGCGCAGTACACGCGCGCGGAATTCGAGGCGCTGCTGCGCGAGATCATGCAGCTCTACGGCGCCGAAACCCGGGCGTTGAGCCGTTCGGTGCGCATTCCGTCGATATTCAATCTCGCCCGCGATTCAATATCCGATACGGTCAATTCCGTAATGACCGGCGTGGCCGCCGATCTGGCCGGCGAGCTCACGCACCAGGTTTACCGGCGCATTCTCTGAAGCCTGGACCGGTTAATCGCCGGGGGTTCGCCCGGCGGGTTACGTTCCCAGATGCAGCGCCCGTCGCGGTACACGCGCCGCACGCGATGAAACGGTACGCGGTGCACGATGGCTTCCTCGTCCTGGATTTCAAATGTGCCCGGCGCCCCGACCGGGAAATAAATGATATCGACGGGCACAATCACGATGCCGCGCTTGATGCGGTCGTAATAGCCGAGCTCGAACCGTCCGCGGCGGTAACGCGGGTCCCAGCGGAGGCGGCTCAGCAATTTCTGGATCGGCAGCATGTATGAGCGAAGATGCCAGTGGATCAGCCCGGCCGGCTTTCGAACAGTGTAAGCTCCCAGCGGTCGGCGTGCATGTCATGTCGCAGGATGTAGGTGCCGGCGTCGTCACCACGGACCTTGAAATAGCGATGCCCGGGCGAAAGCCAGCGATCGAGAATCTCCGCGACCGCGACCGGGCGCTCGCCCAGCCAGAAGCACCGTGGTTCCTCCTCGCCGCGGTGCCCAGCATAACACTGCACACGGATGTTGAAACCCGGAGTGCTCATCGTTGCGGCCCTTCGATGTGGATCAGCGTCGGGCTGATCCAGGTTTCTGCCCAGGGTGCAACAGAATTCGTTGCACCCGTTCGGCGGCATGAACACACGTTAAGTGTGTTCATGAATACTCCACCTCACCCGGCAGCGCGGACACTTGCCGGGCTTGTGCAGCTTGTCGGCGTTGAAGCGGAAGCCGCAGTGCCGGCAGCGCGCCGGGGTGATCGTGACGCGGTAACCGGTATGCCGCACGCTTTTCAGCAGGTGACGCAGATCGTCCTCGACATCCCCGGGTTCGAGTTCGAACTGCGCGGCAATATCGGCCACGCTGCGCGGGGCGATGCGCAACAGCTCAAGCAGGTCCTTGCGGAACATGGCACCAGCATCCCCTTGCGCGTCAACAACAAACCCTCCCTGACCGGAACGTCAAGGATCGGGCCTGCTCAGGCGCGCGTGCGCTCAGTGCTGCGTGGGCCGGACGGTATCCAGCACTTCGCCAGCCATCTGGCGCGAGTAGTGCGCGAGGTCGTCCACCGACAGAAAGCCGGCCATGGTCTTGTCGCGGTTCAGCACGGCGAGACGCCGGATGTGGTTTGCCTCCATCTGGCGCACGGCGGCGGTCACGGTGTCGTCGCTGAAGCAGAACCGGATGTCACGCGACATGATCTCGCTCACCGCGGTGGTGGCCGGCTCGAAACCCCCGGCCACGCCGCGGCAACAGATATCGCGATCCGTGATCATGCCGATCAGCTTGCCGCCGCTCACCGTCACCGCCAGCGAGCCGAGTTCCAAATCGCGCATCTTCTGCGCGGCCTTGTCCAGCGTCGTCGTCGGCGGGATGGATTCCAGCTTGCGCGTCATGATTTCTTTTACCAGCATAACTGCCTCCTTTTGCTGCCGGCGCCGGCAACATGACAATATTGGAATCGAAAATCAGTGTTGCGTCGTTGATAGCGGTCAAAATGCTGCGGTATTAGCCGGATTTATGGCCGGCAGGGGGATGCAGTTTCACCCCTGTCGGCTGCGGCGGTGGTCGAGACGATCCAGTCCGTACCGCTCCGCGAGCTGTAACGCATCCTGGAATTCCTGCCCCGTGACAAGCCGATCGAGCGGCGGGTATTCGTCCGCGCGGTAACAGGGATAGTACTGATCCATGAGATTGAGATAGGTATTGCGCGATATTTGCCGCGACAGGAAGGCCAGCACCTGTTCCGTGCCGGCGATGCCCGCCGGCAACACCAGATGCCGCACCAGCAGTCCACGCCGCGCGATGCCGCGCTCGTCCAGCACCAGATCGCCGACTTGGCGGTGCATCTCCTTTACCGCCGCCTGGTTGATCTCGACGTAGTCACGCACCTTCGAATATTGGCGCGCCAGCCGCGAATCACCGTACTTCATGTCCGGCATGTAGATGTCGATGATGCCATTGAGCAGTGCCAAGGCCTCCGGACTGTCGTAACCACCGGTGTTGTAGACCAGCGGCAGGCGCAGTCCCTGTTCGGCGGCGATGCGCACCGCGGCAATGATCTGGGCCACGACGTGGCTGGGGGTAACGAAGTTGATATTGTGACAGCCGAGTGATTGCAGACGCAGCATCATGCCGGCCAGTTCCGCCGGCTCGACCTCGTTGCCGATGCCTTTCTGGCTGATGTCCCAGTTCTGGCAGAACACGCAGCGCAGGCTGCACCAGCTGAAAAAAACCGTGCCCGACCCGTTCACGCCGCGCAGCGGGTCTTCCTCGCCGTGGTGCGCACCGTAACTGTTCACGACGGCGCGCTCGCCGGTGCGGCACACGGCGCCTTTCGTGGTTTCACGGCGATTGACGTGGCAATAGCGCGCGCACAGATCGCAATTTTCCAGGTGCTGCCAGGCCTGCTGCTCGCGTTCACGCAACTCGCCGCGCTCCAGCAGGGCGAGGTAGGCCGGCACAAACGTGCCGGCGGCAGATTGTGGAGAGGGCATTGCCGGCATGGCGGACGAAAAAGTTTCGTGCAACAACTCCTTATACTGCGCCTTGGCAACGCGCAACACAATGTCTCGCGCGCTGCGATTGATCCGCCTTCCATTTCACGCTTCAATGGCGGCACAAGTCTTCGATCAGGAGGAAACGCGCCTGTGCCTTCTGCCGCACAACAGGCTGCCCTCGATTATCTCGACCGCGGCTGGTCCGTGGTCGCGGTACGCGCGCGCGAGAAGCACCCGCTGATTGCCTGGCAGGTTTATCAACAGCGCCACGCCACGGCCGACGACGTGCGTGCCTGGTTTGCGCGCTGGCCCAACGCCAATGTGGGTGTTGTCACGGGCGTCGTGTCGGGCCTGGTGGTGATGGATGTCGATCCCCGGCATGGCGGCAATGACAGCCTAGCGGAACTGGAACGCGAACACGGGCCGCCGCCGTCAACGGTGGAAGCCATATCGGGCGGCGGCGGTCGCCATCTGTACTTCGCCCATCCGGGCGGGCACGTACACAACCGGGCGGCACTGGCCGCCGGCATCGACCTGCGCGGCGACGGCGGTCTGATTGTTGCTCCTCCCTCGATTCATCCTTCGGGTCGAGCCTATCAGTGGCGCGCCGGGCACGCCCCGCACGAGATCGCGCTCGCGCCACTGCCCGGGTGGCTGCTCGGGGAGATCACGGGCGCCGGCGGTCCGCGCGGACATCCGCTCGCGTATTGGCGCCGACTGATCGCCGAGGGTGTGCCGGAAGGCAGCCGCAACAACACCATCACCTCGCTCGCCGGGCATTTGCTCTGGCACGGCGTGGACCCGGACGTGGTGGCCGAACTGTTGCTGTGCTGGAACCGCGAACGCTGCCGCCCGCCGTTGCCGGACCAGGAGGTGGTCCGGACCGTGGACAGCATAATCCGCCTGCACCGGCGGCACGGCGAAAACACGCCGGAATAGGGCGCGGGAGATTTTGCGCGAATCGTTGACCGCGATCAACGTTCGGTTTGCGCGACTGGCTATAGATTACGTTTTGGGAATTCCGGCGGCTCACCGCTGGCGGAGGCCCTGAGCATGAGACCCAGCATCACCTCGCTGACGCAGCCACCGGTGGCCTCCGCTCCGGTGGAGATCGTCGAGCGCAAGGGCCTGGGTCATCCGGACACGTTGTGCGATGGTCTGGCGGAATCCTTTTCCATGGCGCTGTCGCGCTACTACCTTGAGCGCTTCGGCGTCATCCTGCATCACAACGTGGACAAGGGCCTGCTCTGGGGCGGCGCGGCACAGGCGCGTTTCGGCGGAGGCGAGGTCCTGGCGCCGATCGAGATTTATCTTGCCGGCCGGGCCACGCGCGAATTCAAGGGCGTCGCGGTGCCGGTCGAGGAGATCGCAATCGAAAGCAGCCGGCGGTGGCTGCGCCAACGCGTGAGGCATCTCGATCCCGAACGACACGTGCACGTACACTGCCTTGTCCGTCCAAGCTCACCGGACCTCGTCGATCTGTTCCTGCGCGGACAGCAACAAGGGGAGGTCATGCTCGCCAACGACACCTCCTGCGGTGCCGGCTTCGCACCGCTCAGCCCGCTCGAACACGCGGTATTGGACGTCGAGCAGCATCTCAACTCGACGGAGATGAAAGCCCGGTATCCCGAGATCGGTGAGGACATCAAGGTGATGGGAGTGCGTCGGCAGCGCGAGCTGGCGTTGACCGTGGCCTGCGCCTTCGTCGACCGGCACGTGTCTGACCTGGACGATTATCTGGCGAAGAAGACGCGTGCGCACGCGCTCGTGCGTGAACACGCAGGCACGATCGACGGAATTACACCGACGGTCGCGGTCAACACCGCCGACGGCCAGACCGCCGGCAGCGTCTACATCACCGTGACCGGTACCTCGGCCGAGAGTGGCGACGACGGTCAAGTGGGGCGCGGCAACCGCGTGAACGGACTCATCACGCCTTATCGACCGATGACGATCGAGGCGGCTGCCGGCAAGAATCCGGTGACGCACGTGGGCAAACTCTATAACGCCGTGGCCCATGCGGCTGCGCACCGGCTGGTGGCGGAGCTCGATGGAATCGAGGAGGCCTATTGCTGGCTGGTCAGCCGTATCGGCCAGCGGGTGGATCAACCCCAGGCGGTGGACGTGCGGGTTCGGCTCGCCGCCGGAGCGACCTTGCCGGAGGCAGACGTTGCCGCAATCGTTGAGGCGCAACTCGCGTCCCTCAAGGGACTCTGGCGCGAGTGGTTGGGCGGGGAACAGCGGGTTTTTTAAGGAGAAACAGCTATGGACGAAGCAGCGATCGATGGCAGCTGGTACGAAACCGATACCGGCGGGGTGTTTATGGTGGTAAAGGCCGATAGCGCGAGCGGCTTGGTCGACGTGCAGTACCTGAATGGCAGGGTCGATCAGTTCGACCGCGAGTTCTGGGCCGGTCTCAACCTCGTCGAGATCGAACCAGCCGACGAATGGCGGGAAACGATGGATACCTACTTCCGCGAACGCGGACGCAAGAAATTCTGATCGTCGATTTTTGGTTGGCGCGCACCTCGAAAGGAGGCAGCCCATGTCGGACTTGCACGAGGCCCGTTTCTACGAAACGCTGCCGGACGGCCGCGTACTGTGTACGCTGTGCCCGCACGACTGTCGTATCCCCGACGGTGGCCGCGGCGCCTGCGCGGTGCGCTACGCCAGGGGCGGCAAGCTCTACACCCTGGTCTACGACAAGGTCGTTACGCGCGAAATCGATCCGGTCGAAAAAAAACCGCTGTTTCATTTTTATCCGGGATCCAGCGCCTATTCCATTGCCACGGTCGGCTGCAATCTGCGGTGCGCCTTTTGCCAGAACTGGTATATCTCGCAGTGGCCGAAGGAGCATTTGGCGAAGCACGCCGCGGCCGATGGCAGCGACCACGCCGCGGAACCGATCTGCCCGTCGCTCGTCGAGCTCGAACGCGCCATACCGGGCGAGCCCGTGACGCCCCGGGACGTGGTGGATGGGGCGCGCCGGACGAACTGCCGGTCGATTGCCTACACCTATATCGAACCGACCGTGTTCTACGAGCTCGCCTACGATACGGCGAAGCTGGCACGGGCCGAGGGCATCAAGAACATCTTTGTGACCAACGGTTTCATCGGCAAAGCGGCGGTGCGCGAACTTGCGACCGTGCTCGACGCCGCCAATGTCGATCTCAAGTTCTTCAGGGACGAGAGCTACCGGCGCATCAGCCGTGCGCGGTTACAGCCGATTCTGGATGCGATCCGGTTGTATCGCGAACTGGGCGTGTGGGTGGAAGTCACGACCCTGGTGGTCCCGGGACTGAACGACTCGGAGGAAGAGCTGCGGGGTATCGCCGGGTTCGTGCGCTCGGTCGGCGTCGACGTGCCCTGGCACGTCACCCAGTTCTATCCCGCGTACAAGATGCTGGACCGGCCGCCGACACCGCTGGCGACGCTGCGCCGTGCCGGGGAGATCGGGCGCCAGGTCGGACTGCGCTATGTGTACGAGGGCAACGTGCCCGGTGAGCGTGGCGAAGACACCTGTTGCCATCAATGCGGTGCCTTGCTCATCGATCGGTACGGTTTCTACGTTCGCCAGAACCGGATCAAGAGCGGCGCCTGTCCGGATTGCGCGGCGAAAATCGACGGCGTCGGCATGAGCTCCGGGTGATCCTTGCCGGCGTCAGCGCCTCATCTGTCCGGAAAATTGTGATGACGAAGATAAACAGCCGTACGCATGTGAATGCAATGAACCGTTCCACGCAACCGGAGTTTTCCTGGTTCGACAACCAGCCGGATGAGCTGGTTAGGCGCTTGTTGAAGGAGGATCGGCGGGTGCTGTTGATGGGTCCGCCGGGAACAGGAAAATCCTGGCTTGCCGCGCAACTGGCGCGGCGGCTGGCGCAAGCGGGGCTGCCATGCAGTTGTCTGAATGCCGATCCCGGTTCCCCGGTGTTCGGCGTGCCGGGTGCGGTAGCGCTTGGCATCTGGGAGTCTTCGCAGTGGCGTGTCGTCGCCACGGAAGCCTTGTGCACCCTGGATGCCGGACGTTTCCGCCTGCCGCTGGTCGCGGCGGTGCAACGACTCGCCGCGCAGGCGCCCGCGACGACCTTGCTGGTGGATGCGCCCGGTGCGGTGCGCGGTGTCACCGGCTCCGAATTGATGCAGGGGTTGCTTGCCGCGACCGCCGCCGACCTGATCCTGGTGTTGGCGCGCGATGAGGCCGCCGTGCCGTTATACGATGAACTGCGCGCGCAATCGGCGGACGTGGCATTGGTGCGCGCGGCATCGCTCGCGCAGCGGCCCGGGGGGAAGGCACGGGCGCGCACGCGCACAGCCGCTTGGGATGCCTATCTGCACCATCCGGTCGAACAGACCCTCGCACTGCCGACGCTACGGATCATCGGCACGCCACCGCCGGTGACGGTCCCCTCAGCCTGGGTCGGGCGGCAGGTGGCCTTGTCCGACGACGCCGGAATCCAGGTGCTGGGTGAAGTGAAGGCCATGGTGGGCGAAAGCTTGCGGCTGATGTTGCCGCGTCCGCTGCACGCGCCACGGGTGTTGCTGATTCGCGATGCCCAACGCTCGCTGTCCGGCAGCCTGGAAACGGCGGCGGTGTATGCGGCCGAACCGCTTGACTACCTGCCGCCGCCGGATGTGACGCCCTTCGCGCGCATGGTCGCCGCTGGCGGACCCTGGGTCACCGGAGAGGTGGGAGGTCTCAGCGTGATACTGGTCAATGGTGTGTTCGGGGACCCGCTGCTGTACGTGCGGCTGCGACATCAGCGCCGTAATCTGCTCTTCGATCTGGGCGCGAGTGTGCGGTTGGCGGCACGCGTCGCGCATCATGTCACCGACGTTTTCATCAGTCATGCCCATCTGGATCATATCGGCGGTTTTTTCTGGCTGCTGCGCGCCCGGATCGGGGACTTTCCGGCATGCCGGCTGTACGGACCACCGGGACTGGCGCAGCATATCGAAGCGCTGATCCAGGGCATTTTATGGGATCGCATTGCCGAGCGTGGCCCGCGTTTCGAAATCACCGAACTGCATGACCGGCGGCTGCGGCGGTATGCCATCCAGGTGGGCCAGGGCGGTTTGAAATTCCGGGGCGAAGAGGAGGTCATGGATGGCGTCATCCGCCGGGAACCCGGTTTCCGGGTGCGCGCGGTGACCCTCGACCATCACACGCCGGTGCTGGCCTATGCCTTCGAGCCGGCGCAGCAGATCAATATCCGCAAGGATCGGCTGCTGGCGCGGCACTGGGCGCCCGGTCCGTGGCTGACGGAATTGAAGCAACGGCTCCTGGCAGGCGAGCATGATGCGGAGATTCACCTGCCGGATGGCAGCTGCGTTGCCGCCGGCGTGCTGGTGGACGATCTGGCGCTCATACTGCCGGGCAGAAAGCTGGTCTATGCGACCGACTTCGCCGATACCCCGCAGAACCGGGAGCGTTTGGTGAACCTCGCCCAGGGGGCCCATACCTTTTTTTGCGAGGCGACCTTCGTGGAAGCGGATGCCGCGCTGGCGGCGCGAACCGGTCACCTGACCACCCGTGCCTGCGGCGAGATTGCCAGTGCCGCTGCCGTGACGCGCCTGGTGCCGTTTCATTTCTCGCTGCGCAACAGCGACGAACCGGACACGGTCTATGACGAAATCAGGGCCGCATGCCCCCAAGTGGCGCTGCCGAAGCATATGCAGGTCTTCGCCAGGACCTTGCCGGCTGAAGATGGAGGCTGCTGACGGAGGCGGGTTCCATGTGTGAGCCTCGATATTTATTTATCGTCTCATGCCCATCACTGACTTCGCCATTCGGTGGCAGGCGTCAGCGGGATTCCATCTCGGCAGTTATCTTGTGTCCCGGCGCCGTTCGCCGGATTTGTCATCCTTGCGCTGCTGCGGCGCCATCGGGTATTCCCTTCGTTGTCGCCGTTCCAGCAACTTCTGCTCGCGGCCATGCATCTCGTCGAGAACCTTGATCTCCGTCTGCTGTTGCTGGCGATAATGTTCCTGCAGTTTCTGGCGCTCCGTTTGCTGCTGCTTGAGCAATTGCTGGCGTTGCGTTTCCGTCTGCTGCCGGATGCGCTCGGGGGATAAAGTCACGCGCGGCGGTGTTGCCGACGGAGGGCGGGCGCCGGGCGGCGCCGCGATTACCTTCGGCCGGTAGACCGACAGCTCATTGCCGCGCGGCGTCGGGCGGTGTTCGGCCACCGAGGCCACCTCGCGCACGCGATAACGCGCGACGTGTTGCCCCGTATCCTTTTCGAGCCTGTCGACGTCATGGCCGCGGTTGACGATGCGGTCTTTCTCGATGTGATAGCGGGTGGCGTTGCTGGTGCGCTTGATGATGGTCACGTTGCGGGCCTGCAGCTCGATATGGCGATACACATGTTCGCGCCGGAAGTTGCGCTCGTGGCAGAACACCCAGCTGGTCACGTGGATATGGCGCTCGATTTCCACGATGCGGACGCTGAAGCCGACCCCCGGTCGCCACACGGCCATGGGCGGCAGCGGCGCCCAGCCGATCCAGCCGTCGCCATAGCGCCAGTCCACCCACGCCGGCCCCCACACCGTATCGGGCACCCAGACCCAGCCGTAATCGTCATCGTAAGCCCAGCGGCCGTAATGAAACGGCGCCCAGCCCCACGGCCAGTACGATACCCAGTACCATCCGTAATCGACCGTGTAGGCCCAGTGCCCGTGCGTGTACGGGCGCCAGGATACCGGCACGCCATGCGGCACCCACACCCAACCGAATGAAATACGATTCACCCACTGGCCATGCGGAGCGAGCGCGCTGTAGAACATGCTGATATCCACGCTCACGTCGGCCGCGGCGGCTGGCGCAGTTCCGGAGAATCCGCCGGGTAGGAGAACAGCGACCAGGAACGCCAGGATATGTCTACGCATCACGGCACCTCCAGTGGGCCATTCGACCTGGCCCCGAGCGACGGTCACCCGGACGTTTGTGCGAGGAGCGACGCTCTCACAAAGATAAAACTATTAACGGGCCAGGATCATCCGCGTTGACCAGGCTCAAATGGGCCGCTGGCTCATCTCGCCGCGACGGCGCGATAAACCTGCCATGCCAGGCCGCCGAGCCCGAAAAGCAACAGCGCGAATATGAGCAGGCCGCCCAATCCCGGCACCAGTCCCAGAACACCGACCACGACCAGCATGATGACGAGCGCGGCCACGCGCCAGCCGCGGGTCAGCTCGGTCTGGCGGCGCAGTCGTTTCAACAAGATTTCGCCGGCGGCGAGCACGCCACTCAGGTAACCAACCAGCAGCGCGACCAGGTAAGCGGCAAGCAGAATGAACCCCAGCCACAGGCCGACGAGACTGGCGAACAGCAGGATGACGACCAGCGGTGTCGCCGCCAGCACCGCCAGCCCCAGGCCCAGCGATTTCCAGGGCGCCTGCGCGATCCGGTCCGTGACGGCCGCGGCAACACGCGGGAACAGCAACAGCAGCACCGTACCGGTGACCATGAGACTGATGAGAATGCCGATGCTGGCGGCGGCAGCGCCCATGGCGCCGCGCTCGTGGCGCGGTGAGGGCAGGTGCGTGATCGTACCTTTGATTATGGCGGCCTTGTCGATCGTGGCCGCGTTCGGGCTCATGTAGCGCAGGTTGCCGTGAATCACGGTCCCGGGTTTGATCTCGATGGTCTCGCCCGCGAGCATGACGTCGCCCATGACCTCGGCGCTGACGGCGATGTTTCCGCCCGCCGCCTTGAGCTCCTTGCCGATGCATCCGGAGATATCGAGCCGCCTGCCGACGATCCAGGCGCGCCCGTTAATGCAGGTGGAAGGATCGAGTACCACATTGCCACCGGCGAGCAGGGCATCGTCGCCGACCTCGGCGTCGAGCGTTACCGTTCCGCCCGCGGCGCGCACGTCATCGCGCAGCTTGCCGCGAATCATCACCGAGCCGCCGGCCAGCAGGGCGTCACCTTTTATCTCATCGCCGATGTTCAGGTTGCCGCCGGCGGCGATCACATCTCCTTCCGCGACAACGGAAAGGTTGACGGTGCTGCCGGCGAGATAAATGTCCTCTTTCACCGTCCCGCTGCGCGTGACCGACTCGCCGAACTCCTGGGCCAGCAGCGCGGTGGAGGGGAACAGCAGCAACAGGGCCAGCAGCAGAATCCGCCAAGCGATCCGCAACAGGTGCATGGCGCGGCTCAACGGTCGCCGGCGTGCAGGCGGGACTGCCGCCCGGGGAGAACGAAAAAGAGGAGGAAAGGCATGACCGCGGTTGAGGTGGATATCCATATGACCTCCCACGTGTTAGCGCCCGACTATACACACCGGGGCCGATCCTGCTTTGAGTTGGATCAAAACCACAATGCGGTAGAATCCCGATCCATGCTGCAAGCCATTAAACAGTTTTTCGACCGGAATATTCTTGCGGGCGAGCAGGAAGAAGGCAAGAGCACGGGCCATGCCTTGCAGGTGGCCACGGCGGCATTGCTGTTCGAGGTCATGCGCACGGATCGCGAGATCAAGGATGTCGAACGCCATGCGATGACGGTCGCCATACAGAAAAATTTCGAGCTCACACCCGATGAGACGGCTGCACTCACGCGCCTGGCGGCGGCCGAGGCGGAAGAGGCCACCGATTACTATCAGTTCACCATGCTCATCAACAAGCACTACACGGCGGAACAAAAGCAACAGATCATCGAACACATGTGGCAGGTGGCTTCCGCCGACCACGAGATCGACCGCTTCGAGCGCACCCTGGTACACAAGGTCGCCGATCTGCTGCATGTCCCGCGCCACACGCAGATCGCCGCACGCGAGCGCGCCCTGCATGCCGCCCGCCAGGGGACCAAATAGGCGCAGACCGCGCCTGTGCCCCGCCATGCCCCTGCTGCGCCTCGATAAGGTTTCCCTGGCTTACGGACATCGTCCGTTGCTGGAACGCGCCCAACTGGAAATCCGCCGCGGCGAGCGGGTGTGCCTGGTCGGGCGCAACGGCGAGGGCAAGTCATCGTTGATCCGCCTGTTGAGCGGCGAAGCCACACCCGACGACGGCAACATCTGGATCCGCCCCGGCACGCGCATCGCGCACCTGGCGCAGGAGGTCAGCCCTGACAGTGACGAAACCGTGTTCGATATCGTCGCCGGTGGTCTGGCCGGTCTGGGCAAGGTGATTTCGCAATACCACCACACTGCCAGCGAACTCGCGCACGCGCCCACGCCGGCCCTGACGCAACGCCTGTCGCAATTGCAGCACGAGCTCGAAGCCGGCGACGGCTGGCGGCTGGAGCAGCGGGTGGAAATGGTGCTGTCACGCCTGCATCTGGATGGCGACATCAGCATGCACGCGCTCTCGGGCGGCTGGCGCCGGCGCGTGATGCTGGCGCGTGCCCTGGTGTGCGAGCCGGACCTGCTGCTGCTGGATGAGCCGACCAACCACTTGGACATCGAGGCCATCACCTGGCTGGAGGAATTCCTGGTCGACTTTACCGGCGCGCTGCTGTTCGTCAGCCACGACCGCGCGTTTTTGAAACGCCTGGCCACTCGCATCGTCGAGCTCGACCGCGGCGCGCTGACCTCCTGGCCCGGAAGCTACGATGACTACGTGCGGCGCAAGCAGGACCAGCTCGAGGTGGAGGCGCAACACAATGCGCTGTTCGACAAGAAGCTTTCCCAGGAAGAGGCCTGGATCCGCCAGGGCGTGGAGGCGCGCCGCACGCGTAATGAAGGCCGGGTGCGCGCACTCGAAACCCTGCGTGAACAGCGGCGCCAGCGCCGCGACCGCGTGGGCAAGGTGGATCTCAGGCTGGAGGAGGGTGGGCTGTCCGGCCAGCTGGTATTCGAGGCCGAGCATGTCGATTTCAATTACGGCGACACCGCCGTGATCAAGGACTTCTCGGTGCGCGTCATGCGCGGCGATCGCATCGGCATCGTCGGCCCCAACGGCGCCGGCAAATCCACGCTGATCAAGCTCCTGCTGGGTGAATTGCAACCGACGCGCGGCCACCTGCGCCGCGGCACCAGGCTGCAAGTCGCTTATTTCGATCAGCAGCGCGCCGACCTGGACCCCGACGCCATGGTGATGGACAGCGTCGGCGAGGGCAGTCAGACGGTGACTATCAACGGCCGCAGCCAGCATGTCGCCGGCTATCTGCAGAGTTTCCTGTTTCCCCCGGAGCGGCTGCGCTCCCCGGTGAGCACGCTCTCCGGCGGCGAGCGCAATCGCCTGCTGCTGGCGCGTCTGTTCGCCCGTCCGGCCAATCTGCTGGTGATGGACGAGCCCACCAATGACCTGGACGTGGAAACCCTCGAACTGCTGGAAGAGCTGCTGCTGGAGTATCAAGGCACGCTGCTGCTGGTGAGCCACGACCGCGCGTTTCTGGATAACGCCGTCACCAGCACGCTGGTGTTCGAAGGCAACGGCCGCATCGGCGAATACGTCGGCGGTTATACCGACTGGCTGCGGCAGAAAAAACCCGCGGCCAAGCCCGCATCGTCCGCCAAAACCGGCAGGCCCGCGGTTGCCGCCGAAGCCCCGCGCGCCAAATCACGCAAGCTTTCATACAAGGATCAGCGCGAGCTGGAAGTCCTGCCGGGCAAGATCGAGGCGCTGGAAGCCGAGCAGTCGCGCCTGCAGGCTTCCGTCAGCCACGCCGGCTTCTATCAGCAGCCGGGAGAAGCCATCGCCGCCACGCTCGCGCGGCTGCAAGCCGTGACCACCGAACTCGAGGAATGTTATGCCCGCTGGGAGATTCTGGAAGCACAGCTGACCGCCACGGACGGGTAGGGTTCCTGTTGCTAACTGCTGTTGTCAGCGTCGCGTGGCAACGATATCGGCGGCGTGATCGATATCGACCAGCACACCCGGATCGTCTGTTTCGATCAGGCACACTTCTTCAGAGTGTTGCGCAAGGATATCGCGTCCACCCCTGTCACCGTTGAGCGCGGTCAACGCCGCCTGAAAACGACGCGTGAAACCGATGGGGTGGCCACGCTGCGCCTGGTAGGCGGGAGCGGCGATAGGCGCGCCGGCGGCGAGTGCTTCGGCCACGGCCTCAATGGTCGCGGGCCGGATCGCGGGCATGTCGGCCAGCGCGATAACCCAGCCGTCGGCATCGACCGCAGCGACGCCGCACGCAAGGCTCGTGCCCATGCCGCCGTCGGCATTCGGGTTGACGACGATACGCAGACCCTCGGCCGCGAGCAGTGCCGCGAGAGTTTCGTCGCCGGGACGCAGCACGGCCACGGAATCGGGCAGGGCGTCGATGAGGTGCCGCGCCGCGGCGACCGCGACGGCGGTGCCGTCGGGCAAGGGCGCGAGCAGTTTATGGCTGCCGAAACGCACTCCACTGCCCGCTGCGAGCAGCACGCCGACGATACGTGGGCCGGGGCCGGACATGGGCGCTAGCCGCCGGCCGTCAGCCGGACGGGCGTGTCCGGCGCCACGGCCGCGAGCGCGATCCCGTGGCGCGCCGCGGTGACGGCCGCCAGCACAGCGACCGCGATCTCCGCCGGAGG
>Ga0105101_10000151_pt1 | contig 27263 bp, 22 predicted proteins | sample PPLLak21cMay2015_2_FD_87037 | JGI IMG/M metagenome (GOLD analysis project Ga0105101, IMG submission 87037) | Freshwater sediment microbial communities from Prairie Pothole Lake near Jamestown, North Dakota, USA - PPLs Lake P8 Core (1) Depth... | ecosystem: Environmental > Aquatic > Freshwater >... | reverse complement strand
GATTTATGGCAAAAACAATAAACCTCTTCGTTATCAAATTTCTCTAAATGTAGTGCCAAGTGCAAGCAATACAAAACCGGCAAGCAAAAACCAGTAATTATAAGTAGTTATAAAATCAATAGTAACAAAATGGCCTATTATGCCCATTATTCCGAGTATCAGGCCAATAATCCAAACAAATCTCGAAGGTGCTGAAGGTAACGCAGATCTTTTCATAGTAATTTCTATTAGGTAAACATCAATTAAAAGTAAGTATTATTTTAAAAATAACGCTATTGTTCAACAAAATTTTAATCCCTGCCGGATTAAGGCAGTGCTTTATGAGTTGAGTCTATTGGTTTTTTTGAGATAATCCTCCTTAACTTGAAAATCTCAGAATAATAAGCGCTTATATTTGGGAAATATGTGAATTATGTAACTTTTTTTAAAAATTATGTAACACTTATCCGGTTGAAAGTGACGATTTTTGGAAAATTATAAGAAACATATGTTCAGGGCATATGTTCAGGGTTTTAAGTAATAGTATATTCCATCCATCCAGGTGAATTTTATTTGGGTGGATGGAATTGTTTTTATTCTATTTAAAGATGCAACGCATGCCTGACGGCTTGCTCCGTCATTCAAACAAAAAATGCTCCTTGCGGAGCATAGTTTGTTTTGTGATCCCGAAGGGATTCAAACCCCCAACCTTCTGATCCGTAGTCAGATGCTCTATTCAGTTAAGCTACGGGACCTTTATTTGCTGGTGCAAATATAATGAAAATTTGATTTTTGGAATGCGTTCTTTACAGAAGGAGAGAGTTTGCCCTTTGCAGTTGGCAGTTGGCAAAGGATTATATTTGCCAACCGCCAGCTCTCGTATTTTTTTTCTACTGAATATTGTGTACTTTTAGTTTACCAAAATCAGAATTGAATATCTTAATATTATTGATTATCAGATAAAAACATCATAGATATGAAAAAGCTAATCCGTATAATTTTATTATCGCTTCTTGGACTAATAATGCTCATTCTTATCCTGCTTTTCACTGTTCCGATCCTGTTTAAGGAAAAAATCAGAACAAAGGTTGAACAAGTAATAACCGAATCTGTTAATGCCGAAGTCAAATTTGAAGATTATAAACTGGGATTTTTCAGGAATTTCCCTAACCTTTCATTTTCGCTTGATAATGTTTCAGTTGTGGGTATTGATAAATTTGAAAATGATACACTGGCCGGCTTTAAGACATTGAATCTTGTCTTCAATCTTACAAGTCTCTTTAAGAAATCCGGGTATGAAATTAAATCGGTGGTAATCGACAGAGCGGTCGTTAATGCAATTTATCATGAGGATGGCTCCGCTAACTGGGACATTGCAAAAGATACAACTGAAGTACCGGTAGAAGAGGCTTCCACGATGAAGATCCTCCTCAGAAAAGTCCTGATTACAAACAGTTCAATCACCTATAACGACAAAACCTCCGACATGCAGGCTTATCTCAGGGATGTGAATTTCGACCTCAGCGGGGATATGACATCGAGCGAAACTGATCTGCAGATCGACATGAATGCAGGCGAAGTGACGTTTGTAATGGAGGGGATGAAATACCTGAATAAAGCGGTTGCTGATTCAAAGATCAATCTTAAAGCCAATCTTGACAGTTTGAAGTTTTATCTAAGGGATAATTATCTGACTATTAATGATCTTAAGTTGAATTTTGCCGGAATGGTTGCAATGCCCGGTGATGATATTGAAACCGATCTGACTTTCAACACCGGACAGACTTCCTTTAAAACACTACTTTCCCTGGTTCCTGTTGTATATATGACTGATTTTGAGGATCTTAAAACAAGCGGTGAATTTTCATTATCCGGTTCAGCAAAGGGCATTTACAGCGATGCCGACAGCACACTGCCTGATGTTGCCCTCGATTTGAAAGTCAATAACGGATTAATAAGCTATCCCGATCTGCCTGAAAAGATCACTAATATCAATATAATTTCAAATGTGTTTATTGCCGGGAAGGACCTCAATGAAACAACAGTCAATGTTGACGCATTTCATATGGAGCTTGCAGGAAATCCTTTCGACATGACATTTGCCCTTAAAACTCCGGTGAGTGATCCGGATTTCAGAGGTTCGATGATCGGTAAAATTGACCTGACAGCTCTTTCAAAGGCTATTCCTCTCGATAGCATAAGCCTCTCAGGGATCATTGATATGTCGGTAAAAATGGCCGGAAAGCTTTCAATGATTGAAAAAGAGCAGTATGAGAAATTCCAGGCTTCAGGTACTATGGGAATCACTGATATGTCGGTTGATATGACCGGATATCCTGAGGTCAGGATCAATAATGCCGGATTTGAGTTTTCACCGGCTTATGCTTCCCTGACCGGGGCTGACATCAATGTAGGAGAGAAAAGCGACTTTAAAATTGCAGGCCGTCTTGAAAATTATATTCCTTATCTCTTTAAAAATAAAACTATTATAGGTAATCTGAGTCTCAGGTCTGACATGGTTGATGTATCGGAAATATTATCAAAAATTGCAACAGATACCACTGTTGTGGAAGATACCACCGCTCTGGCACTTATCAAAATACCGGAGAATATTGATTTTGATTTTAATGCACAGATAAGTAATTTCAGCTATAATAATATTAAAGCCCGTGATGTTAAGGGTCATGTCATCATCAGGGATGGAGTACTGAGTATAAGGGAGACAGGGATGAATATCCTTGGAGGCTTGTTGTTGATGAATGCAGATTATGATACCCGTGATACTCTCAAACCCGTTATGAGGGCCGATTTTGATATTCAGAGTATAGGAGTTAAGGAGGGCTTTAATGCATTCAATACTATCCAGATGCTGGCACCGGCTGCAAAAGGCGTTGACGGCAGGGTTAATGTCAAGCTGTCATATGAAAGCCTCCTCGGAAGTAATATGATGCCGGTCATCAGCTCAATTACAGGAGCAGGGAAGCTCCGGTCGGATGAAATCACTATACTTGAATCCGTCTCATACGACAAAATTAAAGAGTTGCTGAAACTGGGAGATAAGTTTTCCAACACATTCAGGGATCTCAACCTGAACTTTAAGATCGGAAACGGAAGGGTTTATGTAAGTCCGTTCGACATTAAGGCAGGTAATATTAAAATGAATATCGGTGGTGATCAGGGTCTTGACCAGACTATGAACTACCTGATAAAGACCGAGATACCAAGGTCCGAACTTGGTGGTTCAGTCAATTCATTGATTGATAATCTGTCAACTCAGGCCGCAGCATTTGGATTTACCTTTAAGCCTGCCGATATTCTGAAGATAAATGTCAGAATAACCGGCGTTTTTGGAAGACCTATCGTCACTCCTGTTTTTGGAAGCGGAACAGGCGAAAGTACCTCAGGATTGAAAGCAACTGCAGGAGAAATAGTCAAAGAGGCTGCCGGTAAAGCTGTTGATACCGGGAAGGAAAAGCTCAGACAGGAAGCTGAAGCACAGGGCGACAGACTGATAAAGGAAGCTGAAGAAAAAGGGCAGCAGCTTCGTGATCAGGCAGCTAAAAGTGCTGAGACTGTAAGAAAGGAAGCTGATCTGCAGGGGCAGAAACTTGTAACCGAAGCATCAGCGAAAGGTCCGGTTGCAAAACTTGCGGCTCAGAAAGCGGCAGATGCTCTGAAAAAAGAAGCTGATAAAAAGGCCACTCAACTCGTACAGGAAGCTGATACCAGGGCAAATCAGATGGTTGAAGAGGCTAAAGCAAAGAAAGCAGATCTTATTAATAAAATTTAATAGTTACACAGAGATCCACTGAGAAGGCAAAGAGATTCACAGAGTGAATTTCTTTGTGTAACTCTGTGCTTCTCTGTATAACTCTGTGTAAGTTCTTCAAAAAAATAGGGTACCTTCCTGAGATACCCTATCTGTTACCGAAATACTTTCTTAAAATTTCTTTTCCCTTATTCTTGCTTTCTTACCGGTGAGATCCCTGATATAAAAGATCCTTGCCCTGCGGACCTTTCCATGCTTGTTGATCTCAATCTTGCTTATGAAGGGGGATGAAACAGGGAAAATCCTCTCAACGCCAATGTTACCTGACATTTTCCGGACTGTAAAGGTTTCTGTGTGACCACTGCCAACTCTCTGAAGTACAACTCCGCGGAACTGCTGGATTCTTTCCTTGTTACCTTCTATGATCTTATAATGAACAGTAATTGTGTCTCCTGCGATGAATTTCGGAAATTCCTTATTTACCGCCAGTTCTTTCTCAACAACATTCATCAGGTTCATCTCTCAAAGTATTTTGTATTCTTAACTGTTTTTCGAAATTCGGACGCAAATGTATGAATAAAATCTTGATAATGCACAACCTTGTAAAAAATGTTTCAGGTTTACGATTTAATGTTTAAGGTTCAAGATTCAAAGCCCGGGGTTAATAGCCTGAAACCTGAAACTTTAATGTCCTCCTCCTCCTGCCGGAACCAGTAATTTTTTTCCTGCATCCTGTACTACTGATTTCTTCCATTCATCCGGATAACCAGGCTGCATTGGCATCACGGGATAACCCTCAGGGGTTCGTTCGAATTTCCCGTCCTTCTCTTTCTTTATATTACCATCCATATATTTGACCAGCAGATATTCGCTTAAGCTCTTCCATTCATCAAACGTTTTAAGGGCTGATTTCAGTGAATAGTCTGTAAGGTAATCACGTGCTTTCCATACATCATTTTCGTAAAGCTTAACGGCAGCTTCATCAATGGAGGCAACTTCGGAAATGTATCCGGATTCAAGCTTTTGCTGCACTTTCATAGCATCGCTGCTCATAGCATCATACCGCAGATAGCAGAAATTAGCTACCTGATTAAAAAGCCAGAAAGCTGAAGTGGGAGAGTAGGTAAGCAGGTCACCGTTTCCAACCTTAAAACACTCCGGGACCTCAGTAATCCCGCAATACATGGGATTAAATACAGTGGTTGCTGCATCATCCACTCCGAACCAGAATATACCGCCAACAGGATCAGGAAGCCAGCTGCGGCTTTCAGCCACAAATACAAAACCAGTCTGCTGGGTTGCCGTTGCGCGCTCATTACAGTATTCGGGAGCATTCGTATCATCCGATACTTTCCATGTAAGAGGACGCCAGCGATACGGAACAGCAAACGGACCGGCTCCTGCGTCTTTTCTCATGTCGAATTCCGTACCTTCGAGATGATCCCGCATGAAATTCATCATATCAGAGTTGGATATCTTGCGATTTGGTTTTATCCACAGCGGCATTCGTTTGGTCAGGTCATGTCCTGAAACATAGCTGGTGTATTGATCCATTTCATTATTTACCGTCCTGAAAAATGACCAGACACGGATCTCGCAAGCTCTTGCTCCTGAGAAGGATAGTGGATTATATGTATCGGAGAAACTGAACTCTTCGTCCTTACCGGAAAAAAGTTTATTGACACGGGCTACTTCAATGACGTCATAAGCATAAACACATTCAACCAGCGGATCGAATATTCGTCTGAGGTCTTGCGAAGTGATAGCAATGCTGTTCTTCTTACCTGTTGCAAGAGGGAAAGTGGTGATCCTTGCCTGGTTGGCATGGGCGCAGATGTATCCGTCAGGAATAAGCCTGGCAACCCAAACTGCACCTTTATTACCCGGACCTTTTCCTATAATCTCAAAGATCCACGCTTCATTCTTGTCGGCAATTGAGAACGATTCTCCGGAACTGGCGTATCCGTATTCAGAAACCAGTTCCGATATCACTTTAATTGCTTCCCTGGCGCTCTTTGCCCGCTGGAGTGTAATATACATGAGGCTGCCATAATCGACGATCCCCGATGGATCAACAAGGCTCTCAACGCCTCCATATGTGGTTTCACCTATGGCCAGCTGGTATTCATTCATGTTTCCGATAACAGAATAGGTATGAAGGACCTGTTTTATCCTTCCTTTGAATTTGTCAGTGTCCCATTCATAAACATCCACCATGCTGCCTGCCGGATAGTTCCTGGATGGCCGGAAGTAAAGCTCTCCATACAGTACATGTGAATCAGCCGAATAAGTGATCATCACAGAACCGTTTTTTGAAGCTCCTTTTGTGACTATGAAATTTGTACATGCTTGTGAAGCTTGCTCTGTCATAAGCACCGCGAAATTTATTATCAGGAGTATTACTGTTAGTCTTTTCATAATGCCGTTCTGATTACCTGGAATTTATTTTTATAATTTATTGTTTACGTATTAAGCTGGCAGTTGCCAAATATTTGTTTGCCAACTATTTTTTGCCAATTGCCAACTGCATATTGCCAACTGCCAACTGCATACTGCCAACTCTTTTATTCAATGATTCCTGCAAAGGTAGCAAGTCAGTGATTATTTCAAAATGGTGCTAAATCATTTTGAGAATATTGACGATATATTTTATTCTGCCCGGGGCAGCAACTTTTCTGGAGAACTCGGAGATCCCCGTAACTCCGCCCATTGCAATACCTTCTCTTCTGAATATCATATCACTCTCGACCGGTTTTCGGCCCGTAAGGTGAAACTCCTTTGCACCTGTGCTTCTTGCAACAAATGCAATATTCGATTCATCAATGCCGCCGCCGGGCATTATAATTATTCTTGAACCTGCCCGCTCGACAAGTTTTTTTATCAGATCAAGACCTTCGGGCACACTATTTTTCTGTCCGGAAGTCAGTAACCGGGAAGCTCCTGATGAAATTACATCTTCCAGGCCTGTGAAGAGATCCGAGCACATATCAAAGGCTCTGTGGAATGTTACCGGCATCGGATTTGCCAGCCTGACAAGTTCGGCGGTACGCTCCATATCGATTGTGCCGTCGGACTTTAAGATTCCGGTCACAATACCGTTAACTCCAAGGTTCCGACAGAGCTCAATATCCCTTCGCATTATGTCATACTCGCTATCAGTATAAAGAAAATCGCCACCTCTGGGTCTGATTATTACATGCAAATCAATTGTCAGATTATCTCTTGCAACAGTGATAGTTCCACAGGAAGGGGTCGTTCCTCCTTCTAACAGATTTGCACAGAGTTCCACACGGTCAGCTCCTGCGGTCTGTGAGTTGACTGCCGATTCAATGCTGTCAACACATATTTCCAGTTTATAGTTCAATGCCAAATTCTTATTGATTGTAATAAATGTAACATAATTTTTGTTATAATTGTGCATAACAAACCAGTAAGATTATGAAACCTACACTTTTAGTTCTGGCAGCAGGAATGGGAAGCCGGTATGGCGGCAATAAGCAACTTGATGAAGTCGGACCTTCCGGGGAGACAATAATTGATTATTCCATATATGATGCAATACGTGCCGGATTTGGAAAGATTGTTTTTATTATACGGCGTGATATTGAGGAGCAGGTGAAGGAACGGTTTGTTGAAAAACTTAAGGATAAAATTGACGTTGATTATGTTTTCCAGGAAATTACAAATGTTCCCAAAGGAGCAAAAGTATCTCCCGATCGTCAGAAACCCTGGGGTACCAGCCATGCAGTTCTGGTCGCCGATAAGAATGTAAATGAACCATTTGGCGTAATAAACGCTGACGATTTCTATGGTTTTGATTCCTATAAAATTCTTCACGATTTCCTGGTAAACGACAAGGATCCTGATTGTTACTGCATTGTGGGATATAAGCTTGGAAATACATTATCTGATCATGGATATGTTAACAGAGGTGTATGCAATGTTGATTCCGATGGACATTTGCTAAATATAGTTGAAGTTCTGAAAATTGAAAAGACCCGTAATGGTGCCAAAGCTCCGGGGCCGGATGGAAATGAAGTTAATTATACCGGAAAGGAAATAGTCTCAATGAACCTTTTCGGATTCAAACCTTCATGTTTTAATTTACTTAAAAAAGATTTCAGGGATTTTATCAAAACAAGCGGAATGGATCTTAAATCAGAGCTATTGATTCCAAATACACTTGATAAATTTATAAAAAGCGGTGAGATTAAGATCAGGGTGCTGATGAGTAATGAAAGATGGTTCGGTGTCACCTACCGCGAAGACAGACCATTCGTTGTGGAGAGCATAAGAAAGATGGTACGGGAAGGTGTTTATCCGCCAAGGATCTATTAAAAATCACCACGTAAACTCACAGTTAAACACATTCTGATTATCCCTGTTATCGGTTACAGTCAGGGTCAGGCTATGTTTTGTTCCCTGTTCGATCCGGCCAGAATCGAACCTGTAAATAAGAACATTGTTTTTCTGATCATATTCAAAAAGTGCCCATTTACCATCTATCTTCGGTTCGTATGATTTAATGCCGGAGAGATCGTCAAAGATCCGTATTCTCATTTCTCTCCGCGATGTAAGATCGGCGCCCCGGAGCAATCCGTTAGGTGAAATTACCGGTGCAATTGTATCAATCCCTACATAGAATTTCCCGAAAGACATAGCTTCGGTATTTACAAATCCATCGGATATTGTTCCGGGAAGGGCACTCCTGGTAAATTCATCATTAAGCTGGATTATAAGCAGCTTCGATTCTTTGCCTTCCGGAATGCTTGTTGGTTTTATTGAAAGCGAAAAAGATCTGTGAACCGGGGTATACTTGTTATGTATCTGATGCAGATCTGATAACATATCAGGTGTACCGGGTTCTTTTTTGTATCTGAACTGAAGGGTATCATAAAGTGCACCGGCAGGTATTGTGACTGTCAGGTTTTCAGCCCGGAATCTGTTTGTTCTGTTATAAGGCATGGTGATCAGCCCATCGTCAGCCGGATCAGATTCCGGGATTATATTCTGTGGCTGGCTCGTAACATTGAATGTCAGGATGGATCTGTTATCGTGAACATCGCTGATCTCAATTTCAACCTTATGCTTCTTTCCGTTGTTGAAATCGAAAATTCCTTTGTTAATGATCTCACTATAAGCGCTTAACCTGTTGTTGGGAAGAACGAATGTGCGTTCGAAATATGTTCTTTCCCTTAAATAAGTTTCATAATCAATATGACTGTTTATATATCTTGATTCACTGAAAGAAAAGTCGTCCATTTTATATTTGTACCTGGTAATGCTGTCAATTCTTAGTTCAATGGAGTAAACAGCACATCTGTTGTAGCTGTCATTCAGGAGGTCGTATGACTTTATCCCGAATCCGGCGGCTCCGCTGATCTTTATCTCATTTTCAGCCGGTATATAATAATTGCCGTGACCACCGGCTACATTTAGCTTTCTGATACTGTTCCTCCCATTGATTATTGTTTTTTTACTCACCGGATAGATTGCCAGCCGTTCAAAAACAGGAGCAATATCGTCGCCTGTCCCGAATTCGAAAATAAGCGGATTCATGGGGATTTCCGAATCTGATCTCCGGATCTCGTAATGCAGGTGAGGCCCTGATGAGCTGCCCGAATTTCCGGAATATGCTATAAGATCACCCTGCTCAACCGGAAATTTTTCTCTGCCCGGGAATATAGAAACAAGGTAGCTTTCTCTTTCATACTGATAGTTACGGACATACACTTCTATTTCAGGAATGAATCTGTCGAGATGGGCGTATACGGTAGAATATCCTGATGGATGGCGGATGTAAACAGCCTTACCGAAGCCTCCGGGAGAAACACTGATCCTGTAAATATATCCGCTTGCTGAAGCCACTACTTCCTTTCCCGTTACTCCCTGTGTCTTTATGTCGAGGCCTGAGTGAAAATGATCGATCCTGAGTTCCCCGAAGTTGGCAGATAGTGCCAATGGTATTTTTACCGGGGAAATAAAAATGGACCTGTTTTCAGGATCATTGTTTAATGAATTGAGAAACAATATGCTGGCAAAAAATATGCTGATGAAACTCATTTAGATGTATTATTCATTGATTACGATGTGCAAAACTAAAACTATGGTTCAGTCCAACAAACTATTTAAACCATTTTTTTGAAAATATCATTAACAATATTACTTTTGTACTAAAGATTTTGATATGTCCGGTCAGGGTTATGAGGAATTAAAACTTTTGAACAGAAAACTGGATGATTTGTTAAATAAGTACAGAGGCCTGAAAGCGGAATGTGAAAATCTTAAAAACGGGAATGAAGTATTGATAAGGAAACTCCAGGAACGTGAAACAAGGATTAAAGAACTGGAAGTTAATTACGATAGAATTAAATTATCAGGAGCACTGTTGGGAGACGGGGAGAATAGCAAGGTTGCAAAAAAGAGGATAACGGAATTGGTACGGGAAATTGACAGGTGTGTTGCTCTTTTAAACAGATAAAATATAAAAATGGATGATAAGCTTTCGATCAGGGTTAATGTGGCTGACAGGTATTATCCATTGAAGGTTGAACGGGAAAACGAGGAGACGATCAGGAAAGCTGCCAGGCTGATCAACGAAAAAGTACTGCAGTATAAACAACGGTACAGTGACAAGGATGTACAGGATTTTCTGGCAATGGCTGCCCTGCAATATGTGATCAAACTCACAGAGGAAGAGGAGAAACTGGAAAATGACTACCTTCCCGATGCCCTTAGGGAACTGATTCAGAAGATCGATTCGGTTCTGGAGATAAAAGAGTAACAGCGTTCTTTAAAATAGCGATAAATTTGCCCGCACTGTTTCTTCATTCATTTTTGAAACTCAACAGTTAAAACTTTGGAGCCAGCCTTAGTCTGACAAGAACAGGCCTCAGCCCGATTCGTCGGGATCCCGCTTTGCGGCGGGACAGTGGAAGTTCGACCCGGATTAGGAGCTCCAGCCATTTAGATATGGGGTTTTATAAAAGTTGAAGGAACTTTGCGGGTTTTTTATTTTAGACCGGAACATTAATATCAAAAAATAAGAATATTATAAAATAAGAATATTATAAAATCAAAATATTAGGAAAATTTAATATTATTAAATCAAAATATTACAAAATTCAAATAACAATACATTAATACATTAATCTGATTACTATGATACAACTAATATCCCAAATACCCGGCTGGCTGACAATTGTCCTTTACACAGCTATACTAATAGCCGGTTTCGGTGCTTCATACTTTGCCTGGCAGGCGGCACTCAGAAGTAAAAGCCGCAGGATTATCAGTGAAGCTGAAACAGAAGCTGAGGTGATAAGAAAAGAAAAGATACTGCAGGCAAAAGAAAGATTCCTGCAACTTAAAAGCGAACATGAAAAAGTAATTAACGAGAAGAACAACAGAATATCCCAGGCGGAAAACAGGATTAAACAGAAAGAACTGACTCTTTCACAAAAGCTGGAGGAAATCCAGCGTAAAAAGAATGAAGCTGACCTTATCCGTGAAAACCTTGGTTCCCAGCTTGAGCTTGTCGAGAAGAAAAATGAGGAACTTCTGAAACTGCATCGTCAGCAGGTGGAACAGCTTGAATCAATTTCCGGATTTTCAGCCGAGGAGGCAAAAAATCATCTGATCGAGTCCCTTAAGGAAGAAGCAAAAACGGGTGCAATGTCATACATCAATGAAATACTTGATGAAGCAAAGATGACTGCAAATAAGGAGGCAAAAAGAATTGTTGTCCAGACCATACAGAGAGTAGCAGCTGAAAGTGCAATCGAGAATGCAGTGACTGTCTTTCACATTGAATCTGACGAAATGAAAGGACGCATTATTGGCCGTGAAGGCCGTAATATACGCGCCCTTGAAGCCGCCACGGGAGTGGAGATAATAGTCGATGATACTCCCGAAGCTATCGTACTATCCGCATTCGACCCGGTAAGGAGGGAGATTGCCAGACTTGCCCTTCACCAGCTTGTTACTGATGGCAGGATTCATCCTGCAAGGATTGAGGAGATAGTCGATAAGACAAGGAAACAGGTTGAAGAAGAGATACTTGAAATAGGTAAAAGGACTACAATAGATCTGGGAATACACGGTTTGCACCCTGAACTTATAAGGATGATTGGTAAAATGAAATACAGATCATCATATGGACAGAACCTGCTGATGCACTCCCGCGAAGTGGCTAACCTTGCTTCAATAATGGCAGCCGAACTCGGACTGAATCCCAAGCTCGCTAAAAGAGCAGGACTTCTTCACGATATTGGTAAAGTGCCGGATGATGAGCCTGAACTGCCGCATGCAATTCTGGGAATGAAAGTAGCTGAGAAGTTCAAGGAAAAACCTGAGATATGCAATGCCATTGGCGCTCACCACGACGAAACCGAGATGACCACTCTTATCGCTCCCATAGTTCAGGTTTGTGATGCTATTTCCGGTGCCCGCCCGGGTGCCCGCCGTGAAGTGGTGGAATCCTACATCAAACGCCTGAAAGAGCTTGAATCGCTGGCGCTGCAGTATCCCGGCGTAATGAAGACTTACGCTATCCAGGCCGGCAGGGAGCTTCGTGTTATCGTCGGAGCTGAAAAAGTGACAGATAAGGAAGCTGAAGGGCTTTCATTCGATATAGCCAGAAAGATACAAAACGAAATGACCTACCCCGGACAGATTAAAATTACGGTGATCCGTGAAACACGGGCGGTTAATTACGCAAAATAGAATTAAAATATTTTTTTATCTTTAGGCTCCCTTATCGATAAGTCATAATGCCATATTTAAAGCTAATTAATATCGTCGGTGCCCGTCCACAGTTCATTAAGGCTTCGGCGATAAGCAGAGCTATACGGCTGCATTTTTCAGACAGGATAACCGAAAAGATATTACACACAGGGCAGCACTATGACAAGGAGCTGTCGGATGTGTTTTTTGATGAACTTGAAATACACAAACCTGACTATAATCTTGGTGTGGGATCGTCGAAGCATGGCCGCCAGACTTCAATGATGATCGCCGGTATTGAAGAGATCGTACTGGATGAAAAACCCGATTGCGTACTGCTTTACGGCGATACAAATTCAACTCTGGCAGGTGCAATAGCATCGGCAAAACTCCACTTTCCTGTTATTCATATTGAAGCGGGACTTAGGTCTTTCAACAAAACCATGCCTGAAGAGCTTAACAGGATAATGAGTGACCATTCTTCCACCCTGCTCTTTGCACCAACCAATTCTGCCTTTAAAAACCTTGTTCGGGAAGGATTCAGGCCGGAAAATTCTCCCCCGTACTCAATTGACAATCCCAAGATCTACCTGACGGGTGATATTATGTTTGATAATGCACTCTTCTTTGCAGAGCTTGCCGAAAAGAAAAAGTTTTCATTCCTCGAAAGTCTTTCGGTTGAACGTGATAACTTCATCCTTGTAACAATACACCGCGAAATCAATACAGATGATATTTCACGACTCGAGGTTATCCTCAAAACACTGAAATCAATTGCCGAGACAAATGGGATGACTTTCGTTATGCCGTTACACCCGAGGACATCAATTATTTTGAAAAATAAGCTGAATTCACTCTTTGGCGAGCTTATCAGCTGCAAGCAAATCAGGATAATACCACCCGTTTCATATCTTGAGATGATACTTCTCGAAAAGACTTCCAGGATGATTATTACTGATTCAGGCGGAGTGCAGAAAGAATCTCATTTCTTCAGAAAACCATGTCTTGTACTGAGGGCAGAAACTGAATGGGTGGAGCTTGTAAGCAATGGTACAGCAGTTCTTGTAGATGCAGATCCGGTAAAGATCCGGAGTGAATTTGATCGCTTTCTGAATTGCAGCAATTTCAATTACCCCGGGTTCTACGGTGATGGCAGAACTGCTGAATTCATCCTGAATGAAATACTAATGATGTTCGAATGTTCGTGACCGACAATATCTTAATCTCTTTAATTTATAATTTTGAGTATGGAACGGGTTTTAAGGAACAGGAGTGTGCTTGTAACCGGAGGTGCCGGTTTTATTGGTTCGAACCTTATTGAGTCATTGCTTGCATATCGTAATAAGGTCGTCTGCCTTGATAATTTTGCAACCGGAAAACGTGAAAATCTTAAAGGATTTATTGATAATCCGGATTTCAGGTTGATTGAGGGGGATATTCGTAATTATAATGATTGTATAAATGCTGTTAAAGGTGTGGAATTTGTATTCCATCAGGCTGCTCTTGGTTCAGTCCCCCGTTCAATAAAAGATCCTGTAACATCAACTGATGTCAATATCGGCGGTTTTGTCAGGATGCTGTTTGCATCCAAAGAGTCGGGGATAAGGCGGTTTATGTATGCAGCAAGTTCATCAACTTACGGAGATCATCCTGATTTACCAAAAGTTGAAGACAGAATTGGTTCTCCCTTATCTCCTTATGGCATAACCAAATATGTGGATGAGCTGTTCGCTGCAAATTTTGCCCGGTCATACGGGATTGAGGTGATAGGATTGAGGTATTTCAATGTTTTCGGAAGGCGGCAGGATCCGGACGGGGCTTATGCCGCCGTGATCCCTAAATTCTTAAAACTTCTGATGAAGCATGAGGCACCGGTTATAAACGGTGACGGTAACTATTCCCGTGATTTTACGTATGTGGATAATGTCATTCAGGCTAACCACCTGTCAGCTCTTGTTAACAACAAGGATGCTGTTAACCAGGTCTACAATGTTGCACATGGGGAAAGAACAACGCTGAACAGGCTTTTTGAGCTGATCCGGGAGATAGCCGGCAGATACGATGGTGAAATCCTTAATATAAATCCTGTTTATGGCCCGGAAAGGGCAGGGGATATCCCTCATTCCCAGGCCTCGATTGAAAAGGCGAAAAGTCTTCTGGGCTATGCGCCGGTGCAAAATGTGGTAAAGGGTCTGGAAGAAGCAGTTGAGTGGTTCTGGCATAATTTGTAACTGTTGTTGTAAATGTCACAAACCTGCCAAAAGGTCAGTTAAAAATAAAACCTGCCTGTGACTGACGTGGCGAAAGCATGACCGGTTTATTTTAGTTTGTACTTAAATGCCTGAAAATTCCAGGAACAGAATAGCATTAAATGTAACCTCTTCGGTTGTTCAGGTTATAATCACCGGAATTGTTTATTTTTTCGTTTACAGGATGCTCGTCATCCGCCTTGGGGTCGAGGTGCTTGGTGTATGGTCCCTTGTTGCGGCTACTGCTTCAATCGCAAATCTGTCTAATTTCGGTTTCACATCCGCGATTGTAAAATTTGTGGCGGAATATGATGCAAATAACGAACCTGGCAGGATACACAGGCTGCTACATACATCAATAGCTTCCATATTGTCGCTGTTTGTGCTGTTTGCAATCATTCTATACGCTGCTGCTTCTGTCTTTTTTGAAAAACTGATTGATCAGCAATATGTTGGATTAGGGTTGTTAATTCTGCCGATCCTGCTTACGGGTTTGTTTCTTAACTCTGCCGTCAATGTAATAACATCTGCCCTTGAAGGGTTTCAGAAAAACTATATAAGAAATTTTGCATCTTCAATCGCATCGCTTGGTTATTTACTCCTTGCAATATTTTTGATTCCGGAATTTGGACTGATAGGACTCGCTTTAGCCCAGGTGTTTCAGGCAGCAGTTATTTTTCTGATATCTGATTATTTCCTGAAACGAACAGGATCCGGTTTCAGTATTTTAAAACCGGGATGGGACAGGGAGAGTTTTAAAACACTTATGGGATACGGTTATAAAATTCAGGCAATTTCAATATTTCAGTTGCTTACCGACCCGGTTACCAAGATCCTGGTCGGCAGATTCCATGGGATCAGTACATTAGGCTTTTATGAAATGGCAAGCCGGGTGATAAATCAATTGCGTCAGATAATCGCCGGAATGAACCAGGTTTCCGTTCCTATTGTATCGCATTTTCAACAGACTGATAAAACCACAATAAAATATATCTACGAAAGAGGCCTCTCATTTATAATCTTCATCGCTTTCCCGCTTTTTGCCGGAATTATATTATTCACTCCCTACCTGTCAGAGATCTGGATTGGCAGTGTTGAACCTGTTTTCATTAACTGCACTTATATTCTTGCTGCAGGAATGCTTCTCAATATCCTGAACGCCCAGGCATACTTTAACTCTCTTGGCGAAGGGCTCCTGAACGGGATATTATTTATGACACTGCTCGTACTGATTGTAAATACCATTCTTGGGATTACTCTGGGAATGAGTATTAACATTTATGGGGTTGTGATTGCAAATGCCGTATCCTCCGCGGTCGGGACACTCTGCCTGGTGTGGCATTATCACCGGATCAAGGGAATAAGTCTGAGGAATATCCTTAAATCTGCTGATTATGTTACAGTTATCAGTGGAATCCTCTTTGCGCTTTTTTCATTTTTCATTTTTACAAACATAATTGAGAAACATAATTATGACCTGAAATCTATGTTTTGTTTTCTTATTCTATATGCAGTATTTTTCATTCCGGTTGCTTATTTTAACCGTAATTTTAAATTGTTGAACATTTTTCAATATTTTAAAAGAAACTAACAGCAATCAGGATTAAAAGCAATTCGGTGTATTTGCGTATTAAACAGGGTCAGTACTCCCTTTAATGACCAGATCTCAGTGTTGAAGATTAAACCAATTCGGACAGTTCTGAAGAAAACTGAATTTGCCAGGATAGTCCTTGTAGCATTGCTGTTTGCTTTCCTGGTCCTTTATCTGTTTGTATCAAATAAAATCATCTGGATCCTTTATTTGCTATTTCTGGCGCTTATTATTTTTGCCAGAATGAAACTGACACTTAATCCTCCGGCAATTCTGGTTCTTTTATTCCTGCCTCTTCTATGGGGATTGATAATGTCATATAATACCGATTCGTATCATTTTTTTCAGGGATTTTTCTACCTGTCAATTCCTTTGATCCTGATTATCGTTGGATTCCAGCTGTCATATATTTTTACTGTTGACAAGTATTTTTATTCTATCGTAATCATAGGAAACCTGATTGCTCTTCTTTTTATAGTTATCACTATAATTAAGGCAGGTTTCAGCTCATTCCTGTCACCTTATACTGAAGCAAGGTTTGTCGTGGCAAGCGGATCGCCGGTATGTATTCTGAGCCTAGTGATTGCAGCCTATTCAGAACAGTTTAATCTGAAGATCTTTAAAACTTCGTGGGGACGTTATCTTACAATTATTTTAAATCTGACGGCAATCTACCTTTTTGCAGGCAGGACATACTGGGTAATGCTCTTTGTTTATGTGGCTATCTTCAGCATAAAAACAATGAGGAAGGATAAGTTGATATTTTACGGATTCCTTTTTATCGGAGTCATATTGCTTCTCTCATTGATCATAAACTCAAAAACCGGACTTACTTTTCAAAACAGCCTGCTCTACAAACTCCTGAATTCCTTTACCGAAATCAAAGTCAGTAATTTCAGTGACTACGGAGATATAAATATTTATTACAGGGGGTATGAAGCTTATAGAAGCTGGATCACATTTACCGAAGGGAATCTGGTTGAAAAATTATTCGGAGGGGGTTATGGACAGATGGTAAATCTTGGTACGGAAGTTTGGCTGGATGGAAGATACTGGAGTGCGGTTCCGATCGTTCACAATGGTTTCTTTTTTATCCTTGTGAAAGAGGGAGCCCTGGGATTGATTCTTATCCTGCTCTTCTTCTGGAACCTGTTCAGAAAAGGTGTGAAAAGCTTTAATTCCCCAAATCCTCAGGGACAGTTCATGAGCGTGTTTCTGCTGAGTTCTGCAGCCTCGATGTTTTTGACTAACTTTGTTGTAAGGGGGCTTTTTTCGCACGAAATGGCAGTTGTGACGATAACCATCGGGTTCCTGGTTTCCTGTTTAACTTCTTCAAAACATGAATCTTCGTCTGATAAGAGTAAAAAATATTGAAAATCAGCATGTCTCAGTGGCAAATGTTGATGATTTTGAAACATCGATAATGGAACTGTCCAATGTCAGGATATGTCAGGAATCGGAATACATGAGAAAATTTGTAAGGCCTTTTGCTGCTAAAGTCATTAACAGGCTCACTCCGAAATCGCTGGCACCTGTATTCTGTATTTCCATGGGAGTAACATGTGTAAGCCGAAGCATTCCGCATATGTTCTTTTCAACTGACAATCTATTATACTTATTTGATGCCTGGACTGAAACTTATGGCACAATTCAGAAGATCGTCAAAGCTTACAATATTAAGGTACTCTTTATTACCTCGAAGGAATCAACTGCCAGCCTTCAGGCTTTGTTGCCGGATACTGACATTGTATGGTGCCCAGAAGGGTACAAGGCTGAAACTTACAAAGCATTTGACTATCCCCGGAAGGATATCGATGTGCTTCAGATGGGAAGAAAATATGATCTCTGGCATTATCAGGTTGTTGATAAATTACAGGAATCAGGGATCAGTTATTTATATGAAAAAACAAAAGGGGAAGTAGTATTTAAAAGCAGGGCAGATTTTATAGATGGTTTGGGAAGGAGCAAGATCTCGGTATGCTTTCCGAAATCGCTTACCCATAATAAAGAAGCCAACGGAATAACAACCATGACAAACAGATATCTCCAGTCATTTGCATCAAAGTGTCTGGTTTTGGGCACAACGCCTGATGAAATGAAAGAGCTCTTTGGATATGATCCGGTGTTACCGGTTGATATGACCGATCCTGCCGGGCAAATAGTTGAGATCCTGAAGAATTATAACGGCTATACTCCTCTTATTGAAAAAAACTATAACGAATGTCTGAAAAATCACACCTGGCATAACAGGTGGATGAAAATACTGGATATTATACAACAGATGACAATATGGAACAAGGAGGGCAAAGGATAAAAGGTATAACCGGAAGGGAAAGTACCGGAGGGAAACTGCTGGTAAGTGTTGTCACTGTTGTATTTAATGGTGAAAAGACACTTGAAAGGACAATTAAAAGTGTGGTCAGTCAGACATGGGATAATATCGAATACATTATAATTGATGGCAACAGTACTGACAATTCAGTAGGAATAATAAAGCGGTACGAGGAATATATTAACTTCTGGATAAGTGAACCTGATAAAGGTATTTCAGATGCGTTCAACAAAGGGATTTCATATTCCACCGGCGATTTTATTGCATTCCTTGGTTCTGATGACTGGTATGAACCTGACGGAGTTTTGCACATCGTGGAAAAGATAGAACCCTGTGGAACTATTTATTCAGGTCATGTTAATCTCTGGACAGATAATGGCAACAGGTTCGTAAAGCTTCATAAAAGTCGTCCGGAGAGGATATTTCAAACCATGCGAATAGCACATCAGGCCACCTTTGTTTCAAGAAAAGTATTTGAGGATGTTGGTGGATTTCTGACAGATTATAAGGTTGCAATGGATTACGATTTTTTGCTGAAAGCAAAACTGAGAGGATACGAAATAATCGTCGTCGATCAGGTAATAGCAAATATGCTTCTGGGAGGGGTAAGCAGGGACATAATAGCTGCATCAATATGTGAACTGAAAATAAAAAACAAACTATTAGGTATTAAACTGAAGCATTATCTATGGTTCTGTTCCTATATAATTGGATATTATGCACTTTCTGTTTTCAAAAAATGGAAGATTAATAAATAATAACCTGATTCCCTGCCATGCAGAAGCGAATTATTGCTTTCCACACCTTAAATGACTACAGCGGGAGTCCGAATGTTCTGGCATCTGTTATCAGAGGTCTGAAATCAAGGGATTACATTATAGATCTCTACACATCTTCGGCGGAGGGTGGATTCCTTTCCGGAATCAGCGGAGTGATCTACCACAGGATTTCTTACAAGTTTACCCGAAACAGTGCTGCTACTTTGTTAAGATTCGTTATTTTGCAGATCCGTTATTTTTTTATTTCTCTGAAATATGCCGGGAACAAGGATGTTATATTCTATATTAATACAATTCTCCCGTTTGGAGCAGCGATCGGAGCCTGTTTGTTCCGGAAAAAAATAATCTACCATGTCCATGAAAATCCGGTGAGAAAGAATATAGGTCATAAAATTGCATTAAGTGTTTTCCGGAAATGTTCACACAAGTCAATATTTGTCTCTGAATATTTATATAACAGTTACAATATTGATAAGAACAGGAAATTCCTTATCCATAATGCCCTGAATCCCGATTTTAACAGAATTGCAGAAAAACATACTCCGGTATTTAGAAAACCTTACAGAATAATGCTTGCAGGCTCTCTTAAGGCGTATAAAGGCATAGATATTTTTATTTCAATCGCAACAAAACTTCCTGAATTCCGGTTTATACTTGCCCTTAATGCCGGGAATTCTGACATTAAAGAGTATTTTAAAAGAACAAACCTTCCGGAGAATCTGGAACTCTTTTCAGGTACAAATGATCTGCATCAATTTTATCAAATGACAAATCTGGTTGTAAATTTATCAATTCCGGATCTGTTTGTTGAATCATTTGGATTGACAGTTCTGGAAGCAATAACTTATGGAATTCCTGTTATTGTTCCGACGGTAGGGGGTATATCTGAGCTGGTCGAGGATGGCATAAATGGTTATAAGGTAGATTCTGCTGACCAGGAGTCCCTTATAAAAAAAATACGACTTATTTTTTCTGATGAAGAAAAATACTTTCTTTTATCCTCAAATGCCAGGCTTAAAGCTAAAAAATTCTCATATTCCGGTATGATTGATAAAATTGAAAGCACATTAGTTAAGTTATAAATGAAAATATCAATTATCGGAACCCGGGGCATTCCCGCAAAATACGGAGGATTTGAAACATTCGCAGAGGAAATATCCTCCCTGCTTGTAAGGGATGGTTACGAAATTTCTGTTCAGTGTGATAAAGATTCATATAACCAGAACAAATACAGGGGTGTGAATCTTTTCTTCTCATCAGTTGCCAAATCGGATAATCAGCTAAAATATTATTATGATGGAATGAGATGGAGTATCAAAAACTCCGATGTTATCCTGGCAGCAAGCGGAGCAGGTTCATTCCTTTATTTTCTGAATCTGTTAAGGAGGATCCCGATTATAACAAATCCTGACGGACTTGAATATAAAAGAAAGAAGTGGACTCTGCCCAAAAAAATCTATCTGAAACTTTCGGAAGCCCTGGCCGTCAGGTTATCTGATTATTTAATTGCTGATTCAGAGGAGATTAGAAGGCATCTTTGCCGAAGCTACAGATCAGCTGAGAAGAAGATCAGAGTAATAGAATATGGATCTGTTGTAAACACCGGAATAAACGATGTCGTACTTGAAAAATACAATCTGGTACATAATAACTATTACCTTGTTGTATGCAGGCTTGAGCCGGAAAATAATATTCAGATGATAACAGATGGTTTTAAAAATGCAAAGACCCGTGCCCCTCTGATCATTATCGGTAAAATAATTGATAATCAATATGTAACGAACCTGATAAAAAAAATCAATTCAGAAAAAATAAGGTTTCTGGGTGGAATTTATGACAGAAATGATCTCAATCCGCTAAGGTATTCATGCAAAGCATATTTACACGGTCATTCAGTTGGCGGAACAAATCCATCACTGCTGGAGGCGATGGGGAGCAGGAACATCATTCTAGCACACGATAATGAATTTAACAGGGAAGTGACCGAGGGGAAACAGTTCTATTTCAAATCCGCTGATGAAGTGACCGAAGGTATAGAGCAGATTGAGTCTCTGACGGAGGATCAGGCCGAGAAATATAAAGAATTAAGCATCAGCAGAATAATAGAAAGATACAACTGGGAAATTATCCTGAGAAAGTATGAAGATCTGTTTAAAGAGATTAAGATCAGGCATTATTCCGATTCTCCTGAAAATAATATCTGAATTTTTTTTATGCAACCATAAATCTATTGATTCGTATAATTATTAAATTTAACTTCAAATCTGCAATTTATAACTTCGATACAGGTGACTGACGCATTAAATGAGGGTGTATTTAACCTTCCGGATTCGATAAGACTGGCAGCAGGATTCCTTAGTGCTCTGATTATAACCTGGGGATCCATTCCGGTGATCGTTAAAATTTCGAAATTTAAAAATCTGTATTCTTACCCTAACGAACGGACTTCACATACAAGTGAAATCCCTGTACTTGGCGGCTTGGCTGTTATTGCAGGTTTTACATTATCGGTAATTGTCTTTTCACCACGTTTTATGGCTAATGAATTATTATATGTACTTGGTGGCCTCCTGATACTCTTCTACATCGGCATCAAAGATGATATAATGATGATAGATCCGAAGAAAAAACTGGCAGGTCAGGTAGCTGCATCAGTATTAGTCGTATGGATCGGCGGGATTCGGATAACAAACTTTCATAATGCCTTTGGAATTGAAACTATCGCTCCATGGATAAGCATTGTGTTCACTGTACTGGTATTCCTGGTCCTTATAAACGGATTTAACCTGATTGACGGTATTGACGGACTGGCTTCAGCTATTGGTATTCTTGTATCAGGTTTTTTCGGATTATGGTTTATACTTAACGGGCACATTAATTACGGTGTTATGGCTGCTTCCCTCACCGGTACCTTAATTGCATTTTTCAGGTTCAACGTATTTGGCAAAAAGAACAAAATTTTCCTGGGCGATACCGGATCTCTTGTCATCGGACTTATTGTCGCTGTTATGACCGTGAAATTCCTGGAATTTGATATGAGAGCAACTCCGGGATACAGGTTTCATGCAGCACCTGCGGTTGCCTTCGGGTTGCTGATACTTCCTTTATTCGATACCCTGCGGGTGTTCATATTACGTCTGAGAAACGGAAAGCCACCATTTAAAGCGGACAGAAATCATATTCACCATGCACTTCTCACTCTTGGCTTATCACACCTGAATGCTACAATTGTTATTGCTGCAGTTAACCTGATTCTCCTTGCAATAGCAATTCTTTTACAGCCTTTAGGTATTGTACCTCTTACATTAATAATTCTTGTCCTGGTAATAGCACTTTCATTTATACCAGGACTGATCCTCCGTCATCGCGAACATTAAAATTCAAACCTGCTGTTTCAGAGGAATTTCTTTATGAGTAGAAAGGTGAGCATCATCTCCGGTAATTTTTCTGCAGATATCAGGTGGATTAAGCCTGGATTCTTTGCACTTTGTCTTACACTTTTCTCCATGCCTTTCCCGCGAAGCTGGTCACTCTATCCGCTTGGAGTAATGTTATTTTTCGGACTGATTTCATGGCTTACCGACTTTAGAACCATAAGAGATTATTTTCTCAATAAATTGTTGATCATTTTTCCGTTAACACTTTATTTTATAATTCATGCACTCTGGCTGATCTTTGAAAACAACCTGGCAAATGTAACAGATAAGCTCATGTTTCTGCTTGTTCCCATACTAGCATTTCCGGTTTTTGCTTCGAAATTCTCGATGTCACATATCAAAATACTTCTTTTGTCCTTTCTGGCAGGTATCCTGCTAATTTGTATTTTTCAGTTTGTCAGGGCAGCTTATGAGAGTATTTCTATTACCGCTGGTGAAATGAGATTTGAACCATTGATCCGTCCCGGTGTTTCGAGATTTAACTGGGAACAACTCTCACCGTTTGAGAGTCCCACATACATTACCATAAAGGCACTCTGGGCATTTGCATTAGGTCTTTTTGCACACAGATATCTGAAAATCAATAAAATATGGTTGGTTCTATTCCTTACCCTTTATATAATCTTTATATATTTTCTGGCTGTCAGAGCCGGAATGTTAATCCTTGCCATCCTGATAATAACATTCGTATTAAGTAAGCTTCGGAATATAACTCAACGTATTGTGTTTGTGTTAATGATCCCGTTGATATTCTTTGCTCTGTTTAGGGTTATGAGATCAAATGAGCGATTGAATTTCTGGATCGAGAATGTAAAGCAGAAAGTAGCAGTTGAGAAAGTTGACTGGAAAAATATTGAACCGCGGACACGGTCGTGGTACAATTCGATGAATCTGATCAAAGAAAGACCATTGTTTGGGGTTGGGCTTAACTCAACAGAGATCCTTGCCGAAGAACACAGAAAGCAGGGATTCATGGTTGAAGCTGATGTTAAGCTAAATGCGCATAACCAGTATCTTGAAACCCAGATGACATTTGGTATTCCCGGAACAATCATTTTACTGTGGATGCTCCTGACACCGCTTATCAGGCGAAAAAGTTTGTGGAATCCTGACCTGGTGCTTCCTTTCACGATAATTGTGACCATCAGCATGATATTTGAATCAATCCTTGTAAGGCAGTGGGGAATTATGTTCTTTGTCCTTTTCTATTGTATACTTACAATTCCGGATAGTAAAACTGAATGAAAGTTACATTCATGAAATATATTTGAATAAAAAAGGGGCAGTTCAGATTGCCCCTTTTTCTTTAATATTTTCTGTAAATCTCACGAAGTTTTTTGCGATTTCTCAGGAAAATAAGAGAGATTATTGTGAGCCCAATGCATAAAGGTATTATAGTTTTTCCATAGTAATACCCTCCATTATAGCGCCTTACGGGTTGATAAAAATCACTGATGACAGTGAGTAATTCCGGATGCAGGTTTTTTTCCGAATCAAGCACCTGTTTCCTCTTGTAGAGTTCATATATATCTCCGTAAACAAGCTGAGTCGAATGCTCCTGCAGAAAGATCATCTGCCCGCCCTTTTCAGGTTGCATGTATCTTGTCTCTTCAAAATATTTTACCTTTTGCAGGCTGTCCAGCTGTTCGATATCATAATTGAGCCTTACAAGTAATTCATCAATCCTGCTGAGTCTGAAAGTATTTTCCTGCCTGAACTGGGGATTGCTGTTCACATAGGAGAATAATTTATCCGTCATTTGCCGAAAATCCTGAGGATCCCCTAAGTCAACCCTGACAACAAACCTGTCCTTCATCCGCACATTAATTGAATCATAAACATTATGACTTTTCGTGTAATCAGTGAAATCGGGAATGCTGTCATTGTTCCTGTCAATAACCCAGAAGGCCTCAATGTCATTTATTCTGCCTGCTTCTTCGGGTGTGATAGAAAGTGAAGAGGCAACTCCGTCATAATTCTCCTCCTTGAGAAGTAATTTGAGTTTATTAATGTGCGATATCATCTCTGCATTGGGCAGTGTATTACTCCTGAGAGTTGTCTCTGAAATGTATTCTGGTTTCGTACTCCATTTAACTATATACGACAGGATGACTCCCATGATCAGGCTTATGACCAATACACCGAAGTTTCGAATCAGAAAAATGATGCTTATAAGCAAACCTCTTCCGATAGCCCCGAACCAATTTGATAAAGTTTTTCCCATCCTCCGGAACAGATCCCGGAGATCAATCTCATTGTCATGAGTTTCGTTTACAGGAACTTTTTTTGGCATATTCTTTTGTTTAGGTTGGGGTATACACTTAACAAAAGTAGGAATATTAAGGTTTATTACAAATATTTCATCATATGACCTGCATCACATTTAATGCCAGCTCCCTGATCATAGGTTTATAATCGTTAATGAACTCGCCGGTCACTCTGTTGCCTATAACTGCACAGATAGTCAATGCCTTATGGCCAAGTAGGGCTGACAATGCATAAATGGCCGAACTTTCCATCTCGTAATTGCAGATTTTCCTTCCCCTGAAGTTAAATTCAGACAGCTTCCTGTTTATCTCACTGTCGAACGTGTCAATACGTAATCGTCTTCCCTGGGGGCCATAAAATCCGGGTGTTGAAATAGTTATACCCCTGATGAAACTATCTGATCTGAATAGTTCCGAAAGTTCTTTATTGGCATTAACTGCATATGGGTAGGAGAGGGTGTCGGGCCATTCCAGATATTCGGCAAGCAGGTCCGAAAGGAGTGTGTCCAGAATCCAGTCATACCCTGAGTAGAAGTGAAGAAGTCCGTCAAATCCGACAGCGGTTTCTGCAAGAACAACTGATCCTGCGGGAACATCACTCCTGAGCCCGCCTGAAGTGCCAATTCTTATAAATGTCAGTGAAACAGGCTCTTCTTTGGTTTTACCAGTTCCCAGATCAATATTTGCAAGGGCATCCAGCTCATTTATTACAATGTCGATATTGTCAGTTCCAATGCCTGAGGAAATAATGGTTATCTCGCTGTTTTCGAAAGTACCTGTAACAGTCCTGAACTCCCGGTTTTCCTTTCTCACCCTGATATCCTGCAGCAATGAAGCCAGCATGTCAACCCGGCCGGGATCCCCGACGATTATAATTTTATCGGAAATATCTTCAGGCAGCAAATTAAGGTGAAAAATGCTGCCATCCTTGTTTGTGATCAGTTCGGTTTTATTTTGCATGGGAACAAATGAAAAACAAATATATGTTTTTCAGGTGACAGACTACTGAAAGTAATCCATTATTCTGCCGGAGATAAGCAGCAGGGATATTTCAGCAAGCTTTGTCTGGTATTGTACCGAAAGGAGGCTTTCCCTTGCATCAAGAAGGCTTTTCTGAACCTCGCGCAGTTCAATCCCTGACAGGTTTCCAAGTCTGTATCTTTCCATTGCAATAACAAGGTTTTCTGTGGCTGTCTGAAGGTTTTGCTCTTCAAGTGTTACAAGCCGGAGATAATTGCTGTAAGCACTGTATATTGTCAGCAGGTCTGCTTTTACTCCCTGCTCAACCTCACGATATCTCAACTCCTCGTTTTCCACCTCAATTGAAGAGTTGCGAATATTCCGGCGCTGGTTAAATCCATCGAAAATATTCATACCCATTGTCAGGCCGTAATTCAATCCACTGGTTGTCTGATCTTTTGTAGTGCTGGTTGAATAAGTATTGAAACCATAGGAATAACCGGATGACAATGTCAGGTACGGATATGACCGGGATAAAGCGAGCTTGTAATCATATTCCGAAATTGTTTTGTTTTTTGAAGCAATCCGGAGGCTTGTATTTTTTGCCAGAGTCTCTTCGAGAAGCTTTCCATAAAGGAGTCCCGGATTTATTGCAATTGATGTGTCTTTTGAAACAAACAAATCGCCCAGATCTTCAACGGCCATCATTTCATTAAGTCTTATCTGGGTAGCCCTTACCACTTCGACCTGTCTTGAGAGCCTCGAACTGTCAGCATTTAAATAAACACGTGATTGTAATACCTGGAGCTTCGAATTTGAGCCCAGAAGATAACGGTCCTCGTCAATTCTCAGGCGTTCCTTCGACAGGGCGACGGCATATTCCATGTTTTTTACCAGTTGTACCTGCTGAATGTAATTAAAGTACCCGGAAACAATATCTGCTACAAGGTCTTCAATTGCAAGCTGAGTATTTAGTTCGCCGATCTGTTTAAGCTCATTCAGTTTTTTATATGTGGTCTGTATGCTGAAACCTTCAAAAATTGTCATTCCAAGTGTCACACCTGCAGATGAAGTTGTGTTGAAAATATCAGATGATATATCCCGGGTACCGTCAGTAAGATTCTGGGTTATATCATTATATGTACCTCCGTATCTTCCATTCAGGCTGACTGTCGG
>Ga0105101_10000150_pt1 | contig 27286 bp, 20 predicted proteins | sample PPLLak21cMay2015_2_FD_87037 | JGI IMG/M metagenome (GOLD analysis project Ga0105101, IMG submission 87037) | Freshwater sediment microbial communities from Prairie Pothole Lake near Jamestown, North Dakota, USA - PPLs Lake P8 Core (1) Depth... | ecosystem: Environmental > Aquatic > Freshwater >... | reverse complement strand
TAGAAAGCTTACTGGCAAATGAAGATAAAAGTCCCGTATCAGTTCCGGGCTTCCTTTACACTATCGGAATCCACCCGTGGTTCCTTAATGTGGAAAATCATAATCGTTTGATGAACAAAGTCATACAAACAGCTTCCCATCCATTGATTATTGCGATCGGTGAATCCGGATTTGACAAGATCAGAGGTCCCTCTCCCGACCTTCAGCGGATAACCTTTGAAGAGCAGGTGGCTGTTGCGGAAGAGCATAAAAAGCCGGTGGTAATTCATTGCGTCAGGGCGTGGGATGCGCTTTTTAATTCACATAAAAGACTCAAACCGGAAATGCCCTGGCTAGTACACGGCTACCGGGGTAAGCCTGATATGGCGCTTCAGCTTATCTCTAAAGGCATGTATATTTCTATCTGGTTCAACTTTGTTATGAGGCCTGAATCTGCAGTGTTGCTCAGGAGTTTGCCCAGGGACCGGATCTTTCTTGAAACAGACGGTGCAGGAGTTGATATCAGGGATATATATAATAAGGTATCCGCTGATCTCGGGTTGACTGTTGAAGAATTAAAATCGATTATCTGCAGGAATTTTAAGGAGCTATTCAAGTTAAATAGTTATTAACCACAGAGTTACACAGAGTTTTCACGGAGTTACACGGTTAAGAGACTCTGTTGATAAAAGAGAAATACCATGATTTCGGACTGGCTTGAACGGACTGAAATGCTTATCGGGGCGGAAGGCTTAAAGAAGCTTCAATCTTCCAGGGTGCTTGTTGTTGGTTTAGGCGGGGTAGGAGCATATGCTGCAGAGATGATCTGCAGGGCAGGAGTCGGCTCAATGACAATTGCCGACGGGGATAAGATCCACCCCTCGAACAGGAACAGACAGCTGCCTGCCCTTAAAAGCGCCGAAGGATCATTTAAAGCCGATTTAATGGGCTCCAGGCTCCTGGACATCAATCCTGCTCTCAATATAACCATCATAAGGGAATATATCCGCGATGAAACTATGACCCGTGTGCTGGATGCAGGGTTCGATTATGTGGTTGATGCCATCGATACCCTTTCTCCGAAAGTATTCCTGATATGGCACTCGCTTCAAAGAAAATACCGGGTGGTCAGCTCAATGGGTGCTGGTGGTAAATACGATCCCCTGATGATCAGGATAACTGATATTTCTGAAACCACCGATTGTTACCTGGCCCGGATTCTCCGTAAGAAGCTCCACAAACTGGGAGTTCGGGAAGGATTCATGGCAGTATGGTCTCCGGAAACCGTTGACAAAACCAGAGTCCTTCATGTGTCAGGTGAACCAAACAAAGCATCGGTAGTAGGCACTATTTCATACATGCCGGCCGCTTTCGGAATTGCATGTGCTTCTGTGCTGATTCGGGACCTGGCAGGAATAACGACCTCTCCCCAACCCCTCTCCCGGGAGAGAGGGGCTTAAAGTCAATATGTTACCACGGGAGGGGGAGAGGTTCATTGTCGGGATCTGAATGATTTTTCTGTTTATGTTGTCTCCTGTGCCTTCGCCGATGTCCGTTTAAAAATAAAATAAGCCGGGACACCGACCGCAACAGTCAGCAGTGCAACAGATGATTCAACCGGCCTTTCCAGGAATGAAAGGATCAGTATAAGTAAACCGGTCATAACGTAAATAATCTGCGTTACGGGAAAACCCTTCAGGCGGAGAGCTTCAGGATTATTCTTTCTGAGTTTCCAGACGCCGATAATGGTCATTATCGGGAATATTCCCAGTGCAAATCCCATATAGGTAAGAACCTGTTCAAACGTTCCGGATAATGTAAGGATAACTGCTATGAGGCATTGAAGAAGTATGGAATTGGAAGGTACCTGAAATTTTTCATGAATTTTGGCTGCTGATTTGAAGAAAAGACCATCTTTTGCCATTGAATAATAGACCCTTGGGCCTATTATAATAAATGCACTCAGTGATGAGAAAAGAGCAAATGCAATAAGAAGTGAGAATAATATCTCGGCAGATTTGCCGAAGAGATTTCCCATGGCGAGTCCTCCTACCGAAATGACATCTTTCATGTCTCCGGGATGGATACTGTAGACAAACAGTGTATTTATTCCAAGGTAGAGAATAATAACTATGCCGGTTCCCCAGATCAGTGAGCCGGGAAGTATCTTCGAAGGATTCCTGATTTCTGCGCCAAGATAGGTTGATGCATTCCATCCGCTGTAGGCAAACATTATCCACATAAGGGACAATCCGATGGTTTTAAATCCTGCCAGACCGGATAGTCCGCCTTCACCTTCGCTGAAATTGGTAAAATCACCTTTACCTGATGAAAATCCGGCAAATAAAAGAACAACAATCAGAAGCACTTTTAGAAGAGTAAGAATGTTCTGGATCTTTGCTCCATATTTAATACCACGGTAATGGATAATAGTGAAGATCAGAATTATGGTTACAGCGAGTATTTTTTTTGTAAGAACCGGGCCCATAATTCCTGAACTTTCAAGCCAGGCAGGCAAACCGGGGAGTGCTCTCGAAAAATATTCACTGAAGCCAAGTGCCGAAGCTGCAATTGGAGCAGAAAATCCCACCATAAATGAAACCCAGCCACTGAGGAAACCGAATATGGGATGATAAAGCCTGGAGAGGAAAAGATATTCTCCGCCGGCGCCCGGCATTGCTGCACCAAGTTCACCATACGACAACGCACCACAGAGTGCAATAACACCTCCAACAGCCCACAGGATCAGTAACAGCACAGGATCTTTCAGGCCTGTCATCAGAAGACCTGATGTGGTAAAAATTCCGGCGCCTATCATATTGGCAATGACAATATTCGTAGCAGGAAAAAGGCCGAGCTTTCTCTGCAATTTTTCGTCAGTCATATTCAGGAAATATTATTTAACGGATTTTTTGTAGCTGATTGAGACACCTGCGCCGGCACTGTTAATGGTAGTCTCATAATTTTTAAGGCTTCTGATATGTTCAAGAAAGACGGCCTGTCCTCCGTATCCGCCGTACCCGCGACCTCTTTCGGAAACATTATGTGCGGTGAAACACCCTCCGGCTATCAGTTTCGGATCAATATCGGTGAAGTAATTTTTGTACCAGTCCTTGTCAGCATCGCTGAAAACAAAGTCGAAAGGTCCCTTAAGTTCTTTTACCAGGGTGTGGGCATCCCCGAGACGTGCGTCAATATAATCCGAAACACCTGCCTGTTTGAAATTTTCAAGCGCCTGTTTATGCCTGCCTTCATCAATTTCGATAGTAATCAGCTTCCCGCCGGTCTTGCTCAATGCCCATGCTATCCATATGCCTGAATGGCCTGTCGATGTCCCTATTTCCAGTGCAGATTTGTAGTTGTTTTTAACTATTATATCGTAGAGCAGTTGCCCGTCTGATGTGGGAACATTCATATCATACCACCGCCGGGAGCTGAGAAACTTCTTTATTCTCTCATCAAGGACCGGATCCTCCCTTAAAGCCTGGGCATCAGCCAAATATGGAATTATGGTCAGTAATACCATGAGTGGAATCAGAATGGTTATGCGCATGAATTTCATTTTATTAACCTGTTATTAGTCGCAGAAACTGAATATATCATACTGACAGCCAAATTTAAACTTTTATTCCCATGCAATTAAATAGTTTAACAGTTGTCGCCAGTTAATGTTTAAATTTATACCTGATAACCACCATACCGGTCATGTGCCCCGAAAAAATGAAAATTGATAAAGCTGCAGATTTGTGGTTCCCGGTTATAATCTGCCTACTTGTAATTTTAAACATCGTTCTCCACCTGATCTTTAACGCCAATCTGGAGTATCACAGGGATGAACTGCTCTACTTTTCACTTGGAAGGCATCCCGACATTGGTTTTGCTACTGTACCACCAATGATCGGATGGATAGCATGGTTAATGCAGACACTCTTTGGATATTCACTTTTTGCCGTGAGACTTTTTCCCGCCATCATGAGTGGAATAATGGTGTTGATTGTGATGGATCTTGCCAGGGAACTGGGTGGAAAAAGATATGCTATGATCCTTGCAGGAGTTGGGATAATTATAAGCATTTTTGAGATGCGGACCTTTTCACTGTTCCAGCCTGTTCACCTCGATCTTCTCTTCTGGACCCTGGTGTTTTACATAATTATCAAATACATAAATACCGGTAATGACAAATACCTGTTGATTCTGGGGATTGTTGCAGGCCTGTCACTTCTAAACAAATATCTCATTGCATTTTTATTTGCGATATTAGTTATTGCTGTGTTATTCAGTGAATTCCGTAATATTTTCCGGAAGAAAATGTTCTGGTACGGGATTCTTGCAGGAGCAATTATTTTTATGCCTAACATTATCTGGCAGATAGATCACGGATTGCCGGTTATCAATCATCTCTCGGAACTCTCCAGGTCGCAGCTGGTAAATGTTGACAGAATGGGATTTCTTAAGGAGCAGTTAATTATGCCGGGTGCAGCTTCCTTTCTGACGGTTGCAGGGCTGGTAGTACTGCTTTTTAGCAAAAAACCTGAAAAGACTCAATTCCTGGGATTTACAGTCATAATCGTGATCCTTGGACTGATGCTCATGAGAGGTAAAAGTTATTATACCATAGGAGTCTTTCCCCTGCTTATCTCAGCCGGTTCAGTTTTTTATGAATCGGTCTTAAGGAGATGGTATACCAGGACAGTATTCATTGCCCTCATCGTTATTATCAGCATATTCCTGCTGCCATTCGGATTTCCGGTTTATAAGTCTGAAGGTTTAGTAAATTATTTTAATACCATCGAATCAAAATACGGATTTGATTTCGGGAGGACATTTGAAGACGGATCAAAACATTCTCTGCCTCAGGATTATGCTGATATGCTGGGATGGGAAGAGCTGACTCTTATTACAGACAAAGCCTGGCGGATGATCCCTGATAAAGAATCTGCATTTATTTATTGTGAGAATTACGGGCAGGCAGGGGCCATAACAATAATAGGGAAGAAATACGGACTCCCGGAAGCGGTCTCTTTTCATGAAAGTTTCAGATACTGGATACCAACTGAATTTGATCCGGATGTTACTTCGCTTATATATATTAATGATGAACCCGGCGAGGATGTTATCGGCCTCTTCCGTAAGATTATCAGAGTCGGAAGCATTTCAAATCCCGATGCAAGGGAATATGGTACGGGAGTTTATCTGTGTGAAAATCCGGTTGTGAGTTTTAACAGCTTCTGGAAGGAAAGGCTGAAATTGCTGAACGGGGAGAACTAACAAGTTCTAATTTTGTTTAATGTTGGTACTTAACGGCAGCAATTAATTTATAATTTTACATCTTACTTAAAAAACAGGACTATTTTTTCAATCTCATAATAATGAACTTTTCAGACTTTATAACTCATCACGGGAAAAGGGTGAATAAGAATGCTTTCATTCACCTTGTGCAGATATCAAGAATTGACGGAAAAATAAATGATGATGAGCTTGAGCTTCTGCATAAAGAGGGCAAGAAATTTGGTCTGACTGATCCGGAGATTGACAAACTCATTAACTCAGAGAGGGATCATCACTATCACCCGCCATATTCCCTTGAAGATAAATTTGAGCACTTTTACAATATTGCAGAAATGATCCTTGCAGATGAGGTTGTAAAGGAGGGCGAAAGGAAGATGATCAGGCGGTTTGCGATCGAAGCAGGTATTGAAGATTCCAAGATTGATGATATTATAAAGCTGCTGTTAGATGGTGTTAAAGCTAACATCAACGAGGAGGAGCTGTTCAGGAAATTCAGGACAATTGTACTGAAATAACCCTGATCATTCGTACCTGTAAAGCTTCACGCGCTGTATCAGCTTATTTTCAGCACCAAATCTCAAACCGGTTCCGGTCTTGTTCTCAACCGCTTTTTTAGCGAGATCATAGTCAAGCATTATATCGTCACCGTTCAGTCTGCGGCCCGCCTTCCATAATCCATTTTCATACCGTCCCTCATCAACCCTGGCAATACCGGCTATGGAAGGTCCTTCCGTTGCAGGTGAGAATGAGACCTGGACGCTATTCCCGTATATTATGAATTCGTCCCTGTTTAAGCTTATAATTATGCAGTAACCACCCTGTGAGGCCTGTTCTGCACGCCGTGCACGGCCCTGCTCAACCAGGAATTTATAATCACCGAGGGTTACTTCCTCAGAAACAGGCATCTCATTATTAAGCAGTACTGAAGTTATGGCTCCCTTCTCCTGAGCGTCAAGGATAAGGCGTGCAATGGAAGATGCCAGTCTGTAAGCACTGGTCATCGGATCATTTTCGACTTCTTCTGTACGGGTTTCAAAGCCGAAGGGTGAATAACCAATTGAATTGTGCCTGCCAATGGAGTAGAAGAATTGTCCGGCACCCAGCTCTCCGGCCCTGGCCTCCGGAATGAAAAGCTGGTTTTTATTGCGTGTATAAAGAGCGCACAATTCCCTGAATTCCGGCCTGTAGATATCAGGACAAAAAAGATCCATATCGGGAGCCCCTGCTTTCCAGACATCCAGATTATGCGCCTGCGGACCCCCTGAAGGATAATCTCCGGGTCGTTTGTCGGCAGCCTGAACAATCCATGCATTAACGAACATCGGAACCGGATATTCCGCCTTGCCTGCTTTAACAATTTCATTCAGGTAATGCGCATAGTGCCATGATGTAAAGATTTCATCGCATTCCGGACTCCTGCCGAAAATCTCCTCCCATGTTCCTGAGTTTTTGAAATCCGAATCGGACCATAACCGGGCTGTTTCAGGTAAAAGAGTATCCTTATTGGCAGTAAGATAATCCATAAGTTCCTGAGGAACAGGTGAATTGAAGGCTGAGTCGGCTAATTCGCCATGATCCCGCGGAGAGCCCAGTATCCCGACTTCATTTTCGACCTGCATCATAATTACTGTCCTGTTATTTGAATCAAACTCTCTTATATGTTTCATCAGAGCTGCATAAGCTTTCGAATCTGCATCAAGATTCTCCTTGCTGAGAGGTGTCAGGATCTCAAGGCTTTTTCCGCTTTCGGCTTTTACTCTCGGGAACCGTTTGAAATCGCTCTTCATCCACTCCGGATTATAGTGAGACTGTCCGTTTTTCCATGAACCGAACCACAGTAATATAAGCCGGAGATCCTGGGAACGCGCGTCCTGGATGAGGCCATCAACTATCGAAAAGTCGAATCTGCCTTCATCCGGTTCAATCAGCGACCATTCAACGGCTGCAAGAACGGTATTCATTCCTGAAGCCCTTAGCTGAGGCCAGAATTTCTTCATATACTCGCGGCTTGATGAACTTGAGTTATGAAGCTCTCCGCCAAGTACGAGGAAGGGTTTGCCATCAACCATCAGCCGGGTAATATTACCACGTTTTTCCAGTGCCGGGATAGTAGGAGCCGGTTGTTCGATGCAGGAAAAAGTTATGAGGGTAATGATTGACAGAAAGAATGCCGTAAAAGTTTTTGAGGTTTTCATACTATGTTTTTTATTTCCCGCAGTCCAGAGTTAACAGGATCGCAGATTACGAAGATTTACGAAAGGTGTTAATTCTTTATAAAAATAAATTTTGTTTCCCAGCTTTCAAGCTTAAGCGGTAACATTTTCTTTTCTTTACCCGCAGATGCACTCTTAACAGATTGTATCTGCCCTGTGAATGCATCCCATATCTGTATTTTACCTTTACCATCAAGGGTTGCATCGAAAGTTACAGGAGTTGTACTTTCATTGAAAAAGAAATATAAATCACCGGCTGCAAGTTTGCGGTGCAGATATTTCACGGCAGGCGTGGAGGGAGAAAGTTTAACATCAGGGACGGGAAGGTATTTCAGCACATCTTCGGTCAGCTTTCCTGTTGCTTCAATTTTTACACCCGGGATGATCCCCGGCTTTTGGCTTCCGGTGAATGTCTTTCCGGCCATAAGCTCCGGTTGTTTTCCGGGGAAAATCACTTTACCCCCCGCATCAGTGAATCTCTTCAGCTTATCCATTGCTGTTTCGGATATTACACTTACTGAAGGAATAATAATTGCTTTATAAGCCTGACCGCTAAGATTCACAAGTGAGGCATTATCAGGAGAAAGCAAAGTTGCAAGAGACTGTTCATCGATAAAATCAAAATCTATCTGGTTCTCTGTGAGCTGGCGGGAGATGTCTAACAGGCTTGTGTTCGATTCATTATCGCCATAAAAAAGGCTCAGGGTCGGGAAATATACGCCAATCTGTGCTGCCGGTCTGCCCTGTGATAAGAGGTATGTAGCTCTGTTAACATATTGGGCAACCGGAGGAAACGTGTCGGACTGGAAAAAACTGCTTCTGCGGAGAGGCTGAACGGCAGGCTTTTGCACAGTCCCGGGCCGGGCAGGTGGTTGCAGAGCCGGAGCCTGACGGCTGACAGAGGCCGGCATGAACATGATCTGGACAAAATTTATTCCTCTTACGAGCTGGTAATCGAGTACCCATTTTGCCTGCGGAACCGATGGCCTGTAGGTATAGGCTGCGAAACTCTCGGTGAAGGCACGAGGTTTTCCAAACAGATGTGCTGCCGATGAAGCCAGCTTAGGGTAATCGGCAACATGATCCATCCATATCTGTGCCCAGATTGCGTCCACACCGGGTACTGCGACATGACGGTTGTTTTTGAAGAAGTCGCCGGATGATCTGACCAGTCCGGGGATCTGGTCCTCGTGATTCAGATGAACAATGTATTCAATGTTGTTTTCACGGCACCACTCAGCCTGAACCGTGAAAAAGTTGTCTCTGAAGAGATCGGACCATACATCCCAGTAATCTGCTTTCATCCGTTTAGCTTCCTCGCTCAGCTGCGGAACAAAGAATGTTGCCAGGTAAGGTTTTATATCATATCCTTTGCGGGCTTTGAATTCCTCCAGCATTTTCGGTGTCCAGGGAGTATAGGCAAAATCCGGCTCATCGCCCATGAAACCCATAAATGTTTTGCCGAATTCGTGCCCGATGTATTTCTTGTATTGTTCGTGGGTCCAGTCGAGGAACTGCCTGGTAGCAAGCGGATTAAGGTAATCCATCAATGATGCAGTTGTATCTTTGCCGCGGGTGGGATTATTTACGGAGCGCGTATTCGAAGAGCGGAATCTCTGTCCGGCTATAAAGATCCTCCAGTTGCCTTCGGGAGCATTCCAGTTCAGCTCTCCTGAAGATACATCCATTATTTTTACCGATTTGTCTTCAATATTAAATGCGGCAGCGCTCAGAACATAATGCGGGAGCTTTCTGTAAATGTGTTCTCCGGTTGCTGCGTCAAACCTGTCAGTAACAACTAGTCCGCGCATCTTCAGATCAGGTCGTTCAACGCTGAATTTACCTCCTGCGAAACCGCTCGGGTATTTGCCTTCATCCTCGATCCAGACTATCATACCCCGTTTTTTTGCTTCATCTACGGCAACTTTCACCAGTTCAAACCATTCCGGTGAAAGATATTTTGCCGTCATACCGTACCCGGCTTCAAGCATAACACCACGAAATCCCATTTCTTTTATGCGGTCAAGATCCCGTTTGATCACAGTATCCGAAATATGGCCGTCCCAACCCCACCAGATGATCATTCCATATTCAGCAGGGGGTGATTTGAATGCAGCAGTGAGATTTTTATACTCCGGATCGGAGAATGTCTGCCAGGGCTGCTGTCCGTTCAGGCAGACTGCCGGGATCAGGAGTGTTAATATAAGTGAAGGGATCTTTTGCATATTAAAATAATTTTAATTCATCAAATCAGAAAATAAGAGTCAAAAGCTGTCTGATTGTTTTTAAATCCATCGTTCCATTCAAGTTTTATTTTTGTCCGAAGTTATTAACCTGTTTAATTCATAAATATTCTTAATTTATTGTATTCCTTTGTGTTCCTTAGTGACAGCCTTTGTGACCCTTTGTAGTTAAATTTTTTTTACCACAAAGTCACACAAAGGTTTACACTAAGGATTCACAAAGTACATGAATTTTAAAAGTTAAAGTCAAACCTACAGAATATAATTCCACTTACAACTGTAAAATGAAATATCTTTTATTGATAATAAATTTATACTTTAACAATAGCAGATATTTATTAAATATTTTCTAACTTGTAATGATATTTACCTGATCAGTAACTTAATCAATATTTACTATGAGAATTATTGTTATCGGAGTGGTAGCATTCGTGATCTGGTGTTTTGTTTCGGCATGGCTGTACAACGATAAATTACTGCCTGTGATAAAACCGGTCCCGGTGCTGGCAACTCCTGAAAATCAGACTAATGAGGCAGATTCTTTAATGAAGCTTAAAGCATCAATGCCCAAGGACCTACTGATCTTTTTTGAATTCAATGATTCAAAATTCAAACCTGATCCGCAGACCGGAAACAGTCTTGCTCCGTTCAAAGCATGGCTTGAAAAATATCCCGGTTCAATGCTTTCAGTTACAGGACATACCGATCTTGTCGGTACGCCTGATTTCAACAACGAACTTGGATTGAAGAGAGCCCGGGTTGTCACTGAATACCTTGTAAGCCAGGGAATTAGTGCCAACAGGATCAAGACAGAATCTATGGGCGAGACAAAACCTCTCGGAGGCTACATTACCATGGAGGATAGAGCAAAAAACAGAAGAACAGAAATAACTATTAAATTACAATAATATGACAGCATCATTTATACCACTTGCACAATCTGTTGCCGGAGCAGTCGTCACAATAATCGCTCTGCTTCTGGTTGCAGTTATCATCGGATACCTGACTGCCTGGTTCTACGCCAAATCAGTCTATACCCCGGTAATCAAAAAACTTGAAGAAGAAAAGGCTGATCTCCAGAGTGAGGTCTCCAGGCTGAAAGATGATATCCGTAAGCTGAATAAAGATATTGAGGGACTTAACGATAAAATAAAGGAACTTCAAAAAACCGTGTCTGAAAAGGACAAACTGATTGATGATCTGAAGAAGAAGGCTAAAACATAGATACCACAACGCCACCTTTCCCCGCTGGCGCGGATTTGCAATCAGGGATGTTCGGAAGACGCTGGCGCGGATTTGCAATCCGTGCCTCACTTGACCCCCGCTGGCGCGGATTTGCAATCCGTGCTATAACAGTTTTATATATTATTTTGGCACCGATTACAAATCGGCGCCAGCAATGGGGATATCAACGGCTTTATCAACGGCTTAATCAACGGCTTAATCAACGGCTTTAATAATGGCGACAGCATTATATGGCTTCAGCTGTCAATTGAAGAGTGGTAATCCTGCAGCGACCTTACATTATACTCTCCGTTCTGTCTTTCCTTTATGCCTTCTGTTGCGGAAAGAGCAGCGGATGTGGTTGTAATATAAGGTATCTTATATTTGATGGCATTTTTTCTTATATATGAATCATCATATTCACTGAGCCTTCCCGCGGGAGTGTTTACCACCAGGTCAATCTCTCTGTTCTTGATAACATCAACAATATTCGGCCTTCCCTCATGAACCTTAAGGATAAGAGTTGCCGGAATACCATGTGATTCAAGGAATTGCCGGGTACCAGCGGTAGCAAGTATTCTGAATCCCATGTCCCTGAAGTTCGCTGCTGCTTCCAGGATACGGTCTTTGTCACGGTCGGCGATAGTAATGAGAACGGTTCCCTTTACCGGAAGAGGTGATTGCGTCGCCTCCTGAGCCTTAAAGAATGCCATTCCGTAAGTATCAGCCATTCCCAGAACCTCTCCCGTGGAACGCATTTCAGGACCCAGGAGCGGATCAATTGCCGGGAACATGTTAAAGGGGAATACTGCTTCCTTAACACCGTAATACTTTAGCTGCCTGTTCTTCAGGTTGAATTCCGAAAGCTTTTGTCCTAGCATGATCTGGGTAGCGATCCTGGCCATCGAGATATTACAGACCTTTGAAACCAGCGGCACCGTTCGTGAAGCCCTTGGATTGGCTTCAAGTATATAGACAACATCCTCATAAATAGCATACTGAATATTTAAAAGACCTACAACATTAAGCTCCATTGCTATTTTACGAGTGTAATCATAAATGGTTTTCTTGTGGTCCTTCGGGATCACAACCGGTGGAATGACACAGGCTGAATCGCCCGAATGAATTCCGGCATATTCGATATGTTGCATGACAGCAGGAACAAATGCATCGACTCCATCAGAAATAGCATCGGCTTCCGATTCGATGGCGTCCTCAAGGAACTTATCCAGCAAAAGAGGTCTGTCGGGTGATACTCCCACTGCTTTAGCCACATACTCTTCAAGCATCTCAACATCGAGAATGATTTTCATTGCTCTTCCACCGAGCACATAGGATGGTCTTATCATAAGCGGGTATCCGATCCTGCCGGCAATTACAAGAGCCTCATCAATGGTGCTTGCCATTCCTGACTCAGGCTGAGGAATACCCAGTTTCTCAATAACATTTCTGAACCTGTCACGGTCTTCGGCAAGATCAATAACATCCGGAGTGGTGCCTAAGATTTTAACTCCGGCTTCTGAAAGCTCCTTTGCAAGATTAAGCGGTGTCTGTCCTCCGAACTGGACGATCACGCCCTCAGGTTTTTCCTTTTCGTAAATGCTCAGAACATCTTCAGCAGTAAGCGGTTCAAAATATAACCTGTCGGATGTGTCATAATCGGTTGAAACTGTTTCAGGATTGCAGTTCACCATTATTGATTCATATCCTGCATTACGAATTGCAAATGCTGCATGAACACAGCAATAGTCAAATTCGATACCCTGTCCGATCCTGTTTGGCCCGCCGCCAAGAACCATTATCTTCTTCCTGTTGCTTACCTGCACTTTATCCGGTGCATTATATGTTGAGAAATAATAGGCAGCATTTTCAACACCGCTTACGGGAACAGGTTCCCATGCCTCCGTAATCCCGAGTGAGATGCGCTTCTTCCTGATATCATTTTCAGGAACACCAAGTAATTTCGAAAGATATTTATCTGCAAAACCATTCTTTTTTGCATTGTGAAGGATCTCATCCGGAGGAATAGAGCCCTTAAATTTCAGCAATCGTTCTTCCTCCTCAACAAGCTCCAGCATCTGTGTAATGAACCATGGCTTTATATGTGTTCTTTTGTAAAGTTCCTCTGTATCAGCTCCTTTTCGCAATGCCTCATACATGATGAACTGCCGTTCACTCGATGGATGTTTGAGCAGATGCAACAGCTCGTCCAGCGGTTTTTTGTTGAAATCTTTGGCAAATCCCAGACCGTAACGTCCAATCTCGAGTGAACGGATCGCTTTCTGGAATGCTTCCTTGTAAGTTTTACCTATACTCATCACTTCACCTACAGCCAGCATCTGTGTCCCCAGCTTGTCCTCCAGGCCTTCAAATTTCTCAAATGCCCAGCGGGCGAATTTCACAACCACGTAATCGCCCGAAGGAGTGTATTTATCGAGAGTTCCTTCGCGCCAGTATGGTATTTCATCAAGAGTCAGTCCCCCGGCAAGAAGCGAGGAAACAAAAGCAATAGGAAATCCTGTAGCTTTTGATGCCAGAGCTGATGAGCGTGAAGTACGCGGATTTATTTCAATAACAACCACCCGGCCGGTTTTAGGATCATGAGCAAACTGCACGTTGGTCCCACCGATCACTTCAATTGCTTCAACAATATCATAGGAATGTTTCTGGAGACGTTTCTGGAGTTCCGGACTTATTGTAAGCATGGGCGCTGTACAGTATGAATCACCTGTATGCACACCCATAGCATCGACATTCTCAATAAAGCAGACGGTGATCATCTGGTTTTTGGAATCCCGTACAACCTCCAGCTCAAGCTCTTCCCAGCCGAGGACAGATTCTTCGACAAGAATCTGATTTACAATGCTTGCCGATAAGCCTCTGCTGGCAACGGTTTGGAGCTCTTCCAGGTTATAGACAAGGCCGCCACCAGTACCACCCATGGTATACGCGGGTCTGATAACAACAGGATAACCCAGCTCATTTGCCACCTTTTCGGCATCCTCCACGGTATGGACAGCTGTGCTTTCCGGCATGTCGATTCCCAGCCTGTTCATTGTTTCCTTGAACGCTATTCTGTCTTCACCGCGCTCAATGGCGTCGACATTGACACCTATAACTTCAACATTATATTTTGCCAGAATACCTTTTTTTGCCAGCAGGGAGGAGAGGTTTAACCCGGTTTGTCCGCCAAGATTCGGCAAAAGAGCATCGGGCCGTTCCTTCTTGATTATCTCAGTAAGGGCATATTCATTAAGGGGCTCGATATAAGTTATATCAGCCGTTTCAGGATCGGTCATAATTGTTGCCGGGTTTGAGTTGACAAGGACTATTTTGTATCCGAGTGAACGCAATGCTTTGCAGGCCTGTGTTCCTGAATAGTCAAATTCGCATGCCTGCCCGATAATTATTGGTCCTGAGCCGATTATCAGTATTTTGTTTATATCCTCTCTGCGTGGCATAATACTCCGGTATGAATAAGGAGCGCAAGATAGAAAATCAATTTGTAAAGAGGGGAATTATCAGAATCGAAAATGTTAGTCATGTTGACCAGGTCTGATTATTAAGCAGTAAACATTATTACAATTAGTTTGTTAGTTATGATGTGCCACATAATTAATGAATTAGAGTGTATAAAAAGTTTAAAAATTAAATTATGCCGAATAATTATAAAAACATAGGTTTAACCAGCCATCTACAAATATCTTACAAACTTATTCTGTGCAGCCCCAAACTTTAAAATACTGATTATTTGCATCCTGCGAATTAATAAAACAAAAAAATACCTAATGAATTTATTTTTTAAAAGGATCTTCCCGGCAGATACTGAGAGGGGAAAGTCGTCACAAGTTGTTGACAGGCCGGATCCTCTATATATGAGATTTCACGTTATAACCAAATTCAGGAGAATTGTGATTTTGATACTCTTTCTTTTTTATGCCGGAAAGGTTGTTGCTCCTGACCACAGATCGATTCTGATTGAAGATATTCCGCCGATTGAACCATTTACGAGTTTGATTTCTGCCATTGGAATGGTAGAATCCGGAGGGGATACTCTGGCTTACAATGAAGTCGAAGAAGCTGTCGGATTTTTTCAGATCCGGCAGATCAGACTGGATGACTACAACAAACGAACAGGGAATAAATTCAGGCTGATCGACATGTATGATTACGAGAAGGCTGAAAAGATATTCATGTTCTACGCTTCAGAGCTCGGCCCCTATAATTTCGAAAAAATAGCCAAAAACTGGAACGGTTCAGGTCCATTGACTATTAGTTACTGGAAAAGGGTAAAAAAGCATCTATGATAAGGGTTTACACCGGCGCGCAACAGATTTGGAAGGATTATTCCGGTCAGGAACCGTTTCTAGTATTTCCCGTATTCCATAAGTGTGTCCCACATTGCCCAGAAGTTTTCTGGCGGGACATCTTCCTGGATATTATGTACGGTAGTGAAGACAAATCCTCCGCCGGGAGCCAGTATATCAATGATCTTTTTCACTTCATCGCTTACCTGCTGCGGGGTGCCTGTTTTAAGGGTTGATTGTGTATTGACACCTCCTCCCCAGAATACCAAGTCGTTGCCGAAATCTCTCTTCAGCTCACCCAGGTCCATGTTTGCAGCTGTGAACTGAACCGGATTATAAATATCGAGACCTGCTTCAATCAGATCAGGCAGTAATACGCGTACGGAACCGCATGTATGCATAAATATTTTAATTCGTGGCAGCCTTTTCCTGATATGCGACCATAAACCGGCGAACCTCGGTATAACGGCCTTTCTAAGATAATCAGGTTCCAGCAGGGTTGAGGTCTGGGTTCCCAGATCATCACATTCAGCCGCCACGCTTACCCTCTCCTGCAATCTGTTTTCAATAAGCCAGTCAATTACCAGATCCCAGTACTTCAACTTATATTCAAGTACCACATCAAGCAGCTGTTCAACACCTGCAGGATCCATCACAGTGTCGAGGTACCAGGTCTCATAGCCCCTTATTCTCAGCGAAGTTTCGGTTAGTCCTGCACAGTTGCGGTCAACGATCACCCCTGAATCAGAAATGTTCTTTGCCTGTTCTGCCAGGTCTTTTCTTATTATTTCTGCATGCTGAGCTATATCAGGTGTTTTATAGTTTTTTAATCCTTCAGCAATTGAGGGATAAGCCTCCAGCGGATAAGTATACTGATTGAAATAAAAATCCTTTGATTCATCCATTTTCCACAAGCAACCCCATATATCAGTAAGCTCCAGGATGCTTCCGTTGCGTTTAACGATCTCTTCGAAGTCCGGGATCCTGCGTGCCCCCAATCGCCGAATATCGCAATTGAGCCTTAGCAGGGTATCTTCAACCGGTGTTACGATCTGTTGTACAGGATCAATTTCCCTTGATTCGTATGCTTTCGATAATCCCCTGTGATCCATGGCATTAAGGAAAGCCTTCTTAGTGATTCCGGTAACCGTGGTGCCGGCAATATCAAATGGTATTCTGTCCGGTTCGATATGATTCAGGGTAGTGTTCAGACGTTCAAAACTCTTCATTATCGGTTAAAGATTTAAAGGTTTAATGTTTGGGATAAGCAGATGCATTATACCAAGAGCAATAAAATAACCTATCGATGCAATTAAGAATGGAACTATGTAACCATCCATCCCCATGTTTTGCAGCAGTCCGCCGACGAGTTGGGCGATAAGTGCTCCACCGACGGCTCCCGCAAATCCTCCTATACCCGTAATGGAAGCGGTTGCTCTCCGCGGGAAAATATCGGACATCAGGGTGAATATATTTGCCGACCAGCCGCAGTGACCACCGGCTGCCAGGGCAATAAGGCCGACGGCCAGCCACATATTATTGACATGAGGCACAAGCATGACAGGCAGAGCAAATGTGGCGCATATGAGAAAGCCCATTTTACGACCTTTGTTCAATGACCATCCCCTTTTAAGGAATTTGGAGGAGAGCCAGCCCAGAAATATTCCGCCTCCCCAGGATACAAGATAAATGGTGAAAAAAGGCAGTCCTATTTCCTGAAGGTTGAGTCCGTATTTGCCGTTAAGGAATTTTGCACCCCAGAACAGATAGAACCACCAGATAGGATCAGCCATGAACTTGCCAACGCATATTCCCCAGACTTCCCGTTTCCTGAGCAAAGTGGTCCATTTTATCTTTCCCCTTGGTTCTTCGATACTGTCGCTGTTGATATATTCGAGCTCCTGCCTGCTTACGAGCCTGTGCTTTTCAGGCTTCCTGTAAAATAAGAGCCAGCAGGCTATCCATAAAGCGCTGAATGGAAGAGTCCACAGGAAAGCTGTACGCCAGTCATTACCGAAAGCTGAAACAACAACAGGTATGATCAAAGGTGAAAGCAGGGTTCCCACATTTGATCCGCCGTTATAAAGCCCGACCGCAAAGGCTCTCTCTTTTTTGGGGAACCATTCAGCCAGGACCTTGTTTGCCACGGGGAAATTTCCCGACTGGCCTATTGAAAGGCCGGTGCGGGCAAGTGCAAACCCAATCCACGATTTTGCCAGTGCCGTTGAAGCCTGTGCAATGGTCCAGAGGCCGACAGATATTGCATAACCAGCTTTAGTGCCAATCCTGTCTACAAATGCTCCCATAATCAGGAAGCATATTGCATATCCGATCATAAAGGCACTGTTGATATTGCCATATTGCTGTTCGCTCCAGCCAATCTCATCCTGGAGGAAGGGTGCCATGATCCCGAGTGCCGACCTGTCAAGGTAGAGAAGCACCGTGGCAAAAAACAGGAAAAAAAGAATTATCCACCTGATATTCAGGTTTCCGGATTCAGTTTTCATCAGGAATATTCACAAAATTATGGTTCAGAAGAAGCTGTTCCCGGAAATTTCACACCTTATCAGGGACAACAAACGGTTTGCGATATTCTCTCGTAAGCATCGCATCGGCATCGGGGGCGTTTTTGAATTTCATCTTTACCGGATCAAATTCAAGTGACCGACCCAGCCTGTAAGAAATATTGCCAAGATGCATCAGGGCACACGAGTAGAAACCGTCACGGATATCGGCATTGACAAGTTTCCGGTCGCCGGCACGTATTGCATTGATGAAAGCGAGGTAATGATCGCCGAGACCGCTTCCTTTTTCACCCTCTGCTCTTTCCTTGCCGTAATATACCTGCCATTCGTTGACATTTTTTGTCATAAACCCCTTTGATCCGTAGAACAGGTTACCGACAACATTATCAGCGCTTACCATATAAGCATCTTCTTTTGGATTGTCACTCCTGATCCCTTCCCTGTTTGTGATCCAGTGGCGCACTTCAAACTGAAGGATCTTCTTCTTATCGCCTCCACCTGCAGGATTGAGAAATTCAAATACGGCTATCAGGTCATTGGGTGTATTCTGATCATCATCGAACATGAAATGGCCGCCAACAGCACTTATTTTGGTTGGGAGCGTCACGTTAAGACCCCAGCGGGCGATATCCATCTCATGAACTCCCTGGTTGCCCATATCGCCATTACCATATTCCCAGTTCCAGTGCCAGTTATAATGGAAACGGTTTTTTGAGAAAGGTCTTTTGGGAGCCGGACCCAGCCAGAGATCGTAGTCCACGCCGGCAGGAACTGGCTCATCGGGTGTTTTCCCTATAGTGTCCCGCCATTTATAGCACAGACCTTTTGCCATATAAACTTCTCCAAGCTTGCCGCTATGCAGATATTCAGCCATGCTCCGGGCACAGGGATTACTTCTTTGTTCCGCACCATCCTGGACTATAAGTTTATATTTATCGGCAGCCTCCACAAGTTTCCGGCCTTCGAAAAAATTATAACAGCAGGGTTTTTCCACAGATACATGTTTTCCTGCCTGCAGTGCCCAGATTGCAGCAAGCGTATGCCAGTGATTTGGCGTGACAATGGATACAGCATCAATATCCTTATCCTCGTAAAGCTTACGAAGGTCGGTATAGATTTTTGGCTTTGGCAATCCTTTTGCCGTGAAGAACTTCTTTATCCTTTCATCGAAAAGATTGCTGTCAACATCGCATAAAGCTGCTACGCTTACATTTGGCAGTTTTGAATATTCCGTTATATGCCCCTGACCCTGTGCTCTTATACCAATTACGGCAACATTAATACGGTCGTTTGCACCTTTCCAGCCCGGATCCGGCAGAATCACGGGGGAGACTCCGATCCCAACTGATCCGGCTGCAGCTATTTTACTGAATTCACGTCGGTTCATCGTTTTAATATTTAATTACCGTTAAATATACTTACTTTTGGTATTCCTGAGATCATAAGGCCTGAAATAACAGCATAAAGAAGATGGCCCACCATAACACCATAAAACAGAACAGCTATCAAAAGCTGGCTGACCGGATCAACAGATTTCCACAGGGAGCGCCACCTTCTGAATTTCTTTTTGAAATACTTAAGTTACTTTTTTCTGAGAAGGAGGCTAACCTTGTTTCATTGTTGCCAATAAAGCCGTTTAATGCACGGAAAGCAGGAAGAATATGGAGGATGAAGGAGGAAGAAGCCAGGAAAATCCTTGATTTCCTTGCTGACCGTGGCATCCTGGTAGATGCCGAGCAAAAGGATGATGTCACCTATACCATGCCTCCCCCGATGGCAGGATTTTTTGAGTTCTCAATGATGAGGTACAGGAATGATATAGACCAGAAAACTCTTTCAGAACTTTTCTATCAGTATCTGAATATAGAGGAAGATTTCATTAAAAGCCTCTTTACCCGGGGAGAGACACAGCTGGGCAGGGTCTTTGTTAACGAATCAGTCCTGTCAGGTGAAAATGCCCTGCACATTCTTGATTACGAAAGAGCTTCTGAAGTGATCAAAACCTCATCGCATCGCGGGATTGGAATATGCTACTGCCGTCATAAAATGCAACATCTAGGCAGGAACTGCGATGCGGATCTCGATATTTGCATGACATTTAACGGAAGTGCCGAATCATTGATCCGCCACGGTATTGCCCGAAAAGTTGATGTTTCTGAAGGACTCGATCTTCTGGGAAGAGCAAGAGATTTGAACCTGGTTCAGTTCGGAGAAAATGTCAGGGAAAGGGTGAACTTCATCTGTAATTGCTGTGGTTGTTGCTGTGAAGCACTTATTGCTTCACGGAGGTTTGGTTTTCTGCATCCCGTTCATACAACTGGATTTATCCCGGTTATTTCTAAAGAAAACTGCAAGGGTTGCGGCAAATGTGTTTCATATTGTCCTGTTGAAGCTATGACACTTATTTCTGCAAACGATCCGCATAAGCCTCAAAGGAAGACAGCAAAACTGGATGAGGATAATTGCCTTGGATGCGGAATCTGTTTAAGTGGCTGCAAGAACAATGCTCTCGACCTTAAGTTGAGAAAGAGAAAAATCATTACACCAGTGAATTCAGTCAGCAGGGTTGTAATAATGGCAATTGAGAGAGGTAAGCTCCACAACCTGATTTTCGACAACCGGGTCTTATTCAGCCATCGCGCTCTTGCTGCAGTTCTTGGTGTGATCCTTAAGCTGCCTCCCCTTAAGCAGGTTTTAGCCAGCCAGCAGTTCAAATCGAGATACCTTGAAGCTTTGATAAGAAGACAGAAGTTGGCGTAATGTTAGATCACCAGTACCTTGGCCCCTCTTATCTTTCTTTTCTTAAGTTCTGCTAATGCTATGTTGGCATCCTCAAGCTTGTATTCCTGCACCTCAGGAATTACGGGTATTTCAGAAGCTATCTCAAGGAACTCCCTTACGTCATTCCTTGTTACATTAGCCACACTTTTAATCTCTTTTTCCATCCAGAGGTGACGGGAGTAATCAATATTCAACAGGTAATCCTTATCATTCTCTTCTTTTCTGATTGCATTTATCACCAGCCGGCCTCCGGGCTTAAGGTTTTTCAGGGCTTCAACGACGGATTTCCAGACAGGAGTCGTATCGATAATCGAGTCAAGTTGTTCAGGAACATAATCTGTTGAATCACCAGCCCATGATGCCCCCAGTTCCAGGGCAAATGCTCTTTCATTTTCACTTCTTGCAAATATAAATATTTTGACACCGGGATATTTGTATTTAATTATCTGAAGTACAAGATGCCCCGAAGCTCCAAACCCGGTCAATCCTATATTCTGACCATCCTGAAGCCCGGTGAGCTTTACTGACCTGTAACCGACAGCCCCGGCGCATAACAGCGGAGCAGCCTGAGAATCAGTGAAAATCTCTGGTATTTTATATGTATAAGCCTCAGAAACAGTCATATATTCAGCATAACCTCCATTTGCATCCCTTCCGGTCGCTTTGAAATCGGGACACAGATTTTCTTGTCCGCCCAGACAAAACCTGCACTTCCCGCATGAAGAAAATATCCATGCCACACCAACCCTGTCGCCCGTCTTTAATCCTTTAATATTTTTACCGGCAACGGAAACCTTCCCGATCACCTGGTGGCCGGGTATTACCGGGAAATGCGGTGGTGGAGTCCTGCCTTCAATTTCATCAAGTTCAGTATGGCACACTCCACAGGCGGAGACTTTAACCAGAACTTCATTATCAGCGGGTACCGGGTCTGGAATACTGGTCATGACCAGCGGTTCACTGCTCCGCCCAAGATCTGTCAAGGAATTTAAAATCATTGCTCTCATAGCAGTATATGGGATAGCTTATATTATCTTTTTCCCCTGTAAATAGGGAATTATTACATCATTTTTGTAATCATCAGTCCCATCATAGGTTAATGTCACTACCGGGATTCCCGTCAATTTTCTGATTTCTCCGGTCATAGCTTCAGTGACTAACGAGGGACAGCAGAACGCCGGATTTGTTTGCACGAAAAGCGTTATATCAGGATAATTCTCAATTATATAAAATATTTTCAGGATATTATCGTATGATTCCCCCGAGTGATAAGGATTTATATTGAATTTGACAAGGTTTTTCTCAAGCTTTTTAGGGTTGATCACTTTTCTCGGTCCCAGGTATTTTTCAAAATACCTGCAATATTTATCTTCCAGCAATTTAAGGCAGGAACTTATCAGTCTCTGATTGGCTGCTTTAAAATATTCTCCCCTGTCAACTGTCCGGCGTGTGATATTATCAAGTGACATTCTGATAAAATCTGCATAAGGGGTTGTTATAACTTCTCCTCCTGCTTCTTCAATGCAGTGGCTTAACTTTTGATTCATAATGTCATTATCACATACATAGAAATCTCCAAACAGAGCAACCTTTGGTCTGTTACCTTTTTGATATGGGATTCTGTCAAAAATACCAACAACTTCAGAAACAGCTTTATCCATTGATTCAATGCCAAGAAATGCACCTTCAAGAATTTTAACCATTTCCGTCATTGCCTTATCGGTGTCTCCATTGTTCATTTCATAAGGCCTTATTTTACAGGCTGTCATCCTTATCAATCCACCAAGCAGATATGCGAAATAGGCATAATAGCAGGCACTTAACGATATCTCAAGATGCGTTAATAATCCGCTGTATACATGCGCTTTCTCCAGACCCTGCCCCCAATTCTTTAGAATACTTTTAATATACTGGGGATAGAGTCTGATATTACATGAGAGTTTGGTATCGATTACCCAGAGCATGCTGTTTTCCGGCTTCAGGTTATGTTCCCTGATGTATTCGATAAATTCCTGGGCCATAATATTTATCGGCAGACATTGCCCCGTATTATGCGCCATGCTCTTTTTTATGATCAGTTCGCTTGATCTCATGAGGCGTGCATCAATGCCGATCCTTTTCATATTGGCAACCAGTAACGGTGAAACGATTGGGTCCCACATGGGGAACAACAAGGTTTTACCCGAAATATCTTTTGAGATCTGCGGGAAAATTTCCTTCAGATCGGATACCGGTTTAACATCACTTTTTGAAGCATGATTTCTAAATGAGCGGACAGCAGCCTCAATCCTTGTTTCGTAGCCTATGTTTGAATCATGCTCATCGATCTGGAGGATCAGGTAAGGCTTCTGACAACTTTCGAATATTTTTTTAAAATATTCGATAATAAATGAATCGGGAGCACATTTAAATGCTGTTATCAGTACCGGGTAAAGATTTCTGGTATTTGCGATCATCCTGGCAGCTCCGAGTATCCGGGTAACGAAATACCAGGGTACTTTTTTCAGTAATACTGAAATATCCTCAAGATCTATATCATCCGAAGGGATCATATCCTGATAAAAGGATTTAATTCCCAGGCTGTTAAAGATATCAGGTATACCTTGATTCAGGACCCTGGAAAGAACAATATAGGGTCTCCCGAGCAATACTACGGAAATATCTTTTTCCGGATGAAACTCGTTCCTGAATACTTCGCCATTCTGTTTTTTCCGGGTGGAATAGAAAGACAGAGCCTCATTAAAAGCATTAAGTACCGTAAATAAGCTGATCCCGTTATTCAGGACTGGTTTTAAGCATTGGTACAGTTTCTGTACAACATGATATTTTCCTTTGGGGAAGCTAAGTAACGGAGTCAGGCATTTATCAGGGATATTATTGATCTTCAGAGTATAAACAAGTGATGCACTGAACTGGGTATAGTAGCAATACTGGCTTTCAGTATCTTTTGGCTTATCCATTGTCTGCAGAAGGACAGGCAAAAAGATGTAATCCACTTTCCCGGAAAGATAGACAACATGACCAAAGATCGAATTGATGGGAGAGCAAAATTCCGCTCCTGCCAGACATTTCCCTGTTTTAAGCGGATCGCGGTAGTTTTCACTGGATATTGTCTTTACTGACAGATTGTTGAAGAATCTTTTCCAGAGAGGCAGTTCTTCGAATAAATGCAGGGTAGCAGGTATACCAATTGTAATATTCCGTTTATTGACAGAACCCGGCTCAAACGAAAATATTTTCTTTCTGTTTTCCGGAAGATCAAAACCTGTCCGGTTCCTGGAAATATATTGCTGTGTATCATAATCACGTCCGCAAATAAATCCATAGGCAATCTTTTCGCCCGATACAGTTGTCAGGCTGATGCAACAATTATTTGTGCAGAGAGTACAGGTTTCGGTTTCCAGAGCAATCTCTTCACGGAAGATCCCGATCCCTCTGAATCCTGTTGTGTGTATGTTCTGTTCCTGCAGCATCAGGGCAGTTCCCAGTGCTCCGGTAAGGTGGCAATACCTGGAAACATAAATCGGTTTCTGCAATCGTTGTTCGAATGCTGCAACCAGCGCCTTGTTTCTGGCTGTTGCCCCCTGAAAACAAATATTTTGCCCTATTGATGCCTCTGTAGCAACCTTTTTCAGGTAATTTTCAGTAACGGAATGGAGGGCGGTTGCCAGTATCTCATCAACCTGGTAACCCTTATGGAGCAGTTGGCTGATATCCCTTTCCATAAATACGGCACAGCGGTCGCTGGCAAGAGGGGAACTGACATTTTCAGCCCTCCCGGCATAGTCGGATAATGATAAACCAAGCTTTTTTACCTGCTCCTGAAGGAAACTGCCTGTCCCTGCTGCACAGACACTGTTCATCTGTGAAAATGTAACGTTGCCGTCATGCATCAGTGTGAACTTTGCATCCTGACCGCCAATCTCAATTATTGTATCTGTCAGGGGATTAAGTTCATAAGCTGCCCGGGCATGAGATGTAATTTCATCTGTTATCAGATCGGCATTCAGAATTTTCCCAATGAACTTCCTTCCTGATCCGGTAGTTCCGACACCATTTACCCTGACACCTATTTTCCTTTGTCCGGAAATATTATCAATGGCTTCAAATATTGATTTGACGGCAGATATCGGTTTGCCTGCCGTATAAGTATAAAAACCGAAGACGGGATCCATGTTTTCATCGATCAGAATTGCTTTGGTACTTGTTGACCCTATATCAATCCCGATATAAAATGCATAATCAGAACCCTGTATCAGATCCCCGTAGATATCAACCTCAACATCAACCGGATGCTTTGAAACTACAGGGGTGAACCGGAAAGACTCTTTACCCGAAAAATCGGGATAGCTGCTTAGATTTAATGAAAGGGGTTTGTGGTAGAATTGTTTATCGAAGTCTGACTGTGCAATGATTTTCTCCAGGGAATCTGTTTTCATGGGCACCTGACCGGATCCCTCTTTAAGTAGCATAAGTCCGGCGCCCATCGCTCCGAACATATGAGAATCGTCATGTACTAAAATTGTGGTTCTCAGCTGCTTTTCCAGGTACTCTTTAACAACCGCATTCCTTGAGACTCCGCCGGTCAGGAGGAGTGGCAAGGCAGGAGGCTCCCTGTTAAACGCTGTATTGATAATATTTTCCGCAAGTCCTTTGCAAAGGCTCTCACAGATAGCATCGACAGAAAACCCCCTTTGCTGGGCATGAATGATGTCGGTGTTTGAGAAAACAGCACACCGTGAGGCGATACAGGGGATCTCACTTTTGTTTTTCAGGGCTCTGTCACACAATTCCTCAATGCCGGCAAGGTTCAGCCGGTCAGCCTGCTGGTCAAGAAAGCTGCCGGTACCGGCAGCACAGGATGTGTTTGTTCTGGCTGACAGATACCGGCCATCGGCATCAAACCTGATCAGCATGAACTTCTCAGCTCCAATATGCAATACCGATGCTGCATTTCTGCAATAATGCCTGGCAGCTGCCATTATTGCCACCTGGCTGTTGCAGCTGAAGACAGTTTTTTTATTTATACATGGTGAGGACGAAGTGCATGCAATCGCATCTATATGTTTCAGATCAAATTCATCACCGGCACTTAAAATCGCGTCGCGTATATTCCCTTTATGAAACCTGTAGATTTTATGCAAAATTCTGCCTTCAGGATCCAGCTGAACGGCGGAAAGGGCAACAGAACCGATATCGATTCCAAGTACAGAACCCTGTTTTACAATAACTTCCACCATAAATAGCTCCTTCCTCTGACATTGATTCGATCACCCGTGATACTTTTTAAAGATACAATATTTTAAAAGCAGGTTCATTTAAGTTACCTTTATATTACTTTTATTCCGGAATTTGTACGGCAAAATTCTCAGATCTGGATTGTATGGAGGGCAAGCTGCAATATAAGATCAGCGTCAGAGGCCTTGTTCAGGGTGTCGGATTCAGATGGAGTGCAGTGAGGGAAGCCAGGAACAGGGGCATAGCCGGAATAATTAAAAATTTATCAGATGGAAATGTTTACATAGAGGCTGAAGGATCAAGGGAACAGCTGAATGCATTTGTAGAATGGTGTAAAGAGGGTCCGGGGATTGTTGAATCCGTAACTTCAGAGGTTTTTCCTCCCGTTAATTACATTGATTTCAGGATTGAACATTAGTTTTTGAAGCATCTGGTTACGGGAATAAACAAAATACTAACGATAAGCGATTATAAATTAATAAGTTAACTAATGAAAACTGACAGGAGAACATTCATTAAAACAGGTGCCATGGCCCTGGCTGGCGCTGCTTTTATTAACAGGCCGTTATATGCCGCACCAAAGCAGAAAGGGATAATTGGTCTGCAGCTTTATTCAATCCGTGCCGATATGTCAAAAGATCCTTTAGGTTCGTTAAAACAATTGGCTAAGATGGGGTATGTTTATGTCGAGCATGCCAATTACATTGACCGTAAATTTTACGGTTATCCTGCAACGGAGTTCAAAAAAGTGCTGGATGACCTTGGATTGAAAATGATCAGCGGACATACAGTTATGGGCAGGCAGCACTGGGATGAAACCAGGAAAGATTTTTCCGACAGCTGGAAACTTACTGTTGAAGATGCTGCCACACTTCAGCAGCAGTATGTGGTAAGCCCTTCAATGGATAACAGCATGAGAAAAACATATGACAACTTTAAACTTTATATGGATGTATTTAACAAGTGCGGTGAGCTCTGTAAAAAAAATGGGATGAAATTTGGTTACCACAACCACGATTTTGAATTCAGCGAGAAGCTGAATGGTGAAAAGCTGTTTGATATAATGATGAAGAGCATTGATCCGGATCTTGTTGTAGTTCAGCTGGATATCGGGAACCTTTATAACGGAGGTGCAATAGCTCTCGACATAGTCAATCAGTTCCCCGGGCGGTTCGAAAATATTCATGTAAAAGATGAGATAAAAGCAGGAGAAGGCAAAGAAACATATGAAAGCTGTATCCTGGGCGAGGGGATAGTAAATGCGAAAAAGGTAGTCCGCCTTGCAAGGAAAAAAGGAGGGACAAAGGTTTATATAATTGAGCAGGAGTCATACCAGGGCAAAACACCAATGGAGTGCGTTAAGCTCGACCTGGAGATCAAGAAGAAGTGGGGGCACGGATATTAGGTTTCACCACGTTAACAGCAAATTTACTTATTAAGATACAGATCAGAAGTAATTGAGAAGGATAATAAAGGCGGGACCAGAG
>Ga0105101_10000146_pt1 | contig 27730 bp, 21 predicted proteins | sample PPLLak21cMay2015_2_FD_87037 | JGI IMG/M metagenome (GOLD analysis project Ga0105101, IMG submission 87037) | Freshwater sediment microbial communities from Prairie Pothole Lake near Jamestown, North Dakota, USA - PPLs Lake P8 Core (1) Depth... | ecosystem: Environmental > Aquatic > Freshwater >... | reverse complement strand
ATTGCCTATATTCTGCAGATTCACATTGTATACATTGACCTTATCGGTGCATCTTTCAGGCATCAGCGTCATCCTTGGATTAATGGGAACTTTTGCAAGCTCGGCTTTTGCACTTTCCCAGAATTTACTAAAGTCGGCAGGCAGATTTACAGTGGGTTTGATTCCCGAACAGTCAAATCCTGCTGTTGCCAGACCGCGATACCTTCGTCCTTCAAAATCGACGGTAACAACACACCTCAGAAATCCCGGGGAGGTCAATGTACCTGCATCAATATTAATTTCCTTTCCCGACAGCATTACCGAGTCCTTTCTGACAGGCTCCATCTTTTCGGGTCCGAATTCATAGTATGCTTTTACTCCCTTGAGAGGATTGTAGTGGTAAAGGACCTGAACACTGAACCGGGCTTTTTCACCCGTTTTATACTGCCAGTCATCATGATCAGGTGAAACGATAATCTTTACCAGCTGTTCAGGGATCTGGGCAGATGCAATAAAAGGCCCCAAAAACAGGATAAAAAGTAACAATTTGTTTGTTGAGTTTTTCATAGTCAGAATAGGTTTAGAACTTAAGTGCCTGATATGCTGATTTATATGACACTGATTCAACGGTTCCCCGATTAATCATTATCACTTTCAGCCTGAAGTTTTAAGGTTTTTTTACATGTTATACAAAAATAAAACAACTTTGTTTATATCAAACATGAATTATTACAAAACGGGAGCCCGGTTTTGCAGGATTTTTTTTTGATACCTTTGCAGATTACCATTCGGACCCCTAAATGAAAGACAGAGTAAAAGCCATCTTTGAACGCGAGGCATCTGCAATAAGCAGCATTCCGGTCAGTGACAACTATTTTAAGGTAACTGAAATAATACACAGGCATGTTCACATAAGAAACGGGAAACTGATCACAAGCGGTATGGGAAAAGCCGGGCAGATCGCCCATAATATCGCGACAACCTTCAGTTCGACCGGCACCCCGGCAGTTTTCCTTCATCCCAGCGAAGCCCAACATGGGGACCTTGGCATCATTCAGAAGAACGATATACTTCTTGCTATCTCAAATTCGGGTAAGACGAGAGAGATCATTGAGCTGATCGACCTGAAGGATAATCTTTACCCCGGTATGCCTGTGATTGTAATTACCGGCAACGACAAAAGTCCGCTTGCATTAAAAGCCGACTATTCTATCTCCACCGGTGCCCCATCGGAGGTTTGCCCTCTTGGGCTTACTCCTACGACATCCACAACTGTTTTTACTGTGATAGGGGATGCTCTTGTCGTCCTTATGATGGAGAAGATCGGTTTTAATGCTGAAGAGTATTCAAAACGGCATCATGGCGGATATCTCGGAGTAAAATCAAGGGAAAAATCAGGGTTGCCCCTGAATAGCGGGGGAAAAAACGCGGAATGAAAAAGCCTGTTATCTGAATCCGGCTAAAAACAAAATATATTTTTTGGTCAAAATCTTAAAAAAGACTAGTTTTAAAGCTTCCTGAAAATAATTACTAACCATAATAAACTATGTCAACTACCAGCTCGCCTAAAAGCATCAGCAGAAAAGATTATATCTTTTCAATTACCATTATCGGTCTCTTCTTTTTTATTTTCGGATTCGTTACATGGCTTAACGGGGTACTCATACCCTTCCTGAGGACTGCCTGCGAGTTAAACGATTTCCAGGCCTATTTTGTAACATTTGCCTTCTACATCTCCTATCTGGTAATGGCTCTGCCTTCGTCTGCAGTCCTGAAAAAGACGGGATTTAAAAACGGTATGGCTCTGGGACTATGGGTTATGGCTCTGGGCTCATTGATTTTTATTCCGGCTGCCACGACCAGAACATTCGGGCTTTTTCTCACAGGATTATTTGTTGAGGGAACCGGTCTTGCACTTCTGCAAACTGCATCCAATCCTTATATAACGATTATTGGTCCGCCTGAAAGTGCCGCAAAACGGATAAGCATAATGGGAATAGCCAATAAATTTGCCGGTGTTATTGCGCCTATTATTCTTGCAAGCATAGTCCTGAAAGATTCACATATACTTGAAGAGAAACTTGCCCAGGCTGTCGACGCAGCTTCGCGGGGGGTTCTGCTCGACGAAATGGCAATGAAAGTGATTATGCCTTATGTTGTGATGACAATTGTGCTTATTCTTCTGGGCCTTCTGCTGAGATTTGTACATCTTCCGGAGGTTGATACCGACGCTGAAGATGAAGCCGTCGGCGAAGCTAATCTCCATAAAACAAGTATATGGCAGTTTCCTCACCTGGTACTTGGAGTAATTGCCCTGTTTTGCTACGTGGGAGTCGAAGTGATAGCAGGCGATACAATAATTCGGTACGGACAGTCACTCGGCATCGCTATGGAATCAGCCAAATACTTTACTTCACTCACTTTGCTGGGTATGATCATCGGTTATCTTCTTGGAATTGCTTTAATTCCGAGATACCTGAATCAGCGGACCGCTTTGAAAATATGTACCATACTTGGAGTAATATTTGCTCTTGGAGCTATCCTTATTCCGGCAGATAAAGTATTCACAATGCCTTTTGTCGATCTTGTTACCTTTCAACCACTGCAGCTGGTTTTACCTGTTACTGTCCTGTTCGTGGCGCTTATGGGTCTCGCAAATGCGCTGGTGTGGCCGGCAATGTGGCCGCTTGCTCTGGACGGACTTGGTAAATTCACGAAGACTGGTTCGGCCATGCTAATCATGGCAATCGCCGGTGGCGCTGTTTTACCATTGGCTTATGGCAAGCTTGCTGTAGTATTTTCAACACAGTCCGCGTACTGGATTTGTATTCCCGCCTATTTATTTATTATGTATTATGCATTTATGGGATATAAAGCCGGGAAATGACAATGGGATATGATCTGAAGGAAATATTCGGTTCTTTTCATGCAGACGGTACTTTTGCAGCCGCCGGCCCTTTTGGCAGCGGTCACATTCATGACACATTCCGCGTTGAAACCGTTGAAAATGAAAAGGATGATTACATCCTTCAGAGACTCAACACAGGGGTTTTTAAGAATATCCCTGAACTTCAGGAGAATATTGAAAGGGTTACACAGCATCTGCATAGGAAGCTCCTTAATGTACCCGGATCCGACTTAAAACGCGAATGTCTTACACTGGTCCAGGCGAAAAATGGCAGAAGCTGGATGGAAGATGAAGATGGCAATTTCTGGAGAATGTTTATCTTCATTTCGAATCATATAACATATGATATAGTCGATACACCGGAGAAGGCATTCGAAGGGGGGAGAGCAATTGGCCGTTTTCAGGCCCTGCTCTCAGATCTGCCGGGGAAGCCCCTTTATGAAACCATCCCATCCTTTCATGATGTCGAAAAGAGAATTGACAATTTCATAAATACCCTGGAGAAGGATCCTGTCGGAAGAGTTAAGGAATCAATCAGGGAGACTGATTTCATTTTAAAAAGAACCGGTAAAATGAAGATCGTCCAGAAACTTGCCAGAGAAGGCAAAATTCCTGTCAGGATAACTCATAATGACACAAAATTCAACAACATACTTTTTGATGAGAACGGCAAATCGCTTGGTATTATCGACCTTGACACCGTGATGCCCGGATATTTTCATTCCGACTTTGGAGATGCCATACGGACAGGGGCAAATATTGCTGCAGAGGATGAGGATGACCTTACAAAGGTAAGAATGGATATTGACCTGTTCGAAGCTTATGCAAGAGGTTACCTTTCGGAAACAAGCGGTACACTTAATGCCATCGAGAAAGAAAATCTGGCTTTCGCTCCCCTGATAATGACTTATGAACAAGCTATTCGGTTTCTGACAGACTTTGTTGATGGAGACAAATATTACAGGATACACCACAAACAACATAATATACAGCGGACACGTGCGCAGTTAAGATTGCTGGAGAGCATGGAGGAACAATTCGATGAAATGAAGAAAATCATACGGAGGCTGGGGTAAGGGGTCGTGTGAAGTTGTTTTGTTATGCGGTTATGCGGTTATGCGGTTGTGCGGTCAGGCAGGAAATTAAAACTTTTTATCTATGAAAATTAAGTTCATTTCGCTCATGCTTTTTTTGTTTATGCCATTTTCATCGGGCACTGCGCAACAGGCGCTGACAAAGGCTGACAGTGCAAGGTGGGGATCATACTGGTGGCACAGCAAGGATATGTTCGATAATCTTCCCGACACCAGGGACGAAATAATTTTCCTTGGCAACAGTATCACCGACGGGGCGGAGTGGTTTGAAATATTCAATAATAAAAGGTGCAAAAACAGAGGTATCAGCGGAGATGTTACCGAGGGGATACTTTTAAGGCTCGATGGCATAATAAAATGCAAGCCTTCAAAAATCTTCCTCATGATAGGTGTAAATGACCTCTCCAGAGGCATTCCGGAGGAAGAAATTCTTACCAATATCGAAAAAATACTGGGAAGGATCAGGAGCGAAAGCCCCGGAACGGTTGTCTATATCGAGAGCATCCTCCCGGTGAATCCATGCTATAACCTTTTTCCCAACCATACTGATAAAACAGAGAAGATTAAGTCGGTCAACAAAAGCCTTTTTGAGCTTGCCCTTAAAACAGGTTATGGCTACATTGATCTGTTTGATCTTTTGTGCGACAACAACGACCTGCTCAGGAAAGACTTGTCGGTCGACGGCCTGCATCTGAACTATGCCGGATACAAGATCTGGGCCGATGCAATAAAGCCCATGCTTAAAAAATAACAGATATGGCAGGGTCGCGTTCAATAAGCAGCTGGTCGAAAGAGGAGCTTGGCTTTCTTGACGGGTTCAGGAAACCGGGGGATATCCAGGTTTATCTTGATACGATCGACTATAATCCAAACTATGAATGCCGGTCGCCCCGGTGGGTGATCAGGAAAAGATCGGCTCATTGCTTTGAGGGAGCCCTTTTTGCCGCAGCTGTACTTGATTATCTCGGGCATAAGCCGCTTATAGTCGATATGAAGGCATATAATGATGATGATCATGTCATTGCCGTGTTCAGGGAGGAAAGATACTGGGGAGCAGTTGCCAAATCCAATTTCACTTCCCTCCGGTTCAGGGAGCCGGTTTACGGTTCACTCCGTGAGCTGATAATGTCATATTTTGACTTTTTCTTCAATATCAAAGGGGAAAAGTCTCTGCGGTCCTATTCCCTTCCTCTTGATTTAACAGCTTACAATAGCCGGCAATGGGCAACGACTGATGAGGATCTTGAATACCTGGGCAATAAGATAGAATCTTTACATCATTTTCCTGTAGTAACTGACAAAATGATAAAAAAACTGAATTACGCCAGCGAATCAATGATAAGGGCAGGATTACTTGGATCGAATGAGGCTGGACTTTTTAAGCCGGACTGATATAAAAAAACCTGGAAACAAGGTGACGATAATTTTGGACGTTCGATATGCTATTTAGCATATAATACTGGTAATTAAATAATTATAATAATTGAACCGGGGTCGGTCGAAAGATTTATTTGGAAATACCTTCGGAATAGCTATTTTTGGGCCCTGAAGATAGCATGAAGGATTGGGTTAATCCTGTTCATTCCTGAGCTATCTTTGCGATAACTAAATATTGGAAAGGCTATGGATCCATCGGGCAAGTACTACAAAGCTTTTGTTGAGCGGCAGGAAGCGATCAAAAAACAATACAGCCCGCAGAAAGCTCAAAAACAGCATGCCAAAGGCAAACTTACAGCTCATGAGAGGATTAACCTCCTTTTCGATTCCGGAACATTTGAAGAGATTGATGCATTTGTAACACCTGCAGATCAGCCTGTCGAATTCGGCAAAGTTGAAAAATCATTCGGCGATGGTGTCATTGTGGGCCATGGCAAGGTCAACGGGCGTCTGGTTTTTGCCTATGCACAGGATTTTACAATAATGGGCGGATCGCTCGGAATTGTTCATGCAAAGAAGATCGCCAAGATTCAGGAGATGGCGCTGAAAATGGGTTCACCCGTTATTGCACTGATCGATTCAGGTGGTGCCAGGATACAGGAAGGAGTGGCCAGTCTGAGCGGCTATGCTGCCATTTTTCAGAACATAATACATTCTTCAGGTATAATACCCCAGATATCCGTTATAATGGGGCCTGCTGCAGGAGGGGCTGTTTACTCCCCTGCCCTTACCGACTTTGTGTTTATGACAAACCATACAAGCTATATGTTTGTTACAGGGCCAAATGTCGTTAAGGAAGTTCTTAACGAGGAGGTAACATTTGACCAGCTGGGAGGAGCAGAGATCCATGCCCGTAAGAGCGGGGTCGCCCATATGATCTACGATGATGAGGAGAATACAATACTGGCCCTTAAAAAATTCCTGTCCTATCTCCCTTCGAACAATGTTGAGAATCCGCCGGCTGTTGTTGATGACGGATCGGTTCCGGATACCAATCCGAAACTGCGGGATATCATCCCGGATGATCCCAACAAGGCTTATGATGTCAAGGATGTCATAAACCAGATAGTTGACCGGAACAGCTTTTTCGAGACAGCCGAACTTTTTGCTCCCAACCTTGTTACTGGTCTCGCGAGACTGAGGGGAAAAACAATCGGGGTTGTTGCAAACCAGCCTAAAGTATTGGCAGGTGTTCTTGATATCGATTCTTCCACAAAGGGTGCACGGTTTATAAGATTTTGTGATGCTTTCAACATTCCGATCCTAACACTTGAAGATGTTCCAGGCTTTCTGCCCGGTGTTGATCAGGAGCACGCGGGAATAATAAGGCACGGGGCAAAAATGCTTTTTGCATACAGCGAGGCAACAGTGCCCAAGATTACGGTAATATTGAGAAAAGCCTACGGAGGTGCATTTATTGTCATGAACAGCAAGAACCTGGGAGGCGACTTCAGCTTTGCCTGGCCATCAGCTGAGATTGCAGTTATGGGTCCCGATGGCGCCGTGGCAATTCTCTACCGCAAGGAACTTGCTGAGTCGGAGAATCCGGCTGAACTGAAGAAGGAACTGGTAAAGAAATACCGGAATAAAGTTGCTAATCCCTTTATTGCAGATGAAAGTGGTTATATTGATGAAGTAATCGATCCGGCAGTTACCAGGAAAAAGGTAGTGTCGGCATTTGCAGCACTAAACAATAAATGGGTTAAGGTCCCCGCCAGGAAACATGGGAATATGCCATTGTAGAGACAGGTCTGAGACCTGTCTCTACAACACACATTAACAAAGAAATAACAAGGAATGAAGATAAAACGTATTCTTATTGCAAACAGGGGTGAGATTGCGGTCAGGGTGATGAGAACAGCCAGAAAAATGAAAATCGAGACTGTTGGTATACGGACTGCTGTCGAGCCAAACGCAATGTATGTTTCGCTTGCCGATGTTGTTTACGACAATACAGAAGATACTTCGGAGATCCCGGTGTACCTGAATGTTGAAAAATTAATCAGGATAGCGGTCGAGACGAAGGCTGATGCCATTCATCCGGGCTACGGATTCCTGGCCGAAAATGCATACTTTGCCCAGAAATGCATTGATAGCAAAATTATTTATATAGGACCATCCCCTGATGCCATTTATAAGATGGGGAACAAGACCATTGCGCGCAGGATAGCACTGGCTGCCAAAATACCAATGGCCATGGGAAGCGAAGGCAATATCGGTAATGAGGAGGAAGCAGTTGCCATTGCGGAAAAAATAGGTTATCCGGTTATAATTAAAGCTGCATCAGGTGGCGGCGGGAGAGGCATGAGGATCGTAAGGAAACCCGGGGAGATGGAGAAAATGTTCATCATTGCCAGCAAGGAGGCAGAGAAAGCATTCAACGATCCTTCAGTATTTATTGAAAAATACATAGAAAATCCAAAACATATTGAATTTCAAATTCTTGGAGACACGAAGGGAAATATTATCCACCTTGGTGAAAGAGAGTGTTCAATACAGAGGAAGCACCAGAAGCTGCTTGAGGAAGCCCCTTCTTCCGCTCTCGACAACCGGCTCAGGGATACTATGGGCAAGCTTGCTGTCCAGATAGCCAAAGCCGTGAATTATTATTCGGCCGGAACTGTGGAATTCCTGCTCGATTCCGAAAAGAACTTCTATTTTATGGAGATGAATACCAGGATACAGGTGGAACACCCGGTTACAGAGGTTGTTACAGGCCTGGACCTTATAGAGGAACAGATCCGTATTGCAAACGGTGAAACACTTAAATATAAGCAGGATGATATAAAATTAAAAGGATGGGCCATTGAGTGCAGGATCAATGCCGAGGATGTCCAGGCAGGATTTGCACCCGACCCGGGGAAAATTGAGAAGCTAAGCCTGCCGGCAGGCCCGAATGTCAGAGTTGATACCGGGATCCAGGTGGGATCCTCGGTGATAGCCAACTATGATTCAATGATTGCCAAGCTTATCGTGAGCGGTAAGAACAGGAAAGAAGCAATAAAAAACTGCAAAATTGCTCTCGACAAGGTATGGATCAAAGGAACCAAAACAACCCTCCCGTTTTTCAGAATGCTTGTCAGGAATCCCAAATTCCTCGATGGTAGTTTTACAACCGCATTTATCGAAAAGGACCTTGAGAAATTCTATTTTAACAGCGAATATGAAGAAACGCTTGCAGCATGGCTTGCGACAAAGCTCTTTATCGAGGAAAACCTGATGGATGACAGCATCAATGTTGATTTTGAGAATAGCAAAGAGATGAATCCATGGCTTCTTAACAAAAGAATCAATCAATTTTAGATCTTCGATTAACGATGGCACTACCCAGACTGAAAATTAAAAGACTCTATGCCCTTTCTGCTGAAAATAAAAGATTCTGCTTTCCCCAACCTTTAAAACATTCGATCAGGATAGGCAACAGAGAATATGAAGTGAAGCTGAAGGCAGACGAAAAATTCGGTACATACATCCTGTGGAAAAACAGGAAATATCCCGTTGAGATCATCAGGTCGCGTCAGAATAAATATGAGATCCTTTTTAATGATATCAGTTACAACTTTACAGTTGAAACCCCCTTTTCCATGCAAAGGATGAAGGTATTAAGCTCCGGCAGGGGAAAAAATGAGCAGGAATTTCTGAAAGCTCCCATGCCGGGAAAGATCATCGATGTACTTGTCAGGGAGGGTTCAACAGTCGTCCGCGGTGAACCTCTTGTCATTCTTGAGGCGATGAAAATGCAGAATGAAATTCAATCGCCGGTTAACGGAAAGGTGGTAAAAGTAGCTGCAAAGGCCAATACCAATGTAATGAAAGACGATATACTCGTTGAAATTAAGGTGGAATAATATATAGCTCTGAGCTTTATTTAGCGGGTATCTGTTTCAGTGTTTCGCACAGAAAATCAAAAAACTTTTTGACCGATGGCACATTTACCTTTTCATCGGGTGAGTGCGGATACTTAATTGTCGGTCCGAATGAGATCATATCCAGATCAGGGTATGGACCTCCCAGAATACCACATTCCAGGCCGGCATGAATAGCTTTCACTTCAGGCACTTTTCCGAACTTCTTTTTATAAACATCACTGGTGGTTTTCAGGATTGGGGAGTCCATGTTGGGTTTCCATCCGGGATAGCTTCCGGAAAGTGTAACTTCAGCACCGATCAGGTGGAAAACTGCAGCGATCTTCCAGGCTGTTGCTTCCTTTGCAGTATCTACCGAACTCCTGGTCAGGCAATAAGCTTCGAACTTCCCGTTTATGCATTTCACAATAGCCAGGTTATTTGAGGTCTCAACAAGGCCCTTTACTGACTGGCTCATCCTTTGAACACCATTGGGGCAGGCATAGATTGCCCTGATGATCCTGTACTGTTCGGCCTGCTTCATCACTTTGCCGGGAAGTTCAGTCTTGACGGCAGTAAATGACAGATCGGGTTCAGTTTCTAAAAATTCTGACCTGTAAATCTTCTCATAGCCCTTTACAAATTTTTTGAACTGGCCTTCCTTGATTTCCGGGACCAGGACAACCGAATATGATTCGCGTGGAATTGCATTCCTGAGATCTCCTCCGGCTGCTTCTGCCACCCTTATTCCAAAATCAGATTCAGCCTGCATAAGGAACCTGAACATGATCTTATTTGAGTTTGCCCTTCCCAGAGCGATATCGACCCCTGAATGACCTCCTTTCAGGCCTTTGGCAACTACTCTGAACGCTGTCATTCCCTGTGGAGGTTTTTCCTGCCCATACTCTTTACCGGCAGCAACATTTACTCCTCCTGCACATCCCACGCAAAGTTCACCTTCATCTTCCGAGTCAAGATTCAAAAGGATATCTCCCTTCAGCAATCCCTTTTTCAACCCGTTGGCGCCTGTCATTCCGGTTTCTTCATCGATGGTAAAGAGACCTTCAATCGGTCCGTGAGGTATACTCTTTGATGCCAGTATTGTCATTGCCGAAGCAACACCGATGCCATTGTCCGACCCAAGGGTTGTTCCATTGGCTTTAACCCAATCGCCATCAATAATGGTTTCGATCGGATCCTTCTCAAAATCATGCTTTTTGTCATTGTTCTTCTGCGGAACCATATCCAGGTGCGACTGAAGGATAACACCCATCCTGTGCTCCATTCCCTTTGTGGCGGGTTTCCGGATGATGACATTGCCCACCTTGTCAACTATTGTTTCCAGGTTATTTTTCAACCCGAAATCCTTCATATACTGTATTATTTTTTTCTCCTTCTTTGAGGGACGCGGGATCTGAGTTATCTCATGGAAATAATTCCATACCTCTCCGGGTTCAAGTTTTCGAATATCACTCATATGTTTAATTTTTAGTTATTGTCATTATTCCATAAAGTTACAAAAATCCATAAACAAAACAACGAAATTTAAGTTATGGCGCAATCCCGGGCAACTCTGACAATTTCAGTCGGTGTTGATAAATGAAACAGAAACTTAACCAGGATTCATTTTGTAATCTGTTTCAATATTTATAATTTTGCGCTGCTTAAATCTGAAATCAAGGTAAAAAAATCCAGGGGGAATGACCGATGTTAGCTTTATTTCCAAACACCTTCCGAAAAAAACCAGCACCAATTCATAAACCTTAAAGAATGACATTCCTTTACATTATTGTCGCCCTTGTTCTGATTTTTGACTTTATTAACGGATTTCACGATTCAGCCAATTCAATCGCAACTGTTGTTTCAACAAAAGTCCTGTCTCCTCTGGCTGCAGTAGGAATGGCATCATTTTTTAATTTCATTGCCTTCACGATTTTTACACATAAAGTTGCCCAGACAATGGGTAAAGGTGTTGTAGATCCCGATTTTATAAATCTAAATGTGATAGGGGCAGCACTCGTTGCGGCCATTATATGGAACCTTATAACCTGGTGGTTGGGATTACCTTCAAGCTCATCGCATACTCTGGTTGGAGGCCTGGTAGGTGCGGCCATTGCCAGTTCCGGCCCTGATTCTGTAATAGCAAGCGGGGTTATTAAGATTGCGGCATTCATTATTATTTCTCCACTTCTGGGAATGCTGATCGGATTTATTATTTCAACAATAGTTTCGTATCTGGCTCGAAAAAGTACTCCATTTGGCATAGACAAACACTTCAGGAGGCTTCAGCTTCTGTCTGCAGCATCATTCAGTCTGGGCCATGGAGGAAACGATGCGCAGAAATCAATGGGGATCATATGGATGGCAATGGTCATCTCAGGTCTGTTAACAAAAGATTCGGAGATGCCAATGTGGGTTGTTTATTCATGCCAGTTGTCAATTGCACTTGGTACTTTATTTGGAGGGTGGAGAATAGTTAAGACCATGGGACAAAAAATAACAAAACTCAAACCCTTCGAGGGATTTTGCGCCGAAACCGCAGGTGCGCTGACTCTATTCGGAGCAACACATTTCGGGATACCTGTCAGTACAACCCATACAATAACCGGGGCTATAATAGGTGTTGGTGCCCGAAAAGGATTATCTGCGGTAAAGTGGGGTGTGACAACAAAAATTTTCTGGGCCTGGATTTTAACACTTCCGATTTCGGGCGCAATCGGAGCTTTGATGTATTACTTCTTTAACTATCTGCTTCCTGTAATGAATATTAACTGATAAGAATTTTAATAATTTAGTGAATATGAATATAGATAAATTCCTTAAGTTTTTTGTTCCGAAGGATCATTCGTTCTACCCTCTTTTTGAAGAGGATGTAAAGAATATGGTTCAGGCCACCAAGCTATTGAAGGACCAGCTGGCAAGCACAGATACTGAAGTCCATGAAAGACTGCATAAGGAGATCAAGCAGATCGAGCATATTGGTGATGAGATTACTGACAGATCGTTCAAGATGCTGAACAAGTCATTTATTACCCCTTTTGACAGGGAAGATATTCATGAGCTGACAGCCAGAATTGATGACGTTGTGGATTCGATCGACGGGGTGAGCCGGAGGATATTTCTGTATAAACCCAAGAAGCTTATGCAGGTTTACCAGCAAATGGCTGAAATGATACATTCTGCTGCACTTGAAATTTCGATTTGCGTCCATTCATTGAATGATGTTGCTGCAAACAAGGATGAGATCCTGCAGGCCTGCAACAAAGTGAAGGATATTGAGCACAAAACCGATGAGTACTATTACATTGCTGTAGCTGAACTTTTTGAAAAAGAAAAAGACACAGCTGAACTTCTGAAGAATAACAAGATCCTTGAGATCCTGGAAAGGACTGTTGATGAAGAAGAGGATGTAACCGACACAATAAGGTCTATCCTGATCAAGATGGCCTAGGAGATACAGGGCGAAGGGCACAGGGCGCAGGGCGCAGGGCGAAGGGCGCAGGGCGTAGGGCGCAGAGTTCAGAGCTTTGGAGCAGGAAGCTGGGAAGACTTAATCATTTACTTTTTATCATAGTCAGCACCATCTTGAACTTTTCCACAGCTTTTACAGCATGGGGGATATTTGCCGGCATTATAATGCTCTGGCCGGATTCAAGCATATATGATTTCCCGCCAATAACAATTTCACCTTTTCCGTCAACAACCTGCAGGAGAGCATCAAACGGGGCCGTATGCTCACTGAGGGCTTCGCCTTTTGCGAAAGCAAACAGGGATATGTTCCCGGTCTCCCGCTTAAGAACCGTTTTGCTCACGATTGCTCCATCAGCATATTCAACGGAACCTGCAAACGTGAAAACCTTCGATTTTTCAAATTCGTTTGAAGACATGGTAACAGATTTTATGGTTGTGGTGGTTTCTGTCCTGATGGCAATTCGAGCCCGTACCCCTGCTTCTTGTCAGCCTTCTTTAATTTATAAGCAAGGAATATGGATATGACACCGCAGAACACCAGTATAAAAATTGGAACAGTATAGTTGTAATTCATTTCACCGGCCCTGATTGCCACCAGGTCCTTTTTATTTGCCAGGTCGAGTACTGCACCGATTCCCCAGAAAAAGAGTCCGAGCCCCCAGTTCTGAACGGTAAACATTGATGCATATGCTGTCCCCAGCCTGTTTTCAGGAACAATCTTTGCGACTGACGGCCACATAGCGGCAGGAACGAGTGAAAACGCGATTCCCAGGCTCACCAGACCAAGATAAGCCAGTATCCTTACACTGAAAAGCGACAGGGCAATATGTGCAAAAATCAGCAGCAGCGATCCCAGTATCATAAGGGAGGCGCCGCGTCCTTTCTTATCAACGTAATTGCCAAATATCGGGGTGAACAGAATCGTTCCCAGAGGTATCAGTGAAGCGGTTTTGGGACCGTTCGAGAACCACAGCCTGAATGTATCTCTCAGTAAATAAACGAATATAAGAAAAGCCGCAAAGATCAGGATCATGGAAAGATTCTTGTTAGCCCGCGATTTTATATTTGAGGGGACCAGTGAGAATGCAAGTCCGAATGCAAACAACGCCAGGAACACGCTGGAATTACCCAGTGCCTTGCTTCCCAGAATAATAATATTGCTGTTTGGATCATCGGGAAGATTGTAGGTAAACCCGAATTTATTTACCAGCATGTCGGGTGCATACTGGATGAAAGGAAAGACAGCTGCATAGAATGAAACACAAAGCAGTGCGATATAGATGAAGGAGGGATTGGTGGCAAGCTTAATAAGATCTGAAAACTTGAATTCTTCTTCATCAGCCGCTGCTGCTGTCAGGTCGGCCCTCTGCCTGTCAAGCTTCCTGTCAAAAAAAGTATAGACAAGGAACAGTATCAGGGCTAGAGCGATCAATGTGGCTGCAAAAGTTACCGCAGGAGAAACATGCCCGTTTGCGATATCGGGAGAGACGGCAATCCCAAGGGCTGACCCAAGTCGTCCGAACCCTATGTTTATTGCCATCGCGAGCGCCATTTCATACCCCCTGAACCATTTAACGATCGTCCTTGTCGCCACCACGCAGGTTATCTCGAGTCCGGAGCCAAACATAATCCTTCCGATAATCATCACGGTAAGCATGGGTCCCTTTTCCTCTCCAAAGACCCCGGCTGAAGCCATTGCAGTCAGTGCACCTCCTACTGCTGCAAGTCCGCCAAAAACGAGTCCGGCTATCCTTATACCCCATTTATCAAGTATAATTCCGCCAATAATTATCATCCCGAACATATTAGCTATGGTTGTCAGTCCAATGAGCCTTCCGAACTCTTCACTTGTAAATCCGAGCTCCGATTCCATCAATCCCTTTAGTCCGGAAAAGAAGTCCTGAAACCAGTACGTGGCGAACATAAGTGCACTCAGTAAAACAAGCACCAGCCATCGAAGCGCAGTAGAATCGCGCAGTGTCTTTAATGTAGCTTCCATTTTGTCGAGATTATTTTATGCGGGTAAATGTAAAAAAATATTTTAATGTATTTATTGTAAAAAAGGCAGGTTGAACTAAAATAATAGGCTGGTGTTTAACGTAATTAATATCATATTTGAAGAAAGGGAAGAATTATTTAGTTTATTTTGCACAAGATTTGTAGTACAAGAAAAAAAGATTTATGAAGAAGGCTATTATTCTTGTTTTTCTCGCAGTTTTGACCATCGCATCGTATGCCCAGACGGGCGACGTTAAATGGTACACCATAGAAGAGGCTGAAAAACTGTTGAAAGAGTCACCCCGTCCGATATTTATTGATACCTATACCGACTGGTGCGGCTGGTGCAAGAAAATGGACCAGGAGACTTTTACCAATCCCGTGATTTCAGATATACTTAATACGCGGTTTTACCCGGTCAAGTTTGATGCCGAAGGAACAGAGAGCATAACATTCATGGGTCAGAAATTCATCAATGATGGAAAATACGGCAAGGCGCATCAACTTGCAGTGGCCCTGCTCAAAGGTCAGTTATCTTATCCCACGGTCGTCTTCTTTACTTCCGGGGCTGAAAAAGATAAGTATGCTGCTTCACCGGTTCCCGGATTCAGGCAGCCCAGGGAGATGGAGATACTTCTGAACTTTTTCGCCGACAAGGCTTACGATACTACCCAGTGGGAAGAGTATCAAAAAACCTTTAAAGGTAAAATCCAGTAATTTAAAAAGATCCGTTTCGAAGTGCCGGGAAATTTTTATTTTCCAATTATGTAGTTCGACGGTAGTTGAACCACATCACCGAACTGGTAGATCAGTCTTCTTGAAACCTTGAATATCTCATTCCCAAAAGTGATCTTAATATTTGCCACATCAGGAACCCTGTAATACAGCCTGTCATATTTCGAAGCTGACGATCCCTGCTGTTTTCCGGTGGTAATTATTGTAAGATTCTTAGTTTTTGCTTCAGGCATCAGCTCCAGGACAAGCGGCGTACCTCCTGCCGCATCAGCCGCAAGTGGTCCGGAAACTTCCGAAAACCTGCATAATGTGATCTTTTCCCCGGCACGATCCTTCCCCGGGATAACATGGTAAGAGAACGCCCTTTTTTCCCTGACCGTTTTACCTGTAAAAAGGTCGGTATAATCCTTTTCGAGTCTGTTCATCTCATTTATTGCAGCTCCATCCTGCGGAAAAACGTTGGTCTCACCAGTGAGGATCATGTGTTTCCCATCCCTCATTTCCATCAGCCTTACAGCTGCTTTTTCAGCCAGCTGCGCAACTGAGAGCTTCTGCTTCTTCTCAACCAGGTATGGTATGTTGACGAAGGCCGTGTCAAAGCTTACAAGCTTATAAACAGTGTCACTGCTCGACCGGAAATATTCATCCGCACCAAGGTCGGATACCCTCAGGACGTTCAGATCAGCATTGCCATCGTAACTTTCTTCTTCTGTCCTGTTATAGGTCTCAGGATTAAGGTCAAGCATCAAACCTGTTTTTTTGAGCGACAGCACATTTGTCTGGAAGAGGGAGCTTGTCTGTATTACATAAAACTCCGATGGATCAGGCTCCTCATGCGACTTGATCGTTACACCCGTTATTGCCCAGGTTTCACTTTCACCCTCGATCACATCCTTTAGTCCAAGCAGACTTTCGGCATAGCGGGCATACGGGCCCGGCCGTTCGATAACCCGTTCTGCTTCGATCCTGACATCGATTACAGTTAGCGGGAGTCCGTAGACAAGGCTTCCTTCAGTGATATTCATGGCCCCCGACAATGGGGTCACAATGATCTTTGAATCAGCCATTTTCCTTTCTGAAGCACAGGACAGGACGGCAAATAAAACCGCAAAAAAAACAGACAGTTTGATAAAGTTCCTCATTTTCTATTCTTGTTTTTGAATTTCAATTGATCTTATCTTAAGAAACGCATTCCCTATATTATTAATTATATCGGAGGCAATAATTGACTCCGGACCTGATTTTGCCGCGGCAATATCACCAGCCATGCCATGAATGAATACACCGGCAACTGCTGCATTTTCAGAAGTATAGCCCTGTGCCAGAAGCGACAGTATGATCCCCGTCAGCACATCGCCGCTGCCTGCAGTTGCCATGCCTGGATTTCCCGTGCTGTTGAAAAAGACCCTGCCCGCCGGAGTTGCAATAGAGGTACAGGCACCTTTTAAGACAACTATCGAATTAAACCTGACGGCAAACTCAACCTGTTTCTCAAGTCTTGAAAAGCTGTTCTCCGCCTTGTCGGCAATCCTTTCAAACTCTCTGACGTGCGGAGTCAGAATCGTATTATTGGGCAGAGCCGACAGCCATTTCCTGTTCTGTCCGAGAATATTGATGGCATCGGCATCAATGACCAGAGGCTTATTCCTTGTGAGAAGCAGCTTCTGAAGTGCTTTCTGGGTCACCGGGTCAGTTCCAATTCCCGGCCCTACCCCCATTGCATCATAAGGATCAATATCCTGAATTTCAGAGATCATCTTTTCATTTTCGTCGAGCCTTAGCATTGCTTCAGGGATGGCTGTCTGAAGAATTGCATTACCGCAAACGGGGATATGACATGTAAGAAGGCCTATACCGGTTTTAAGGGCAGCTTTTGCGCTTAGTACGGCAGCTCCCATCTTTCCATACGATCCCGCAACAAGAAGTCCATGCCCGTAATTCCCTTTATGATCAAACTTGTTCCTTTTCTTGAGCAGTGGTAAAATATCTTCGGTTTCAATAAAGGAATAAGGTGACGGTGTATTTCTGATTGCCGCATTGCTCAACCCAATGGGCAGGACACTCCATTCTCCCAGGTATTTTGCATTTTCCGAAAACATGAATGAAAGCTTCGGGAACTGAAAACTCAGGGTAAAGTCGGCCCGTATGATATGATCGGGATTGTTGGAGCTGTTATCTTCACCAAAAAGCCCGGATGGGATATCTATCGAAATTACCGAGCATTCAACCTGGTTTAAATGGCTGATCACTGCAGCGGCAAGGCCGTCAGCCGGACGCGTCAGTCCCGATCCGAAAATGGCGTCTATTACAACGTCTTCGCTGTCAATAAGCGGAAGCTGATCAGCATTTTCAACAATATTGAACAGAACGGTAGTCTCCTTTTCAAGCCGCTCCTGGTTTATTCTCCAGTCGTCGGATGTTTTTTCAGTGAATTTTAAATAGAAGACTTCGACATTAAACCTGTTCTCCGACATTAGTCGTGCAAGTACGAGGCCATCCCCGCCGTTGTTTCCGGGACCTGTAAGGATTATGACCCTTCTTGACCTGTCAAAGGTCCTGATATACCATCTGAACAATTGCGATGCAGCCCTCTCCATGAGGTCAACAGAGGTTACCGGTTCATTCATGATAGTGTATTCATCAATCTCCCTGATCTGTCCTGACCTGAATATTTTCATTTTTAAAGTATATGATTTACTTCAGGGTATAAAAATACACATTCAGGCTTAAATATTATAATTGAAGTTTCGGGATCGAGTACCAAAAACAAGCCTGGATTTCCTTTTGCAAAAAAGATTAATATATTTGTTAGCGAACGGAAATAGGTTATTTTTCCCTGCCAGACCTGAAAGACACGCTATTACAATTAATTAAAATCTTGATTATCAACTAAAATAAAATAATATGCTAAAGAATCATCCTAAAGGGCTGCTGGTTGCATTTTTCTCCAATATGGGCGAAAGATTCGGCTTTTACACAATGATGGCAATCCTGGTACTTTTCCTGCAGGCCAAGTTTGGTCTTCCTGCAGAAGAGGCCGGGAACATTTACAGCTGGTTTTATTTTGCCATCTATGCACTTGCGCTGGTAGGCGGTATACTTGCTGACTCAACCAAAAAGTATAAGCTGGTGATCCTTGCAGGGATCATTATAATGTTCGCAGGATATGTTATCATGGCAGTCCCCGGAATGTCGCTCACGGTAACGATCATAGGGCTGATGGTCATTGCTCTCGGAAACGGACTCTTTAAAGGCAACCTTCAGGCTGTTGTCGGACAGATGTACGACGATCCGAAGTACTCCAGGCTGAGGGACACTGCATTCATGATATTTTACATGGGGATAAACGTCGGAGCTTTCTTTGCCCCGTTCGCTGCCAACGGGATGCGCAACTGGTGGCTGAAATCCAATGGTTTTTTGCACGACGCCAGCCTTCCGTCGGTTTGCCACCAGTATTTAAACGGTACGCTGACCGAAACGTCAGTTTTTCAGCAACTTGCTGATAAGGTTAACCTTGCCGGACCTGTTACTGACCTGTCAGCGTTTGCGAACAGCTACCTTGAGGTTTTTTCAAAGGGCTACAATTACGCCTTCGGTATTGCGGCCGGTGCAATGGTAATCTCATTGCTTGTCTATATCATTTTCAACAAGCTTCTTCCCAACAAGGAAGTTAAGGCTTCAGCAGTATTGTCGGAAAAAATCGACTTTAAGCCCGTGCCGTTCATTGCAGCAGCAGCAGCGATGGGGATAACCGCCTTCGGACTCCATTTTATCAGGCAGGTAGGCTGGGCAGCCGGATTTGCATTTGGTGTGTTTGCCGCTTTTGTAACATGGATAATACTGACATCGCGCAAAGAAGAGAGAGCGCGCATCACTGCGCTGGTTATGGTCTTTATCGTAGTGATATTTTTCTGGATGTCATTCCATCAGAACGGATTGACACTTACGCTTTTTGCCAGGGACTATACAGTAAAGCAGGTAGGTCCCTTTACCAACCTTTTCTTTACATTGCCATCGATGCTGGCTGTAATAGGTTCGATAGCCGGTATCGTAATCCTCTTTTATAAAAACACCGAAGCAAAAAACAGGCTGATCGGCGGCGTTTTGTTCCTTGTTTCCTTCTGGCTGGCAGCTTTTTACCTGACTGGTTTTGACTTCACTTCGGTGCTCAGGAATAACGTTGCTCCTTTTGGACCCCTGAACTCGATTGCACCCGAGGTTTTCCAGTCATTCAATCCCCTTTTCATTGTTGCGCTTACCTTCCCTGTGATGGGTGCCTTTGCGTGGATGAACAAGAGGGGCATTGAACCATCCACGCCAAAGAAGATCGGAATCGGAATGGTTATTGCAGCCCTGGGGTTCATTATTATACTTATTTCTTCAATTGGACTTCCATCGCCGGCTTCACTTGCGGGGGTTCCTGTGGCGGACGAATTCAGGGTATCTCCGTACTGGCTCATGAGCAGTTACCTTATTCTTACTGTTGCCGAGCTCTTTCTGAGTCCGATGGGATTATCATTTGTTTCGAAGGTTGCCCCGTCGCGCTTCCAGGGACTCATGCAGGGAGGCTGGCTTCTCGCCACGGCTGTAGGCAACAAACTCCTGTTTATCGGGACACTCCTCTGGGATAAGGTATCCCTGACCACATTGTGGCTTGTATTTATTGTCTGCTGCCTCATATCCGCAACATTCATCTTCTCAATACTGAAACGTCTCGAGAAAGCAGCTTCAAGTTAAAATACGTATTAAAAAACGTATTATAAGACATATTAAAATACGTATTATAAGACATATTATAATACGTATTTTTTTTATCTGCCTGCGAACCGGGTCAGTTCGGTCAGCTTCTCTGAAGCAGCATTTGCCTTATATTAAATATTTTATTAAGAATTACAATTTCTTTCCGTCAAATATTAAGGCAATTGTTTCAATTGGTTAATATTCTCAAGTTTTCTTACAGCATTATCTTATTATTAGTATTTTTGTACCTTATTTTTTGACCGCAGTACAAGATTTTATCAAACAAAACCGGATATGAAAGTTCTGAAATTTGGCGGATCATCTGTTGGTAATCCGGAAAGGATCAGAAATGTAAAAAAAATAATCGACGGGGAGGCTTTGCCATGCGTTGTGGTGGTATCAGCTTTCCAGGAAGTTACCGACTCCCTTAAAAGGATCAGCGAGATGGCCTCTGCACATAATGTCCAGTACAAAGAGATCCTTGAAGTGCTGGTCGGGAAACACAGCGAGATATGCACAAGTCTCCTGACCGGCGACCGGTTAACAAAAGTCATGTCAAAGATCAGCGTATTATTCGATGAACTTAAGGAAATCCTGGATGGTATATTTCTTTTAAGGGAATTGAGCACTATCTCCCTTGACAAGGTCCTCAGCATGGGTGAAAGATTGTCATCCGGGATTCTTGCTTCTTTTTTTAACGACGCTGTTCTTATTGACGCGCGCGAGGTGATAAAGACCGACGATAATTTCGGCCATGCTACCGTTGATTTTGAAATTACAAATTCCCTGATCAGGAAAAGGATACTGCGGAAGAACAGGCTCTTTCTGATACCCGGGTTCATTGCAAGCACCCATGATAATGAAACGACCACCCTTGGCCGGGGCGGATCGGATTACACCGCTGCAATAGTAGCCGCAGCTGTTAATGCGGAGGTCCTTGAAATCTGGACAGACACTGACGGCTTCATGACCGCTGATCCGAAGAAGGTTGAAAAGGCATACGCCATTGAAAACCTGACATATTCGGAAGCAATAGAACTGTCGCACTTTGGCGCAAAAGTTATCTACACCCCTACTCTCCGCCCGGTTTACAGGCAAAAGATACCGGTTGTTATTAAAAACTCCTTCAACCCCCATGTGAAGGGTACACTTATCAGCGACAGCCCGAAAAACGGGAGCAGGAGCCCGATAAAAGGCATATCTTCGATAGATCATATAGATCTGATAACACTCCAGGGACCGTCAATGGTGGGTGTAACAGGAACCTCAATGAGGCTTTTCAGCTCCCTTGCAAAGCGTAATATCAACATAATTCTCATTACCCAGGCTTCGTCGGAATACTCGATCACCTTTGCGATCGTCCCCGCGGAAACAAAAAAGGCGGTGGAAGCAATCAACGGTGAATTCGAGAAAGAGATTGCTTACAGGAAAGAGCTGAATATCATTATTGAAAAGGATCTGTCGATTATCGCCATCGTTGGCGAAAGAATGAAAAATACACCCGGTATTTCAGCAACCCTTTTCAGATCTCTGGGACGAAACGGAATAAGCGCAATCGCAACTGCCCAGGGCTCTTCCGAACTGAATATCTCGGTCGTCATAAAGAATGAAAACCTTAAAAAAGCCCTGAATGCGATACATGACGGGTTCTTTCTTTCAAGGTATAAGGAGCTGCACCTTTTTATTGCAGGAACCGGGTTTGTTGGATCGAGCCTTGTGAAGCAACTTGAAAAACAGTATGGTCTCCTGTTAAAGGAACACAATCTCAAGATCAACCTGCTCGGGATAATGAATTCGAGAAAGATGCTCCTTGAAAGCAAATCCGTTTCTCCGGGAAATGCCAGGGAACTTTTGGAATCGAAGGGAGAAAAAAGTGACATCGATCTTTTTGTCGGCAGGATGACTAAGTTCAATCTCAGGAATTCCGTATTCGTCGACTGTACTGCAAATGCATCGGTAGCCGCTATTTATGGTGAGATACTTGAAAAGTACGTTTCGGTTGTTACTGCCAGCAAAATTGCATGTTCGTCAGATTACGCATACTATCAGCACCTGAAATCAATTGCCAGCGAGATGGGAGTCCGTTTTATGTATGAGACCACTGTCGGCGCCGGACTGCCAATAATAAAAACCATAAGCGATCTTGTCGTCAGCGGCGACAAAATACTTAGGATCGAAGCCGTGCTTTCAGGAACACTTAATTTCATCTTCAATACAATCAGTCCCGAATTACCATTAAGTTCCGCAATAAGACTGGCAAAGGAAAAGGGGATCTCCGAGCCCGATCCCCGGATCGACCTTAGCGGGACGGATGTTGTCAGGAAGATCATGATCCTGGCGCGTGAAGCAGGATACAAAACAGAAAGGGAAGATGTGATTGTCAAAAAATTCCTCCCCGACGATTGTTTCGTGGGTGATCTGGAAAATTTCTATAAGAAGGTGAAGGACCATGATTCGGAATTTGAGCAGACCAGGAAGGAACTGCTGGCCGGGAACAGAAAGTGGAGGTATTATGCAACCATGGAGAATGGGAAGGCCAGTGTTGAACTGATAACTGTCGGGCAATCGCACCCTACATTTGACCTTGAGGGAAGCAATAATATTGTGCTTATCACAACCGAGCGGTACCGTGAGCTCCCGATGGTCATCAAAGGGTATGGAGCCGGTGCTGATGTGACTGCAGCGGGAATCTTTGCCGATATAATGAGAGTTGTCAACGTTTAAATATAAAACCAGGCTTTGACAGGAAAGAATTCATATTATTCAACAAATCTTAAAGCGCCGCGGGCATCATTCAGGGAAGCGCTTCTCAAAGGTCTTGCGCCTGACGGCGGTCTCTATTTCCCGACCCTGCTGCCGAAACTGGACAGGGAAGAGCTTGCATCCTTTTCCTCGATGGATTACCCGCAGATGGCCGCCATTATACTCAGCCGGCTGATCGGTAATGAGATAGAGGAAAAAGAAGTTCTGAAGATCTGCGAAGAAATATACACCTTCAGAATTCCAGTCGAGAGAGTATATGGCAGAAATTATCTGATGCGGCTCGACCAGGGACCGACAGCCTCCTTCAAGGATTTTGCGGCTCTTTTTATGGGACGGATGATGCAGCATTTCCTCAGTCTCGAAGATCAGCACATTACTATCCTGACAGCAACATCAGGGGATACAGGTAGCGCTGTAGCAAATGCCTTCTACGGGCTTGAGAATATCGGGGTAGTTATTCTTTTCCCTGCCGGAGAAGTGACTGATATGCAGAGGAAACAGATGACCACTCTTCACAGGAACATCAGGATAATTGAAATCGAAGGAAAGTTTGATGATTGTCAGAACCTGGTAAAAAAAGCTTTTATGGACCCCGATTTATCGGAGTTAAGGCTTTCATCTGCAAATTCAATAAACATCGGGAGGCTTCTCCCCCAGTCGGTCTATTATTTCTGGGCATGGTCGAGGTTATCGGTAAAAACAGATGAACAGGCTGTGTTCAGCGTTCCCTGCGGAAACTTCGGCAACCTCGCAGGCGGACTCATAGCCAGGGAGATGGGATTGCCGGTAAAGAAATTTGTCATAGCAACCAATGAAAACAATGAAGTTCCGCAATTCCTTGAAACAGGTCAGTACAGTACAATAAAACCGTCGATGAACTGCATTTCAAGCGCGATGAATGTCGGGCATCCAAGCAATCTGGCCCGCATCATCGCCCTCTACAATGGTACAATGGATGAAGAAGGTACAATTACCAAAACCCCTGATCTGTCCAGGATGAGGAAGGACTTCTTCTCAAAAAGTGTTTCGGATGAGGAAACCATGGAGACAATTGCACAGTGCTACAGGCAATTCAGATTACTGCTCGAGCCTCACGGCGCTGTGGCCTGGAATGGGTTGATGGCTTTCCTGAAACATCAGCCTGATTACCTGAGAGAAAAATTTCTGTGTATCTCGCTGGAGACCGCCCATCCGGCGAAATTCGGGGAAGAGATCAAAAAGGTTATAAATATATTACCCGATTTGCCTGATTCGCTGATAAAAATGGAAGGTAAAAAGGAAGAATATATATCTTTAGGAAATAATTATGAAGTTTTCAAAAGCTACCTTTTTAATAATTACTAACATAAAAGAAATCCAATAAAATGTACATTGTTTGTTCTGATCTTGAAGGGGTGCTCGTGCCGGAAGTATGGATAAATGTTGCAAGATGGACCGGGATCGATGAGTTGAAACTTACAACGCGGGATATAAGTGATTATAATGCCCTGATGACCAGGAGACTTGAGATTCTTAAGCAACATGGGATCACGATCAGTGATATACAGAAGGTAATATCGCTTATCGAACTCATGCCGGGAGCACTTGACTTCATAAATTGGCTTCACGGACGTTTGCAAATGATTGTCGTTTCGGATACATTCAGGGAATTTGCTGATCCGCTTCTTGAAAAGATGGGATGGCCGGTGCTTTTCTGCCATCACCTCACAATTGACAAGGATGGGAACATTACTGATTTCAACCTGCGCCAGCCGGATGCCAAGAGGAAAGTTGTGGAATCGATACAAGCCCTTAATTATAAAGTTATTGCCATCGGAGATTCCTATAATGATATTTCGATGCTGCGTCAGGCAGAACTTGGTATACTGTACAAACCGCCGCAGAATGTGATAAACGATCACAGCGACCTGAAAGTCGTTAATTCCTACAGTCAATTAAGGAACACGATCGCCGAGCTGATAGATACTTAAATCAATAAAAGCAAGAACCATGAAAATACCACAATCTTCAAAAAACTGGCTTACAATTATTGGTTCAATTATTGCAGGTATAAATTTTATCCTGATAATCCTGCTGTTCATTATCTCAACGATCTTTGACCAGGGAAGCACAAACCTGGGTCTTTTCATTTACGTAATACTACCCGGCTTTCTTCTGTTTGGCCTTATCCTGATCCCCCTGGGAATGTCAGCAAAGCGGAGAAACATCAGGAAGAACCTTTCTGCCGGAGCGGTAAGGCTTCCCGTTATAGATCTTAACAATCGCAGGCAGAAAAACACATTCATATTATTTACAATCGGTACAATTGTATTTTTATTCCTGTCAACACTTGGCAGTTTTGAAGCCTATCATCTGACTGAATCCGTTGAGTTTTGCGGTACATTGTGTCATAAGGTCATGGAACCTGAATACACTGCTTACCAGAATTCCCCTCATGCAAACGTCACCTGCGTCGATTGCCACGTCGGATCCGGGGCATCCTGGTATGTCAAGTCGAAATTATCGGGACTTCAACAGGTTTTTGCGGTTATTGCCAAAACATACCCCTCCCCGATCGGTACTCCATTGAATGATCTGCGTCCGGCAAGGGAAACATGCGAAACGTGCCACTGGCCTGAAAAATTCTATCCGCGGTCATTGCACACAAATAAGTATTTTCTGACCGATTCCCTGAATTCAGAATGGGATGTATTGCTACAGATGAAGACAGGGCCTGAATACAGCGGCCTGGGATTCAGTGAAGGGATTCACTGGCACATCAATCCATCAGTAAGTATTGAATATATCTCTTTCGAAGACAAAAGGGAGGTTATCACATACGTCAAATACACCGATAAAGTTTCCGGTGAAACCTATGTTTACACCAATCCCGACTTCCCTTTAAGTGTTGAAGAAATTTCAACAAGCACGCCCAGGACAATGGATTGCATAGATTGCCACAACCGACCGACTCACAATTTCGATTCTCCGCCCGTGTACATTGATAAAGCCCTTCTTTCCGGAGAAGTCTCAAGGGAGATCCCATTCATTAAGAAAACAGCGATGGATATACTGAAAGCAACCTTCAGCGATAAAGACAGCGCCCTGGCGGTTATCCACGGGAGTCTGACGGATTTTTACAAATTCGACTACAGCGGATTTGTAACAGCTAACAGTGAAATGTTTAACAAATCGGTGAGTGCGATACAGAAGGCATATTCGCAGAATACATTTCCTGCGATGAAGGTTACATATGATGCTTATCCTGACCACATCGGACACCTCGAATCGGAAGGGTGTTTCAGATGCCACAACGATGTCTTCAAGTCAGAAAATGGCCGTACCATTACGCGTGACTGCAATCTCTGCCATACGATTACCGGACAGGGTAAACCCGCATCGATGACCTTTACCAATGTCAGGGATACCCTGGAATTCATTCATCCCATAGATATTGGTACAGCCTGGAAGGAGGCAAACTGTTCAGATTGTCACAGGTACCTCTATTGAGGATCCGGCATTTCACCCAGCTAAAAACAAGTTTAATATATCAACAATTTAATGAAAAGAGTCTTAGTCCTTCTTTTGCCGCTATGCATGGTTTCTTCAACCTACGGACAGGAATCCGGGGATGCTGCAGTCCTTAATGCCATGCATTCCATCTCAAGTCACGATCTTCTCGAATATGTGAAAATCCAGTGTGATGATAAATACCAGGGGAGACTGACAGGGACTCCGGAATACCAGGCATGTGCCGAATGGCTTGCCGGAGAATTTGAGGAATGGGGTATCAACCCGGCCGGTGAAAACGGCACCTGGTTTCAATGGTTTGATGTTCCATACACACTTGTCGGGCCTGATTGTGGAGTAGCGCTCCATATTCCGGTCAAAAAGGATGGCGCCATCCTTAAGCGCTATAAATATATCTCGGAATTTATGCCGGGGTCAACTTCAGGCGATGGGGAAGCAACTGCTGAAGTGGTCTATGCCGGTTACGGCATTACCGCCTCTGAGCTCGGATATGACGACTATGCAGGAATAGATGTCAGGGGTAAGATAGTCCTGATTGAAAGGGAAGCACCGGTCTCTCCGGGAGCAGGTGCTGAGAAATTCACTCCATGGTACGAGTATTCATTTCACCAGCACAAGCTTGAGAATGCAGTAAAGCATGGTGCTATCGGGATGCTTTATAACTACGGGCCGATCGCAAATCCAAACAATTCATATAACGAAAAACTGATCTATGTCCATGTTGGTGATTCCGTTGTTAATGATATCTTTTCAGGCATGAAGACAGGGCATAACGAAGTTGTAAAAAGGATCAATTCGACATTGAAGCCTGCTTCTTTTCCCACGGGAAAGATAGTCACGATCAGGATGAGTACAAGTCACTTCCCCGGCGGAAAGGGGAGCAATATAATCGGATTGATCAAAGGGTCTGATCCTGAGTTAAGCAGGGAGGCAATTATAATCGGGGCACATCTTGACCACCTTGGTAAGTGCTATGAGATAATTCCCGGAGCAAATGACAATGCTTCTGCTGTTGCGGTCATGATGGGTGTTGCCAGGGCATTGTCCCTGAGCAAAATACATTTAAAAAGGTCAGTTGTCTTCATTGCTTTCGGATCGGAAGAGCAGGCATTACTGGGATCGAAGGCATATATTAAAGATCCGGCAGTGCCCCTGGAAAAAAGCATCTTACTGAATATGGATGGAGTTGGTATCGGTACCTCAATCTCAGCAACGGCAGGACGTGATTTTCCCGCAATATGGTCATATGT
>Ga0105101_10000144_pt1 | contig 27767 bp, 19 predicted proteins | sample PPLLak21cMay2015_2_FD_87037 | JGI IMG/M metagenome (GOLD analysis project Ga0105101, IMG submission 87037) | Freshwater sediment microbial communities from Prairie Pothole Lake near Jamestown, North Dakota, USA - PPLs Lake P8 Core (1) Depth... | ecosystem: Environmental > Aquatic > Freshwater >... | reverse complement strand
AGGATAAAGTATGTTATGTCCTTGACCTCAGGAAACAAGAGGCAGAAAAGAAATGTTCCGTCACCTGCATATACACGAAATTCCGATGCATTTTCATCCCTGCTGAAGCCTACATCACTGGCTATTCCGAATTCTTTGAGGAATCCGTTACTTATAATGTCATTCTCGAAACCATAATCGCTTCGAAGCCTCAGCAGGCCTACTATCCGTTCATTCCCTGACCGAATTGTTTTCGTAAGGAACCATCCGTTCTGTATGAAAACCAGGGGAGATGAATAAATTGTGTCATTCAGTTCGGACGGAACATCGAATTCATTGTCAGACCAGGTATCCAGTTTGTTCCCGAAATAATACAAAATTGTGATCCTGTTCTCCACGGCAGTTGAAAACAGATTGTTCCCTGGAGATGACACATAATTTTCCCCTCCGGCTAAAATTGGTTTCATGCCATTTATGCAATCCTCCATTATCTTCTCCTTTTCCCTCAGGACCCTGTTGAATTTCCTTGTCCTGAACCGCAACTCGAAATCGCCCAGGTATACTACCTCGGAACCAACTGCCAGCAGGATCAGGGCAGCTGTCATGATTGCCGGAATCAACCTGAATTTATTTTCCTTCATTTTGAATAGTCCCCGGTCTATTGATGATGGTAGGGATCACCCTTAATAATGGTCAAAACCCTGTAAAGCTGTTCAAGAAACAACAATCGTACCATCTGATGTGAAAAAGTGAGCCTTGAGAGTGAAATCCTGGCTTCAGCTCTTTTAAAAACTTCATCCGAAATGCCAAAAGGCCCGCCTATAACAAAGACAACTCTTTTTTTTGGCAGCATGAATATTTTTTCGAGCCACTCTGAAAATTCAATCGTGGTAAACTCTCTGCCATTCTCATCAAGTGCTATAACAAAATCATCGCTCCCGAAATAACTGATTATCTTTTCGCCCTCTTTGATCCGCTGCTCCTGAAGCGGCATATTCCTGTTATTTCTGAGATCAGGAAGAGTATGAATATCGAATGGGATATATTTCTTTATTCGGTTCACAAATATCTCTGCCCCGTCGGAAATATATTTTTCCGAGGTTTTTCCCGTTTGCAATAAAACAACCTTCATAATAATTGGCCCGACTTTTGTTCATAAAGAATACGCGGCACGTATTGCAAAAATAATAATTTATAATGTGCAGCACCTATTATAATATTGCCGAATGAGGGTTATCGGCATACTTTATAATAAAATGTTTTAAATTTGTATGCAAATAGTACCTGAGCAGATAAAAAAAATATTAAATGAGATTCATCAGTATAACTGCAGCCGTCATAATCGCTTTAAGCGTTATGGCCGCTGCAAATCAGGAACAGGCTAAAATTCCGGCCGGTATTTCGGATGCAATTAAAGCAGGTAATGCTTCGGAGTTATCCAAATTCATGAACTCAACTGTTGAGCTCCTTGTTCTTGATAAAGAGGATTTCTATAAGAAGGTTGTTGCTGAAACCATTCTGAAGGATTTTTTCATCAATCATCAGGTCAGGGATTTTATTATACGTCACCAGGGGGGAAGCAATGATGCAATGTATGCTATTGGAAACCTCAAGACCGCTTCAGGCAATTTCAGGGTGCATATCCTGCTTAAAAAAGTCGGCCAGGAGCTTTTGATCCATCAGGTACGGATAGAACCCGATAATGAAAAATAGCGATCTGAGGGAATTTATTCTGACAAGTCTCAGAGAAGATATCGGTGATGGAGATCATTCATCACTTGCCTGCATTCCTGAAAATGCCGAAGGAAAAGCAAAGCTGCTTGTCAAGGAAAAAGGCCTGCTTGCAGGATGCAGGATTGCCCGCGAAGTTTTCAGGATTGTTGACAGGGATCTGGTTTTTGAACATTTCATTGCCGATGGTTCCGATATTGAGCCCGGTGACATTGTATTTCATATATCGGGCAGGCAACAGTCGATATTGAAATCGGAGAGGCTTGTCCTGAATATAATGCAGAGGATGAGCTCTGTTGCAACTTCAACGAAACTGTTTGTTGACAGGGTCAAAGGCTTAAACACAAGGATACTGGACACCCGTAAAACCACACCTGGTATGCGGGCCCTCGAAAAGGAGGCAGTAAGGATAGGCGGCGGTTTCAACCACAGGATGGGATTGTATGATATGATTATGCTGAAGGATAATCATATTGATTATGCCGGTGGTATCGAAGATGCCCTGAAAAAAACCAGGGAATATCTCAGGGCAAACAATAAAAACCTGAAGGTGGAAATCGAGGCCAGGGATCTTGATGAGGTAAGGAGAATACTGGCAGCCGGGGGAGCAGACAGGATATTGCTCGATAATTTCAATATCAGCGACACCGCTGAGGCAGTAAAGGCAATCGGAGGCACCTGCGAAACTGAATCTTCGGGCGGTATAACACTTGATACGGTAAGAGCTTATGCAGAATGCGGCGTTGATTTTGTATCGGTTGGGGCTCTCACTCATCATATTAAAGCCATCGATATGAGTCTTAAAGCTGTTTAGCCTATGCCCGCTGTCAAAGGTGTCGGAAAACTCTGGAGAAAAGAGGGGATCAACAAACTGGTTCTGCCCGGATTTGACGGCATTCCGATAAGCGATGTTATCCGGTTTGTAATCAAAGGTTTCAGAAAGGGGGTCCTTGTTACCAGGGCTTCCTCAATTGCATTCAATATACTGATGGCGATACTTCCGGCATCTATTTTCCTTTTTGCACTTATCCCATTCATCCCTATCCCGAATTTCCAGCAGGAGCTGATAAAGCTTTTTGAAAGCATTCTTCCTGTAAATGCTTATAATTTAATGGAAACCACCATAGTAGACATTGTGACAAACAAAAGTAGCAGCCTCCTCCTGGTGATGTTTCTGGCTACAATTATTTTCTCAACAAATGGAATTCATGCCGTCTTACATGCTTTTGTGGTCACATCTCACTCGTTTAAATCGAGATCATGGATAAATCAGCGGAAGGTGTCCGTCCTTCTTCTCCTCATCGGCATCTTCATGATAGCGATTGCCGGATTTTTAATAATATTTGGAAAGATAGCAGTGAACAGGCTCGTTGAACTTGATGTCCTTGAAAGAAGCTTTGTAATTTCAGTTCTTATCCTGCTCAAATGGGTGGTTGTTGTTCTGTTGCTTTTTCTGGCTATTTCCTTCCTTTATTACCTGGCTCCTGCAAAAAGACGCGATTTTAAATTTATTTCACCCGGTTCAACTATTGCTACAATATTGTTTATCATTTCATCCCTGGGATTTTCAGCCTATGTCAACAGTTACGGACCATATAATAAGATCTATGGCTGGATCGGCACATTGATGGTTATACTTATCTGGCTCTATCTCAATTCAATAGCTTTACTTATCGGATTTGAACTGAATGTCAGCATTAAAGATGCCATGCTGGTCGATCCCCGAAAGAACGGAACTGTTTAAAAACTTATTTAACTTTCCCTAAATGAAGGCAGATTCTGCCAATTGCAAAAAATTTATCTATTTTTGGGCCAACATTCTGTAAAATGAAAAAGTGGATTTTACTGATCACCCTGGTTTTTCTTGTTGGCTGCAAAGAAAAAGAAGCAGAGATTTACTTTACTCCTGAAAAAGCCCTTGCTTATTTTAAAAAAGCAGAGGAGATCTGTATGAAGGACGACGGAAAACTGTGGGGTAAAAATCTGTATGGTCCGATTATGTTTGTTGACCGGAACAGCAGGAAGATCGTTGCTAACCAGCCTGATGACGAAGGGATCCTGAAGGTAAAGGATGGCGTTTACACAGGGTTGTATCCAAGGGAGAATGTAATAGGCAATACTGCTATTGAGTACGGCGGTACCTTATTCGGACTCGCCCCGCTGCCGGCAGAGGAAGACGAATTCCGGATCACTACCAGGGCAATTCACTGCCTTTTTCACAGGTTTCAGCAGAATAACGGTATTAGTCCTGTTTATTTCGATGTGGCAAATATGGATGAAAGAGAGGCACGTGTCTGGATCAAACTTGAGTGGAAAGCTTTAAGAAAGGCTATCAATTCGGAGGGTGAAGAGCAGGGACTGGCTATCAGGGATGCACTTATATTCAGGGGTTCCAACCGGGAAGCATATGCCAAATATGCAGAGCTCGAGAATCAGTTCGAAACTTATGAAGGCCTCGCAACGTTCACTTACCTTCTTCTGACAGCCGGGTCGCCCGAAGAATATAAGACAAATCTCCTTGATTACCTTGACAGGATTTATACGTTTCAGTCGTATGCCCGTTCATATGGGATCATACATGGTGCCCTTTACGCAACCCTGATGTACAATAAGGGATATGATTTCACATCAATAAAAACGGATAAAACAGATCTTGGAAGCATTGTAAAAGAGCTTTATAGCATTGAATTGCCGCAGGTGTGCCGTGACGTTGCAGGCAGTATAGCCATCAATTACGGGGTTGATGAGATCTTAAATGAGGAAGTGGACAGACTTCAGGACATCAGGACAAGAATCAATAATCAGGTAAGCGTTTTTACCGAAAAACCTGTTGTATATCTGGAACTTGAGAGTCCTTATTTTGATTTTGAACCTGAAAATGTAGCCCCGCTCGACACACTGGGGACCCTCTATAGTGCAATCAGGGTTTCGGACAACTGGGGAAAACTGACAGTTGATAAAGGCGGCTGCCTGGTTTCAAATAACTACAAATACCTCCGTATTACTGCCAAAGGCTTCAAGTCAGACAAGGAACACGTTTACGGCGATGGCTGGCACATAATTCTGAATGAGGGCTGGGAGGTCGCTGAAGTTGACCAGAACTACTTTGTCAGGAAACTGGTACCATGATTTTTGTTGTGCAGTCCCTCAGTCTCTCAGTCTCTCAGTCTCTCAGTCTCTTAGTCTCTTAGTCACTTCCTCCTAAACTCCCTCACCCCCCAGGTCCTTAAGTGATTCCTCGAGAGATTTGATCTTAAGTTCAGTGTCAGATCTTTTCTTTCTTTCCAGTTCAAGTACACTGGCCGGGGCATTCTGAACGAAACTCTCATTCCCGAGTTTTTTCATAATGCTTGCAAGGAATCCCCGATAGTATTCGAGATCGGTGATAACCCTTGCACGTTCATTTTCAGTATTTGCATTATTCCCAAAGGGGATAAAATACTCGGTTGTCCGGACCATGAATGAAGCCGACCCTGATGGTTTTTCACTTACAAACCTCAGACCGGAGAGGTTGGCCATTTTAACTATGACCGGGAGAAATTCCTGATCAAAGTTGTTTTTCTCTGCCCTGACGATAAGCTCGACAGGGTCCCTTGCCGGGATCTGTTTTTCCAGTCTTGCTGACCGTAATGCAGTGATCGTTTCCTTTACGGGCTCAAAGCCTGCAACAAGTTCCCTGTTGAATTTTTTTGATTGAGGCATCCGGCTTATCATAAGGCTTTCGCCGTCTTTCCTCTCCCCTATCATCTGCCAGATCTCCTCTGTTATGAAAGGCATGAAGGGGTGAATAAGCCTGACAAGATTGTCGAATATCGAAATAGTTGCTTCATATGTCAGCCGGTCAACCGGTTTTCCATATTCAGGTTTTATTATCTCGAGGTACCATCCTGAAAATTCATCCCAGAATAGTTTGTAGACATCCATAAGGGCATTGGAGATCCTGAATTTCCTGAAGTCTGCATCAATCTCGGCAGTCGATTTCTTAAGAACTTCATTTATCCACTTTACTGCGATCGCAGATGACTCAGGCTGAGGAATTTCATTGTCGACCTTCCAGCTTTTCACAAGCCTGAATGCATTCCAGATCTTGTTTGCAAAATTGCGTCCCTGCTCGGGAAGGGAATCATCATAGAGAAGGTCATTCCCTGCCGGCGAACAAAGCAGCATTCCGACCCTTACTCCGTCGGCGCCATACTTTTCAATAAGGTCGAGCGGCTCAGGAGAGTTCCCGAGCGATTTTGACATTTTCCTCCTCTGCTGATCGCGGACCAGCCCGGTGAGATATACATTGTTGAAAGGCTTCTTCCCGCGGTATTCATACCCTGCAATAATCATCCTTGCAACCCAGAAAAAGAGGATTTCGGGAGCAGTGATAAGGTCATTCGTCGGATAGTAATAATTAAGGTCGGCATTATCCGGTTCATTTATACCGTCGAAGCATGTGATGGGCCAGAGCCACGACGAAAACCATGTATCCAGAACGTCATCATCCTGCCTGAGATCAACCTCCTTCAAATCGTTGTTGCCCGACTTCTCCCTTGCGAGCACAAGTGCTTTTTCAATATTCCCGGCTACCACAAACTCATTATCTGCATAATACCAGGCGGGTATCCGGTGGCCCCACCACAGCTGGCGGCTGACGCACCAGTCATGCACATTCTCCATCCAGTGCCGGTAAAGGTTCCTGAATTTGGCCGGATGGAGATGAACATCGCCGTCCATAACGGCATCAAGTGCGGGACGGGAAATCTCTTTCATTTTCAGGAACCATTGAACCGAAAGTTTTGGCTCTATCACGGCATTCGTCCGTTCCGACCTTCCCAGCTTATTATTATACGGCACAACCTTTACAAGATTTCCGGTACGTTTCAATTCCTTTTCGGCCAGTTCCCTGGCAGCAAACCTGTCAACACCGGTAAACATGCCTGCCCCCGGACTCATTGTCCCGTTGTCGTTAAACACATCTATCGTCGGCAGCTTATGCCTGAGCCCGATCTCGTAGTCGTTGATGTCGTGGGCGGGTGTTATTTTGAGGCAGCCGGTGCCAAATTCCATGTCGACATAATCGTCAAAAATAAACGGTACTTCCCTGTTGACCATGGGCACAATGACCTTTTTCCCTTTCAGGCGCCTGTACCTTTCATCAGCCGGGTTGGCGCACACCGCCGTGTCACCCAGTATTGTCTCGGGACGTGTTGTTGCCACCATTATATAATCATCCTCACCGACTATTTTGTAGCTGACGTAATATAGCTTTGATTTTTCATCGGTATAATTAACCTCTTCATCCGAGACGGCGGTCATAGCCTCCGGATCCCAGTTAACCATCCTTACTCCCCTGTAAATAAGCCCTTTGTTATAGAGGTCAACAAATACCTTAATAACCGAATCATACCTCTTTTCATCCATTGTGAAAAGCGTCCTGTCCCAGTCGCATGAAGCTCCCAGTTTTTTAAGCTGTTCAAGGATTATTCCACCGTGCTTTTCGGTCCACTCCCATGCATGCCTGATAAATTCCTCACGCTTAAGGTTGTGTTTTTCAATCCCTTCAGCCTTCAGTTTGGCAACGACCCTGGCTTCGGTGGCGATGGAGGCATGATCGGTGCCCGGCACCCAGCATGCATTCTTCCCCAGCATCCTTGCCCTTCGCACCAGCACATCCTGGATTGTATTGTTGAGCATGTGTCCCATATGCAGGACACCTGTTACGTTTGGCGGAGGTATCACGATGGTGTATGGTTCCCTGTCATCGGGGGTGCTTTTGAATAAGCCATGACTTAACCAGTAATCGTACCATTTGTCCTCAGCCTTTCCCGGCTCATACCTTGAAGGAATATCCATGATCTGCTTAGTTATACCAATTTTATGAAAGTGCAAAATTATAAAAATTAGTCACACGAGATTATACGGTTAGATTCTTAATATGAGTGAAGGGTTTTGCAGGTGACCCGTTGAAGGTTGCAGGTTGCAGGTTGCGGGTTGCGGGTTGCGGGTTGCAGGTTAAAGGTAGCAGGTTTGTGTTCAGGTCTCATTGCGACCTCTTTGACAACTTTGAGTGTATGCGGTTAAGATGGGCTTTTCAGGCAGTTCCCCGGGAGATGTGTTCGATTAAAGAAATATGTATTATAATACGTATTATAATACGTATTATAATACATATTAAATACAATTATATAGGTTTCCTCTCCACCACATAAGTTTTGCTTTTGCAACAGGGAGATCCCTCACTGGCGCTCGGAATGACATTCATTATCATGGTTTTATAGAAAGAAGCGGCGATTCGCATCAATTTACAAATAATGATGAAAATTCTGTTTGCGAACCGCCGCTTCTTCCCATAAACTAATAAAACAACCGGTCATCCTGAGCGAAGCGAAGGATCTCTTTTTATATTGGTACAAAACCTTTCCCGGAAGAGCTACTTTTTAAGAAGCCAGCCATTTCCCGCACCTGTCCCTGAAAAATTTCCTGCGCTATCAATTATGCCCGGTTGTTCTATAATATTTCCAAATTTCCACTCCTGTTCCTGATTTTCATTTATTTTTGCCTTGCAGTATTTGAGATCTTTAAAACGTTTAATATGCCATCAATTTCAGAAAGAGGCAAGACGATGCCCGCCTCACCCATACGAAAACTTGTTCCCTATTCGGAAGAAGCCAAAAGGAAAGGAAGGAAGGTCTACCATCTTAATATCGGGCAGCCTGATATTCCCACGCCTGAAGTTGCGCTTGATGCCATCCGCAATATCAGCCTTAAGGTGATCGAGTACAGCCATTCGGCCGGCAATGAATCGTATCGCCGCAAACTGGCCGGATATTACCGGGGGATCGGGATTGACATCGATCATACTGAAATGCTTATTACTACCGGCGGTTCCGAAGCGGTAATGTTCGCAATGATGTCGTGCCTGAACCCCGGAGATGAAATAATAACGCCTGAACCATTCTATGCAAATTATAATGGATTTGCAACCATGGCAGGTGTGAAGATAGTCCCTGTTGCATCGCACATAAAGGATGATTTTGCGCTTCCTCCGATGGATGAGATTGAGAAGAAGATAACTCAGAAAACAAGGGGGATCATTGTATGTAATCCCAATAATCCTACAGGATATCTTTATTCCAGGGAGGAACTTTTTCAGGTCAGGGACATAGTAAAGAGGCATGATCTATATCTTTTTTCCGATGAAGCCTACCGTGATTTCTGCTATGACGGTGCTGAACATTTCTCGGCAATGAACCTGGAGGGAATAGGGCAAAACGTAATTCTGCTCGACTCAGTATCAAAAAGATACAGTGAATGCGGTGTCCGTATCGGCGCCCTTGTGACTAAAAACAAACAGGTCATCTCCACCGCCCTGAAATTTGCCCAGGCGCGTCTTTCTCCTCCCGGACTCGGCCAGATTGCAGGAGAGGCCTCAGTTGATACACCTCCGCAGTATTTCAAGGATGTAAACAGGGAATATACTTTAAGGAGGAATTTTATGGTGGATGCCCTGAACAGTATGCCGGGTGTTTATTGCCCGAGGCCGAAGGGTGCATTTTACACAGTTGTCAGGCTTCCTGTCGATGACACCGACAAGTTCGCAAAATGGCTTCTTGATGAGTTTGAATACAAGAACCGGACGGTAATGGTAGCACCCGCATCAGGGTTCTATTCAACACCGGGATCAGGATTAAATGAGGTCAGGATTGCCTATGTCCTTAAGATCGACGATCTTAAAAATGCAATGGAAGTCCTGGCGGAGGCATTGAAGGTTTATCCCGGGCGGGTTGAGTGAGGGAGTGAGGGACTGAGAGACTAAGGGACTAAGGGACTAAGAGACTAAGAGACTAAGAGACTGAGGGACAGGGAGAGCAGACCAGGTGGCTGCAAGACTAAAAATTATTTCATAACATGAACAGATTGCTGAACTGTATAGCCATTGATGATGAACCCCTGGCGCTGGAAATCATCCGTGAATTCTGCTCAAAAATCCAGTACCTGAATCTGCTCGGCACGTTTACAAACCCCTTTGAGGCAGTTCAGACACTCAACAACGAACAGGTCGACCTGATCTTCCTTGACATTATGATGCCCCAGATATCAGGCTTTGAATTTCTCAAATCACTTTACAATCCTCCGATGGTGATCTTCACAACAGCATATAAAGAGTACGCCTTTGAAGGATTTGAAAACAATGCCGTTGACTACCTTGTCAAACCCTTTGCATTCGACAGGTTCTCACGATCGGTAAGCAAGGCGTTTCAGCTGCTTAGGTTGAAAATGCCTGCTGAAAGCCCTGCCGAAGCGACTCCCGTCATATTTCCGGGGTTTCTTATGGTGAAAGTTGAATACAGCACAATACGAGTAAATCTTGAGGAGATACTTTACATAGAAGGTTTAAAGGATTACGTAAAGATCTATACCGAGGGGAAGCTGATACTTACAAAGACTACCATGAAGAACATAATGGAGAAATTGCCGGCTGCCCGCTTCTTCAGGGTCCATAAATCATATATTGTATCAATCGACAAAATTGATATGATAGAAAACAGCAGGATTGTGATTGGCAATCAGAGGATACCGATTGGTGAATCTTTCAGGACAACCTTTTTCGGAATTGTAAACAGGAACCTGATCTGATCCCCTACATATATCTCCGCTTGTTAAACCAGAAGTCCCTCAGTGACATGTCGAGATGAAGTGTAACAAACCTCTCCCTGAAGAGCCCTTTGGCAACCGTGCCGTTTTGCCCGAGCTCGAGCGATACATTGATAACGCTCAGAAAACCTCTCAGGGGGATTCCTGCTCCAAATGAAACAGCAGTATAATTGATGGGAACATTTTGAATTATCATGTATGATTCCCGGTACTCGGCACCGAACCTGTAAAGAATCATCCTGTTGGTTCCCCTGTACAGGCCCTGTGAAGGAAATTCCACCCCGAAAGAGTACCTGTTGCTGTTCCGTGTTCTGAGAAGGGGATTTGAAAAAGTGATATCCTGCCATTGACTCATTTCAAAGTCAACTCCTGCCCTGAAATACTGCTTCCCGAATGCGAGGCCGGCACCGAATGTCTGAGGTATGCTGTATTTATTATTCCTTCCTTTTATAGTCTCGCTTCCCGCTGATGTTACAATTGTTGTTTCATTATCGGCAGTCAGTTTTTTTGAGGCACTGTACGTAAGGCCTATTTTATAGTTCCAGTTTTTTATATCAAATCCGTAGTTAAGCCCGTAATTGAGGTTGAGATTTGACAGGTGGGTTACATCCTGAAGCGAATAATAATAACTGTCGGCAGATTCGGTATTCGTTATGCTGCCAAAGAGAAAAGCCAGGTTGTAGCCAAGCGCCAGGTTCTTTGTAATTTTAAATGAATTCCCAAAGTAGACCTGGTTAATGCCGCCATCACCCGTGAATGTTTTGTTGAATGTCTGACCTGTACCTTCAATGGTTCCAATTGTATTGATATTGTATCCCACGGAACTGAAAGGAGCAAATCCAAAGCTCGTTCCCAGCCAGGGTGTAATCCTGAATCCCATGACCACATACTTGAAATTTGCATTTACTAGAGACTGATCTTCAGTCTTTGTCTTAAAATTGGTATACTTTCCGAATATTCCCATTTCAAAGATTGAAACAAGGCTGTCAATCCCGCTGTACGAGGCCGGATTAAGGAGGTTTATTGATCTGTCGGACAGGAAAGCAATGCCTGTTCCTCCCATGGCTTTCGATTGTCCTATGCTGTTTCCTTCAAGGTATCCCAGGCCGAAAACAGAATAGGGCGAGGAGGTGATCTGCGCGGAGGCGTTGTAATTCATTAAAATTACACCCATGAATAACAGGACATTTAATTTAACCAGCCTGTGCTTTGTCATATCAATAAGTTAAATAATAGATCCTCAGTTTAACCGGAGGATGCCTGCCATCAATGATCAGTCTCTCGAGTGAAGCCAGTAAATCACTCTGCTCAATTCCGATCAATATTCCGTGGTAGTAGTCAAAATAATAGTCTGAAAGTTCCCCGATGATAAAACTCGTGATGTCAAAAGTATATCTGGTATCCTCATTGAAGAATTCATCATAAGTGAATTCCGGCAATCTTGGGTTTCTGTCACTGTCAATCATCAATGAATTACTGTTGAACCTGTTCTCCTTGTCTGTCTCATAGAAGTTGAGCTTTTCAGGCAACGTGAAGTAATCATAGCTTGTTCTCTGGGGTTCAAAAACAAGCTCTGCCCTGAGTACTTTCCATCTCTGATTCATCAGAATATCCTGAACCGTCGGGAATCCTACCCTGGCCATCAGGCCTGTCGATCCCTGGAGCACGGATATGTCTCCGGTCACGGAGCTTAATAACTGATTATTTTCCCTGTTGAGGTCCTTTAACGGCGAATTGGTGAAATCGGTCCTGATACTGTTAAACTGATGGTTCGATTCTCCCATCGTGAATGTGAAACTTTTTTCCTCAGGGAACTCCTGGTCCACATGATAATAGAGTACTAGTGAAATATTTTCCTTGTCACCGGTAAGACCAATAACAGAGTTATTCTCATTATTTGAAGTGGTAAGGACGAAACCTTTTAAATAGTCGTCAAAGCTTGCCTGGTCCGAAACAAGCTCATCCTTGTTCCTGAACAGTTCGTACAGATTTTCGCCGAATTCGTTAACATTAATACTGAAGACAGTATCAATTGAATTCGGTCTGGGATAAAATTCCTTTACAGCCAGCGGATCAGGTGAAAAATCAAATGAAGTTGCATTATAAAGAAGCGGAGTGGATGAACCTGCACTCGTGAAAGGCACGATTTTTTCCGTAAGCTGGTGAATACCTATTCTCATCAGGGTGGTGGTATCACCGTAACTGTAACCGGTACTCCGGAATACAAATGCTGCGGAGTCAAATATAAAGTCATCTTCAACATTTACTCCGCTCAGACCCGGGTATGCAAGATCGAAATAGGCATTACACTTAACCGAGCCCAGGATGGTGTCTGCATAGCTCCCGACAAGCGCGGTCCCGGTGCCTGAAGTAGCAATTGAATCGATCAGTATGGTCGACAGGTCAACCTTAAAAGTGTCGACCACCTGCAGCCTGGTCTGGGGTTCTACAAAATCCTGTCCTATCGTGAATTCGTTTATGTCGGTACATGAACCCAAAAACAGAGCCCCGATTATGAAAATGATGGATAAAAATGAAGAAATCCTTGTAAATGAGAAGATTTGCCCCTTCATTTTGCCCTCACCTGTAATCTTCATCAATGAATTAATTTTTGCAAATGAAGGCTAAAACGGGCTCGGAACAAAGCAAAATATACAAACAGGGCAAAAGAGTAGACCTACAGGCTGTTTCTACAGATATTAATAAAACTTTAACATATTCGGGTATTAAATGTGCTATACTTGTAATTAAGTATGTTTTATCGATAATATACCCCATCTGGTCTACAATTTATGGGCATATATCTACTAAGCTTTTAATTGAAGTACGCTTCAGATAGTTTTGTGTTCATTATTAACAAAAAAAGAGTAAAACATGACATGCAAAGGGTTTAAGATTTGGGGTGTACTCATTATTGCTTTCCTTGCCTCGCCGCTTTTTACTTCGTGTGACGGTGGTGAAGAGGAGCAGTTGATTGGGAACTGGGTGGAATTATCCGATCTGGATGGTCTGCCGAGGACTGATGCGGCTGGTTTTTCAATAGGAAATAAAGGATATGTTGGTACAGGATATGACGGTGAGGACAGGTTAAATGATTTCTGGGAGTATGATCCCGGAAGGAATGCCTGGACTCAGAAAGCTGACCTGCCGGGTGCTGCAAGGAGTTCGGCAGTCGGATTTGCATCAGATTCAAAAGGATATGTTGGCACCGGTTATGACGGCAGAAACCGGCTTAAGGATTTTTGGGAGTACGATCCGTCCTCAAATACATGGACTCAAAAGGCAGATTTTGGCGGTACTGCAAGATATGGCGCAGTAGCATTTGCAATTAACAACAAGGGTTATGTTGGCACCGGTAACGACGGAAGCTACATGAAAGATAACTGGGAATATGATCCGTCCGCGGATACCTGGACACAGAAGACCAGCATTGGCGGGAGCAAGCGTCAGGATGCCTCCAGTTTTACAGTAAACGGAAAAGGTTATATTCTCACAGGCCAGGACAACGGGTCTTACCAGTCCGACCTTTGGGAATATGATCCGGCGGCCGATCTATGGGCCAAAAAGAGAGCCATTACAAATGTCTCGGACGAAACTTATGATGACCAATATACATCAATTCCCGGCGTTGGCAAGGTTGGGTTCAGCATTGGCACTAAAGGTTATCTGGCCACCGGCGGCCAGACCACGGGAATTGATGTCTGGGAATATAATCCGGCAACTGACCTCTGGACAGAGAAAACATCCTTTGAAGGTTCGACCAGGCAGGATGGAGTGGCTTTTACCATTGGGAACAGGGGTTATGTGACCACCGGCCGCAGCGGGAGCTTTTACTTTGATGATATCTGGGCACTCGATCCGGATGCCGTACTCAATGAAGACGATTGATAAAAAGAAATTTATAGCATTTGCCCTCTTCCTGGTTATCGTTATTATAGCGTTTACCTTCAACGGAAGAGGGCATTTTTATAAGGCAGAACTGTTCAGGAGCGGACAGGGATGGGGATATGATATTCTGAAAAACGAAAAAGTTTATATCCACCAGCCCTTTATCCCCGCCATCGAAGGAGAGGTACCCTTCAGCGATAAACGTTCGGCCAGGAAAACCGGAAAGCTCGTCATCAGTAAGCTCATGAGGCAGAAATCCCCGACAGTTACGAAAGAGGAACTGGAGCGGATACTTGGAGACGAAGGGATGGAGGGACTGAGGGACTAAGGGACGAAGGGACGAAGAGACAAAGGGACTGAGGTTAAGAACCAGCAACCATCAACTTGCAACAATTTACAAGGGGACTGCACGACTATTTATACAACAGATACTTCGCCCTGATCTTACCGAATTTCTTCAAGCCACCCTGCCAGGTCAGCCTGATCTCCTCCGCACTCATACCGTTCCTGATCTGCTGCCTCAGGATGGTTCCCGCAGCAAGGACATCAAAATAGGATGTGAAGAATTTATCCTTTTCAGGATATTCATTGTATGCATTTATGATCCATTCGAGGTTTATTTTTGGAGAGGGGACCAGTTTGTCCTTTAAGGCGTTCCGCAGATCGGTGCCATAACATCTGACGCCCAGAAGCGGTGGGTTTTTAGCACCCGGGACACTCTCAGGCGTAAAGCTGAAGCCGCGGTCGGGGAGTAATGGGGAACCAAAGACCTGGAACGGGAAAGAAGTTCCCCTGCCGAGCGAAATATTTGTCCCTTCGAAAAAGCATATGGACGGATAGAGATAAACCGAGTTTTGGTTTGGAAGGTTCGGTGAGGGTTTTACAGGAAGTTCATACAGGGCCTTATGCGTGTAATTCCTGCATCTGATCACTGACAGATCGCATTTAGCGCCGTTTTTAAGCCATCCTTCGCCATTCAGCATTTGTGCATATTCACCGACAGTCATTCCGTGCACAACCGGCACCGGATCCATCGCCACAAATGACCTGTGAGCTGTGTCTGCAATATTTCCGTCGAAATAGAATCCGTTCGGATTCGGCCTGTCGAGAACTATGCACTTCACCTTGTTTTCAGCACATGCTTCGAGAACATAATGGAGCGTCGAAATATATGTATAGAACCTGACACCTACATCCTGAATGTCGAACAGTACGACATCGATACCTTTAAGGTCATCGGGTGTCGGTTTCAGATGACCGCCATAAAGGCTGATCAGCGGGATTCCCGTGCCGGGGTCCTTCCCGTCTTCGATTATCTGGCCCGCATCGGCCAGCTCCCTGAAACCATGCTCCGGAGCAAATATGACCTGGATGTTCATGCCGATACCGAGAAGGTTATCGACCAGATGCGTTGTTCCGACCATTGAGGTCTGGTTTGCAACAATGGCAACCGATTTACCTTCAATCAAAGGTTTGTAAAGTTCGATCCGGGCAGCACCCGGGATGGGTTCCTTTTTGGCGCCAAAACATGCGATTGAGATTGCCAGAAATAAAAATACCGAAACTCCGGAGAATGATTTTTTCATAGGAACTGTTTTAATAAAAGTAAATTTAAGATTTTTTAGGGAATTTATTACTCCTCTGTTTAACTCTGTGTCTTCTCTGTGTCTCTCTGTGAAATAAAAAAAATTGGACTTACATAGAGTTACATAGAGAAGACACAGAGAACCACAGAGAATTTATTAATTTTGGCAGATTACCCGGAAAATGAATTTACCATACTTCATAGCACAAAGGCTCATTAAAGGCAGGCGGGAAGGCACCTCATTCTCGAGACCGATCAATGTCATTGCAATAATAGGGATCGCAATGGGCCTTGCTGTCATGATACTTGCTATCTCAATACTGACCGGGTTCAAGCAGCAGATCCGTGAAAAGATAGTGGGTTTCGGTTCCAACATCACAATAATGAACTTTGATTCAAACATTTCGCTCGAAACCGTGCCAATAAGCGATACTCAGAAATTCATTCCGGCTATCAAAAACATTCCCGGCATCAGCCACGTACAGGTTTTTGCCACCAAGGCCGGGATTATAAAGACAGGTGATGCTATCCAGGGTGTGATACTGAAAGGGATCGGAAGCGATTTCGACTGGAATTTCTTCCGGAGTAACATGGTTGACGGAGAGGTGTTTACGGTTTCCGACACCGGTCGAACGAATGAAGTAATTATTTCAAGGAAAATATCCGATATGCTCAGACTCGGGACAGGTGATTCATTTGCAATGTACTTTGTTCAGGATCCGCCGCGAAGCCGTAAATTCAGAATCAGCGGGATTTATGAAACCAGCCTGGAGGAATTCGACAAGCTGTACGTCTTCTGTGATATAAGTCACATAAAGCGGCTGAACGGCTGGGAATACGACCAGGTGAGTGGATTTGAGATCTTCATCGACAATTTCGACGAACTGGCCGAAATGAAAATGGCGGTTCAGGACGCAATAGGTTACCGGCTGAGTGAAAATGAGACAAAATTCCTGGTTACAAGCATAAGGGAAAAACATCCTCAGATATTCGACTGGCTTAATTTCCAGGACCTCAATGTTATTATTATAATAACCCTGATGCTGATTGTCTCAGGATTTAACATGATCTCGGGGCTCCTTATCCTGATCCTTGAGAAGACCAATATGATAGGCGTTCTCAAGGCCCTGGGTTCGGAAAGCACCACGATCCGGAAGGTGTTCCTCTACCAGGCTGCATATCTTATCGGAAAAGGACTGATGTGGGGGAATGCTATTGGGATCGGGCTTTCATTGCTTCAGCTGAAAACCGGACTGATAACACTCGATCCAACTTCCTATTACATCAAGACCGTTCCCATCAACCTCGAGATAACACACATACTGCTCCTGAATACCGGCACAATGGCGGTAATAATACTCATGCTGCTGATCCCCGCTCAGCTTATTACCCGGATCACTCCGGTCAAGGCAATCAGGTACGATTAAAAACTGAGGCAAAAAACAGTCTCTTTTCCGGGAACCGATCTTACTTTCAGGTTTCCGCCATGCGCCTTCATGATCTGCCGCGAAATGCTCAAGCCGATGCCCGATCCGTTCTCCCTTGTTGTAAAAAAAGGAACAAATATCTGATCGATATTCTCTGCCGGAATCCCGGGGCCATTGTCGATGACACAAATTTCGGGATGAAGATTTTCGCCATGTCCCGCCGCAATCTTAATCTTGCCTTTCGGATTGCCGGCATTTGATTCCAGGGCATTTTTAAGGAGGTTTATTAGAACCTGTGATATCAGATTCTTGTCAGCAAAGATCTCAAGGCCGGGTTCGCTTAAAGAAAATGAAAGGTCGATCTTATCACTTTTCTCCAGGGAATTATAGAGGATCTTTGCACGGTCGATCAGTTCGGCAGCCTTAAAAAGTTCTCTATCGGGTTCCGGCACCCTTGTCAGCTTTCTGTACGAATCAACGAACGACATCAGTCCCCTCCCCTGCTCTTTTATCACATTCAGGCCCTGGAGTGTAGTCGATATCGATCTGGCCGTTACATTACCGGGGCTTACCGGCTTCCCGTGGTCGGTGTAGATGCTTGTAAGGCTTTCTGACAAAGATGTAATCGGTGTGATCGAATTCATAATCTCGTGCATCAATATCCTGATCAGCTTCATCCACGATTCCACCTCCTTCTCATCCAGCTCATTCTTGATGTCCTGGATCGAGAGTATTGCCAGCTCATCGTTGTTTGTCCTGAAGGATGTCGCTTTCAGCGAAAGCTGTATTTCACCGAGGTCGGTGCTCAGCCTTACGAGTCTTCGTTCGAAAGGCTTTATGTTTTTAATAGCATGGTACAGAGTTTGGTCAGTCCTGCCGGTTTGATCAATATGAGTAAGGACGTCCATGGCAAGGAGCCTCCTGGCTGTTGAATTGGCATGAAGGACAAATCCCTTGTTGTTATAGGTTATAATACCGATGGCCAGGTGCTCGATCAAAATCCTGAAATATTGCTCCTGGTTCCTGTTTTCTATTTTCAGCTGCTGGATCTGCTGGTTAACCCTGTTCATACTCCTGTGGATCTCGCTTACGGTTTTGTTTTTTTCATCAACAGGAAATGAGAGGCTGGAATCGTCATTTTTGACGGAATCAAAAAAATATCTGATCTTTTTATTTGTGGAATTAAGGTATGAAATCAGATTAAACGTAAGGATTCCAACTACCAGAAGGCAGATAAGGAAGATCCGCAGGGATCCGCCGCCTGCAACCGACCAGCCCAGGTAGGCGGAAAGGGAAACGATAAGCATAACTCTTATCACTATATTTACATAAAGGTTTTTACTTATCATTGTTTTGTCCCTTTAACTTGTTGTACAATGTCTGTCTGGTTATCCCAAGTTGCTCGGCAGCTGCGGTCAGGTTGCCATTATTTTTATCGATTGCCTGCCGTATCATCTGTTTCTCCATTTCTTCAATGGTTGTAAAAGAGTTGCCGGCAACCAGTGATGGCGCCGTTCTTAGATAGAAGTCTTCGGGTTTTAAAACCGGTGTTTCGGTCAGTATTACAGCCTTTTCGATCGTGTGCTGAAGCTCACGGATATTTCCCGGCCAGGAGTATTTGAGCAGTTTTTCGTGAGCCTGCTGGTTTATCCGGAGTCCGGGCTTATTGTATTTAAAGGAAAATCGTTTAAGAAAGAACTCAGAAAGAATAGTAATATCATTCGCCCTATCCCGGAGAGGTGGCAGCTCGATCTGGATCGTATTTATCCTGTAAAGAAGGTCCTCGCGAAAGAGTCCGGCCTGCACCATGCTCCCGATGTTCCTGTTGGTTGCACATATCAGCCTTATATCGATGGGGGTGAGCTTGTTTGAACCAATCTTCGTGATCATACGGCTCTCGATTGCAGTAAGAAGCTTGGACTGAAGATGCAGGGGAATATTCCCAATCTCATCAAGGAAGAGTGTTCCCTTATCGGCAATTTCAAACTTCCCCTGCCTGTTTTCGCGTGCATCTGTAAAGGCTCCCTTAACATGACCGAACAGTTCACTCTCGAAAAGGGTTTCGCTGAGAGCTCCCACATCGACAGTTACAATTACCTCCTTTGCTCTTGGAGACAGCCTGTGTATTTCCTGCGCAATCAGGTCCTTGCCCGTACCGTTCTCACCCGTGATCAGTACGTTGGCGTCGGTCTTAGCCACTTTCCTGACGAGGTTAAGTACATTCACCATCCCTGGTGAGGATCCGATTATGAATTTCTGTTCCCTGTTGATCTCCTTCTTCAGTTCGGCCTCCCGTTCCCTGAGCTGTCTTACTTCATGCTTCGAAATGTTCAGCTGGATCGCTATTTCAATTGTAGCAATAAGCTTCTCATTGTCCCATGGTTTCAGGACAAAATCGGAAGCGCCGGCTTTTAGCGCCTTTACTGCTGTGTCAATATCACCATAGGCAGTTATCATGACGACCGAAATTTCAGGATCTGACTCCTTTATCCTTCCAAGCCAGTAGATCCCCTCGTTGCCGGTGTTAATGCCCGCCTTGAAATTCATGTCAAGGATCACTACATTATAATCCAGTTTTCTCAGTTCAGAGGGTATATGGTTGGGATTAGACAAAGTTGTTACATTCTGAAAATGAGGCGTAAGCAGGATTTCAAGAGTGCTGAGGATGCTCTTGTTATCATCGATTATTAGTATGTTGCCCTTTCGGGTTTGCATGAATTAAATTCAAATCTCAATTCAAATATACCTGTTAAATGAAATCAAGTCAACAAACCGTAAAATTATTTTACGCTAAAATGTAAATTAAATTTACATATTAAATTCAAACATCCCTTTATACACCTGATTATCTGTATATTGTAATGATGGCATCATATTGGATGAAATGAAATAAAAAATCGATATGATAACTTCCGATCTAAAAGCAGCAGCTAGAAGCATCCTGAGGAACAAAGTACCTTCCGCCATTAGTATTCTTGGCCTTGGGATCGGTCTGGGTTGTATAATTGTCTTAACTGCTCTTATTGTTCATGAGAAATCCTTTGACACGTTCATTCCGGAATACAGAAACGTTTACAGGATAGTCTATGGAAACATTGGGCTTACGAGCTACCCCCTCACTGAAACCATGAAAGGAGAGTTTCCGGAGGTGAAGGACTTTTTCAGGTATTACGAGGCTCATTCTATTCAGGTAAGGAATTCGAATAATGAAATGGTACCGGACCAGAATCTTGGATTTTCCGATCCTTCCCTTTTCAGGATATTGGGAATAAAATTCATTTCCGGCACGCCTGCCGGTTCAGTCAGTGAAATTGCCATTTCGGAAACGTCAGCAATGAAGTATTTCGGGAATCTTTCACCCATTGGTGCCATATTGCCTGTCAAGTTTTCTGATGGAATCGCGGAGCTTTCGGTAACGGGAGTATATAAAAGTCTCCCGGCAAATTCAACACTAAATCCAAATTTTATTGCCGATATAAAGCTGTCGGAAAAGATGTTCTCCCAATTTCAAAAATCACTTGGTGCCTACGGTATTGAAAGAGACACACCTTTCGACTGGAGGTATGGTGAATTCCTATCGTATGTAGTCCTTGACAGGAATGCTGATCCAAAGGAACTGGCGGTCAGAATGGACAAGTATGAAGAGTTCCTGGCCAATGAAAACAAGGACGAGTTAAGTTTCGGCCTGCAACCGGTCGCCGACATTTATATGGAGTCGGGCGAGATTTCCGGAGGTCAGTTTCTCAGGCAGGGAAATCCGGAAGAACTGAGATATTATGAAGCGATTGCACTTCTGATCCTGTTCATTTCGATTGCCAATTATATCCTGCTCGCGCGGGCCGGGGTATCGGAACGGTCCAGTGAACTTGGCACCAGGAAAGTGTTCGGCGCTTCGCAGGGAATGATAAGGAGACTAATAACGATCGAATCAGGCATCATAGTCGTGCTTAGCCTTATCCCCTCGACGTTCGTAATTGACTATGGCATGACCTTTATTAACAGCACATTGAACAAGACGATGACCAGCCAGGTATTCCTGAATCCAGTACTCTGGATCCTGCTGATCCTGGTTGTAGTTCTTACAGGTGTGCTTTCAGGCTGGCTGATAGGATTTAACTATTCAAGGATCCCGGCTTTAAAGCTTATCTCAGGAAAAAATCCAGGGTCGGCAAAGCCGGGCAGATGGAATTTTTCATTCCTTATACTTCATTTTACAATCTATATGATGCTCGTTGCCGGGGTGATTTCAGTTTCAAAACAGTTGAGGTATTCAATATCCGGCGACAAAGGATTTAATCCGGAAAATATAATGATAACTAGTCTGAATACCGACGAATTAAAAAACAGCTTCCTGACCTTGTGTGATGAAATGAAAAAGCTGCCCGGGGTAATAAACTGTGCAGGAGGATCTTATATTCCGCCACTCGGCTATAGTCTTCCGATTGCCCTGGCTGTGGCAGAAGGTGATAAAGTCAGGTTCGACGGGCTGATTATCGGGGAAGGGTTAGCTGAACTTCTTGGCATCGAGGTTATTGAAGGATCCTCATTTGGCGCTTACAAACCCGGAACTCCTGAAATTCTTATAAATGAGTCAGCAGCAATAAAGCATAAAGTAAAACCGGGTGATAAAATCCTGGTATTTCAGGTCCGGGGAATAGTGAGAGACTTCAATGCCCATTCTTTTCATGAGGCAATACAGCCGATGGTCATCCTTCAGCAAAACCCCGCCAGTATGGGTCTGATTGCAATAAAGACCAACGGGAAGAATGATGATGTGGTAAAGAGACGACTGAAAGAATTATTTACTCTGATCTCACCAGATGAATTATTTGAAATCGAGTATCTCACCGACCAGTATGATCTTTTTTACCAGCGCGAAAAAAACCAGCTCAGGATCATCGGTGCATTTTCCCTGCTTGCAACCATACTCTCTGTAATGGGTTTGTTCGGCGTATCACTGATAAGCATCTCAAAAAAGACTAAACAGATAGGGATCAGGAAGGTCAATGGGGCCTCAATATCCGAAGTCTTATTAATGCTCAATACTGAATTTGTAAAATGGGTGATTGTTTCGGTTTTCATTGCCGTTCCGGCTTCAATCTGGCTTATTTCGAACTGGATGGACAGGTTTGCATACAAGACAGAACTAAGCTGGTGGATCTTTGCAGTGGCAGGATCGTCAGCCTTTTTAATCGCTGTTCTTACAGTCAGCTGGCAGAGCCTGAGAGCAGCAATGAGGAATCCGGTAAAAGCATTGAGATATGAATAAACACGTAACGATAAAAGAATATGTTAAAGAGTTCAATTAACATCGCCCTCCGTTTTTTATGGCGTAACAAAACTTACACTATTCTCAACTATCTCTGCCTCACTTTCGGGCTGACATGCTCAATCATAGCTGTATTGTACATAAACCGGTTTCTGGACTTCGACAGGTTTCATGTTAATTACCATCGGATCTTTTCGGTAGAAGCCAATGTAACCTATTTTAACGGGGACCGCTTCCCCAAACAAATCCTCTCCGCCTCACTGCCTGAGAAACTGAATGAGAATGCACCTGAGATAGAATCCCTGACTCAGGTTGTAAACCGAAGTTATACTTTTGTTAATGGAGACAAGATTTTTACAGAAAATGGCATCTATACCGACGAAGCCTTTTTTGGCATATTTTCTTTCCCTCTTCTCTCGGGAAATGTATCTGCAGCATTAAAGGATAACGATCAGATCGTCATTTCCGAGCGGATGGCCATCAAGTTTTTCGGTTCGGTCGATTGCCTGGGGAAATCGCTGATACTTAAAGACGACAATCACGGGGAAGCCTATAATATTGCAGGTGTAATGAGAGATGTCCCGTCACAATCTTCACTCCAGTTTGATTTTGTACTCCCGGTCTCCAAATTCCTGACAGCCAATGCCTGGGCAGTCGAGACCGGAGCGTCTGCCAGTCAGATCTGGGTTTTACTTAACAGAAATGCAGTCAGAGATGATGTTAATATTAAGATCAGGGACTTGATCAGCAAGCAGGAAACCACATTGAATCAGGAGTTGTTTTTATTCCCGCTCAGGGAAAAGGCCCTTTATTCATATTCAGGCGGCAGGCGAGTCTGGCACCAGATGCAGTATCTTGTTCTCGCAGGGAGCCTGGGGCTGGCTTTATTGCTTATCGCCTGTTTCAACTATATCAATCTTACGATTGCCCTGAACATAAGAAGGTACCATGAAGCCGGAATAAAGAAGGTCGTAGGCGCCAGAAAATCAACAATTATCTTTCAGTACTTAACAGAGACCTTTATCCTGATATTAATAAGCCTTTTAACTGCCATCGACCTGGCAAGTACGCTGATCCGTGGTGTCAATACAATGTTCAGGACTGATGTCCAGTTCAGCTATACGGACCTCAATGTTATTCTGGTCTTAATTTTGATTGCACTTCTTACAGGTATTGTTTCCGGGCTTCTCCCTGCATTGTACCTCTCTTCATCTAACCCGGTAAATATCCTGAAAGGTAAGATTGTTACAAGTCACAGCTTCTCCCCATTAAGGAAGGGTCTTATTATATTCCAGTTCACAATCCCTGTCATCCTCATCATTTTTATGATGATAATCAAGACGCAGGACAAGTTTATAAGAAGTTATGATATCGGATTTGACAGGAGCAAGCTTTTGATCCTCAATAATTCGGCTATTCTTGAGGCCCATGAAGAAAGCTTCAGGAATGAAGTGCTTTCAATTCCCGGTGTTGAACTGGTCAGCTTTTCAAATTGCATTCCTACTCATGGAGCACCGGTATCCAATGAAGTCACATGGGAGGGTAAAAATGCTTCCGAAAAGCTGCATTTCTGGTGCATCAACACTGATTTCAGCTATAAGGACGCGGTAAATATTACTATAACTGACGGAAGATATTTCGATAACTCATTCCCCTCCGATTCAGGCTGCTATGTAATAAATGATGTTACAGCAGGAGTGTTAAATTACGAAAATCCGGTTGGCAGGTCGATTACGGTCGACGGTAAGAAAGGAACCATTATAGGCATTTTTAAAGACTTCCATGTGGTTGATCTTTCCGGACCTTTTACGCCGACCATAATTTCACTCAGACCGGAAAACCGGAATAATATTCTTATAAGCTTTTCCAGTGGGTCCTATTCTTCAATAGCTGAAAAAATCAGCGCTGTCTGCAAGAAATATGACCCCGATGCCGTAAGTCATCCGGTCCTATTCAGCGATCTGCAGCAACGTTCGGAGCTTACAGCATCTTCAAATATTGTCGGTGTTGCCTTTTTTATAGCGCTCATTCTGGCTTGTCTCGGCCTGTCCGGATTAGCCTCTTTCACAGCCGGGAGCCGGACCAAGGAGATCGGGATCAGGAGGACCAACGGCGCAACCGTCCTTTCAGTTATGCACCTGCTGGGGAGTAACTACACCAAATGGCTGAGTATAGCCATCGCGATTGCAATACCTCTGGCATTTCTTCTGGGCAATATGTTCCTGTCGAGATTCCAATTCCGGACAGGGATGCCTTTGTGGGTCTTCTTTGCAGGTCCGCTCACTGCTTACCTCGCAGCCTTGTCGGCAGTGAGCCTGCAAAGCTGGAAGGCAGCCACACGGAATCCGGTCGATGCATTACGGTATGAATGATTTACAAATAAAATTATAAGATGTATTTATTTCTGAAAACAACCATCCGTAATTTCACACGGAAACCAGTGACAAATCTTATCAATCTGTTAGGTTTATCCGTAAGCCTGACCCTGGTGATCATCCTTTCTGTTTATTGTTACAGCGAACTGACTACCGATAATCATCAAAAAAATGGCGACAGAATATATATATATGGTATAACTGAGGATCGTATTTATACGCCTGGAATCCTGAAAGATGAAATTGACCTGAAAATTCCCGGTGTGGAATTCACTGTAAGGATGGGAGGATCATGGGAGGCTCCTGTATTTCAGGTGGATGAAAATGAGCCTGTTACCTCCGATCTTATTTTTGCTGATAAAGACTTTTTTAATCTCTTTACTTACAAGGCTGTTGAGGGAAATCTTGACAATACTCTTGAGGATCCAATGACGGTAGTCATTACAAAATCATTATCCAACAGACTCTTCGGCCCCTCGAAAGCCTTAGGCAAACAAATAAAATTAAACAATTCTCATATTTTAACTGTAAACGCTGTTATTGAAGATCCCAAAGCCAACTCCTGCATTTCTTTCAGCTCTATTACTTCGATGGCCACCCGAAAAATAATCCAGAATGAAGAGGGAGAGTTTACAGCGTGGAATCAGTGCAATTTTCAAACATTTATGCTTCTGAAAGAAGGAAGCGATCCGGAAATTATTTCTAAATCCATATTATCCCTTTTTCCTGAGAAATCAAGGGACAGGTATAAAAACGATGACCTGGTCCCTCTGAAAAAGATCTATTTCTCAGAATTTACACTTTTTGGGAGTAATTATCTTCTTAACGGGGACAAGAACAAAGTCCTGATACTGGTTCTTGTAGCCCTACTGGTACTTAGCATTGCTCTGATAAACTTTATTAATATCTCATCAGCGCAGTGGCAGGATAAGATAAAACAGACAGGCGTTATGAAGATCATCGGAGCAAAAAAGGAAACAATTTTCAGGAGAATCCTCGGTGAATCAATCCTGTTCTTCCTGGCCGCTCTTCTAATTGCTGTTTATCTTGTGAATATTTTCAGCTCAGTTATTCATAACTCAACAGGAATCCTATACAGCAAGGGCCTTACTTACTCCCCGGGATTTATTATAATATCACTGGGTCTCATAGTTATTTTAAGCGTCCTGATCAGCATAGTTCCGGCATCAAGGATCTCATCATCGCGTGCAATAGATAATCTGAAAAAATCTGTTACAAAAAACCGTAATTCCGTCAGCGGACTTCTCGTCACAATTCAGTTTACGATTGCGATAGGGCTCATCGCCTTTACCTTACTCGTCCAGAAACAGATAAACTTCGGCAGGACCAGCCTTGGAATGATGCAAAAAAATATTATTGGAATAAAACTGACAGAACAATTGAATCAGAAAAAGGATGTGCTTAAGAAAGAGTTACAGGATATTCCTGTTATTAGCCAGATCTCATTTTCGCAGTATTATCCCGGGAAAACCATATCAGAATGGGGAACCAATTTAAATCTTGACGGAGAGAAAAAGGAAGTCGACTTTAATACATTTTCAGCAGACCCGAAGTTATTTGAAATCCTCGGTTTGCAATTAATCATGGGACGTTTCCCTAATGAAGATATGGCTTCCGATAAAGGGAAAATGGTGGTTAACGAAACATTTCTGAAAACACATGAGATAATAAATCCACTTGGCGGAGTACTCGACATGACCAGGAACGGATACAATTACGAGATTGTCGGAGTTGTGAAAGATTTTAATTACATGCCTGTAAACCAACCTATAGCCCCTCTGGCCATCAGAAATGAAACTTACGCTTCATACTGTCTGATAAGCCTGCTCACTCCCGATTTTAATGCATTGCGCGGCGCAATTGAAAATTTAAAAGGAATCACATCGGAACTGTCGCCATCTTTTCCTGTTGAAGTCAGCTTCTTTGACAAGGCCGTCCAGGATATGTACAGATCCGAACTTAATTTCCGGGCCGCATTTTCACTTCTCGCTCTTTGTGCCATAATCATATCAAGTATGGGAATTTTGGCCATGTCAATTTCTGCCTGCCAGCGACGTATTAAGGAGATCGGGATCAGAAAGATAAACGGCGCCGGAGTTTCTGAAGTTATGATAATGCTCAATAAAGATTTTATAAAATTGGTCGGAATTGCTTTTACAATAGCCTCTCCTGTTGCATGGTTTGCCATGCACAAGTGGCTGGAAAATTTTACATATAAGACGGTGCTGAGTTGGTGGATATTTGGCCTTGCCGGCCTCATTGCACTTGGAATTGCCTTACTTACAGTCAGCTGGAAAAGCTGGAGAGCGTCGACAAGAAATCCCGTTGAGGCGCTGAGGTATGAATGAAGTTAAAAACAATTTCGGATTTCGGATTTTCGATTTCGGATTTTTTCAAGTAATTAATTTAATCCGCAATCTGAAATCCGCAATGCGCAATTTGAGATTGTATTAACAAGTTAGACATAGTGAACATGATTTATCTCAATTTAATACTAGCTTTTCGCAATCTGATAAAGAACAAAGTCTACTCCTTACTTATTATCGGGGGGTTCGCAATAGGCTTTGCAGCCTGCATCCTTATAGGTTTGTTTTATCATACTGAGACAACAGTAAATAAGAATTTTGCAAATCATAAGCAGATATACAGGATATATGATGTAAAAAAGAACCGATGCAATCTGAATTGGGATCTGTTCCCGCTTCTGTCCTCCGGTTATGCAGCCGTTGAAGATGCCTGTCCACTTGATTATCAGAATGGTGAACATTTAACAATCAAAAATGAACTGACCCACAACAATGTTGAGTTCAGCCATTTACTCGCTACAACCAACAATTTCTTTTCTATCT
>Ga0105101_10000143_pt1 | contig 27839 bp, 20 predicted proteins | sample PPLLak21cMay2015_2_FD_87037 | JGI IMG/M metagenome (GOLD analysis project Ga0105101, IMG submission 87037) | Freshwater sediment microbial communities from Prairie Pothole Lake near Jamestown, North Dakota, USA - PPLs Lake P8 Core (1) Depth... | ecosystem: Environmental > Aquatic > Freshwater >... | reverse complement strand
TAATCAATATTTTGGTCTTCTGGTCTTGCAGTTCCCTTCGTCCCTTCGTCCCTTCGTCCCTTCGTCCCTTCGTCCCTTCGTCCCTTCGTCCCTTCGTCCCTTCGTCCCTTCGTCCCTTCGTCCCTTAGTCCCTTCGTCCCTTCGTCTCTCCCCATCTCCCCATCTCCCCTTCTCTTATTCTATCCTCCCACCCTCTTCAGCCGTATATTCCTTATCGCACTGGTAGTCCTCCATGATGCGATACCAAATGGCCTTGACAGTTCCACCTCAGGACGGATCGAGATACTTCTTCCGCTTGTGGAAAAATCAACCACTATGGTATTGTCAATCCATGCCTTTATACTGTCGTTTGCAACCCTCAACCTTATATGATACCAGACGTCCCTGGTGAATCCCATCAGGATCGAGGTTTCGTTTTCAGAGGCATCGTATCCGTCAATATTGCTCAGGCCTACAACTGTTCCGCCCCATCCGCCTACAATCAGCGTACACGGGTCCTTTCCAACGGGGAAAGTCATTCCGCAGAAAAAATCATTGCCGTCAACCCGTTTTGCATCAAGGGTGACCTCAAACCCCGAAACCGGAAACTCATTTTTCCAGGTAACGCCGGTACATCCGTCACCCATGCCAAGGATAATAGCGCCGTCTGAAACATGGACAGGTCCCTGCGGACCGAAGTTTGTGATTTCCCACCCGTTAAGCGTTTTCCCGTCAAACAGATAACTGCTGTCGGTACCCTGTTCCGGGACGGAATCGCCGGTCAGTGCCTGTTGCCGTATATGGCCTTTCCGCGGGCAGCCGGTAAGGGAAGCTGCCAAAACCAATAAGATAAATAATCTGGTTACCATTCCGGAGGCCATTCTGAAAGGTTTTTAAAGAATTGCAGTTCTTTATAATAAGGTTTGGTCTTTTCCTCAATCGCAAGCATCCGTTCGGCGGTCAGAGGCTTGAAATCAAGCGCAATATTAATATTCTCCTCGAGCTGTGGAATATCATCTATCCCAATGATTATCGTACTTACAGGAAGGGTCATGACGTATTCCATGGCTTCCCTGATAGTTATGATACCTCCGTGAGCAAAGATCCTGTCGCGGGCAGGTATTTTCATTCCGACAATACCCATCTTTTTTTCAACGGCTGTCGGAAGGAATTTTTCAATGAAGGGGTCATAGTGTTTATCGGCAGCATTCAGTGCAACAAGCACATTGTCAAATTGATATCGTTCGGCCATGGCCTTCAGGACATCGGGATTTTCATGTCCGGTGAAGCCAATGAATCGTACAATTTTCTGATCGCGGGCTTTTTCCATTGCCTTTACCACACCATCGGCGGCAAACAGCTTATCAAGGTTTTCAAGTTCTGAGGCTCTTACATTGTGAATCTGCCACAGATCGAGGTGATCGGTCTGGAGATTTTTCAATGATTTCTCAAGCCGCCTCATGGAGCCGTCGTAGGTCCTGTCGTGGGTCTTTGAAGCGAGGAAGACCTCTTTGCGCCGGTACTTCATAACCTGACCCATATTGCGCTCGCTTGTGCCCATTGCATTCTCCTTTGTGATGGTTGCTGTGGCGCGGCCGTAGGCAGCAGCAGTATCTATATAATTAATTCCAAGGTCAATTGCCCTGTTTATTATGGCCACCGAAATGTCCTCTTTCCCGGGAGTCTCAATGGAAGCCTGTCCGCCCAGACTGTAGATGCCCACCATTTGACCGGTCTTACCCAGCGGCCTGAGGGGAAGCTTACTTTTCTGCTTCTTCAGACCCGGCGTCCCGGCACTGGTTTCAAGATATGGATAGAATCCCGCCATTGCAGCTGCTGCAATTAATTTCTGAAGGAATTCACGACGATTGTTCAGGTTTGATTTTTCCATCTTCTTTTTTTATATAAAAATAGAAAAATAGCCGGTTTTTCAGGTTAAAATGAAAGAAATTTGTTTGTATTAGAAACAAAAGAGGAACTGTTTTATTGTCTGATACTGTGGATAGTTTAGGGGTAGGAAGGAAGAATATTGAAATAGGCCAATATAAAAAGAAATAAATGGAAATAGATATAAATAGATATAAATGAAAGAAATACGTATTATAATACATATTTATATAAAATAAAATATGTATTATAATACGTATTTTATTCGCGTATATATGTTTTTAAAAGGTTTTGCTTATGGAACGAGGAGATCCCTCGCTGGTGCTCGGGATGACATTCATAATCAGGATTTTAGGAGAAGAAACGGCGATTCGCACAAATTTACGGATAACGATGAAAATTCTGTATGCGAATCGCCGTTTCTTCCCCAAAACCAATACAACAACGTGTCATCCCGAAGCGAAGCGAGGGACCTCTTAATATATTGGCTAAAAGTCTTTCCGGGGAAAACTACTTTTTAATAAACCAGCCATTTCCCGCCCCTGGTTCCTGATTATAAAAGATATAGATCATACAATGACATCCAATGAAAACTTATCTGCAGAAAAATGTGTATAGAGAGTGGTTGATGACTATCACAAATCCCGGAGCCATTACCTTAATCTTCTGCAAGATAATATGTACTCATTCCGCTGTATTGAAAATCGGATAAAATATCCTAATTTTGACGTATCAATTCAAAACCATGGAATTCAACTGGGTTCTTGAATATAAGATCAAAATCAACAGGTCAGGACTCTGCTGACTCTGTCCGGGATAACCTCCCCTGTAATTTCATTTTTCAATCTTTAATTTAAGATTGATTCCCTGTTTTTAGTTATTCACCAGAATATCAATATAATCCATATGGAAAAGCTTATAATAACCGGTAATAACCTTGCTGTGAATGATGTTGTAAATGTAGCACGCCACGGACAAAAAGTTGAACTGCATCCTGATGCAAGGAACAGGATAAACATCTGCAGGGCCATGCTTGAAAAGAAAATCGCTGCTCATGAAATAATGTACGGTGTTAATACCGGCATCGGTGAATTCTCCGAGATCGTCCTTAACGATGATCAGATAAAGGATTTTCAGAAATACCTTGTTTATAACCATGCGGCAGGAATCGGTGATCCTGCGCCTCTTGAAATCGTTAGGGGCGCCATGCTCGGGAGGATAAATGTACATGCCCACGGGAACTCGGGAAACCGGTTGGAGATAACCGAAACGCTTGTTAAGATGCTTAACCTGGGAGTTACTCCCTTTGTATGCCAGAAAGGCTCGGTAGGCGCTTCCGGCGATCTTGCCCCGATGTCGCAGATTGCCCTGCTCCTTCTCGGCGAGGGCAAAGCATACTATAAGGGTGAACTCCTTGATGGAGCCGAAGCCATGAAACGTGCCGGTATTGAGGTTCCCGGACTTCATGCACGCGACGGACTGGCCACAATAAACGGATCGAACATGCTTACGGCAATGAGCGCCATCTGGCTGGTTGATGCCAACAACTGGCTTAAACAGGCCGAGATAGCCGCATCGATGTCGCTGGAGGCCCTGAAAGCCAACATGAAACCATATACTCCCCTGCTTCATGAGGTACGGGGATTCAAAGGAGCTGTCAGGAGCGCCAATTCAATAAATAAATGCGTCTCGGGCGGTGACCTGAAGGAAGGAAAAGTAAAATCAAAAGTGCAGGATGCCTATTCCATGCGCTCAACTCCGCAGGTAATCGGATCAGCCCACGATATGCTGGCATATGCACGATCACAGGTGGAAATTGAGCTGAACGGCGTTGGCGATAACCCGATCTTTTTCCCCGATAAAAACATCCAGCTCTCGGGAGCCAATTTCCAGGGTTCTCCCGTATGTGTCCCGATGGACATGGCCGGAGCCTGCATGACAATGGTAAGCGTGATGTCGGAAAGACGGATGAACCGTCTAAACAACCAGGCGCTCAGCGTAGGTCTGCCTGATTTTCTTACAAAGGGGGCAGGAATGTTTTCGGGGATGATGCTGAGCCAGTATACGGCCGATACCCTTATCGTGGAGCAAAGGATCCTTTCAGTGCCTGCATCGATTCAATCGATTCCGGCCGCTGCCGACCAGGAGGATTTTGTTTCAATGGGGATGAATACCTCCATCAAGAACAACCAGATCCTTGATTGCGCCTATGGAATCCTGGGCATTGAGTTTATGGCGGCCGCACAGGCGCTTGACTTCCGAAAGGAGGAATACAATTTCGGGAAGGGAGTACAGACAGCCAAAGATGTCATCAGGAAACACGTTGAATTCCTTGACATTGACCGCCCGCTATATCCTGACCATACTACAATGAAGGAGCTTGTAAAGTCGTGCGAGATCCTTCATGAGGTTGAAAAAGCCGTTGGTTCACTTGAATAAGCAGAAGAGTAGCTTTCTCTGCTCTTTATTGGATGTTCCTATCCATCTTTTTTCTAATTTAGCAATGTAACAAATTATTATTTATGAAATCCACATGATTGACAAAATCATGGACACAAATAAGATATAATTTTCAATCATGTGTGGTTCCATCATACCTTTAAAATCAAAATTATATTATGATGAAAAGACTGATAACCTTAGTGATAATTCTGGGAATAATCCCGGTGTTCTGGTCATGCACCTCAAAACAGGAAAGAATGGAAAGCCGGTTGAGGAAATTTATCTCCGACTATGAAGCAAATGTGGTTCCCCTCTACCGTGAAGCGGCACTTGCTTCATGGAATGCAAATGTTAACGGTACGGATGAAAACTGGGCAATAAGCGAAAAAGCATCGTTCGGACTGGCAAAAGTATATACCGACAGCGCTGCCTATGCCGAATTAAAGGAAATAAAAGAATCGGGACTTGTGAAAGATTCCATCCTGGCACGACAGCTTGACCTGCTGTCAGATTATTACCAGGGAGGCCAGGTCGATCCTTCAATGCTGGCTGAACAGATCAGGATGGAGACTGAAATAAGCAAGAAATACTCAAATTTCAGAGCTACTGTAAACGGGACGGAGCTCACCGATAACCAGGTAGAAGAAATTCTCAGGAATTCGACAAGCAGCAAAGAACTCCAGACTGCCTGGGAAGGACACAAAATGATCGGTCCTGTTGTCGCTGAAGATATCATCACGCTTGTTAAGCATCGCAATACGATTGCCAGGGAGATTGGCTTCAGCAACTACCACGAAATGACCCTTAAGCTTTCCGGGCAGGAACCTGCTGAAGTCACTGAGATATTTGATGAGCTCGACAACCTGACACGCAACAACTTTGCAGAGCTCAAGAATGAGATTGATGCCTATTTTGCAAAGCGGTATAAAATCGGAATTGCTGATCTGCGCCCATGGCACTATCAGAACAGGTACTTCCAGGAAGCACCTGAGATCTACCCGGTCGATTTCGATAAATACTATGAAAACCAGGATCCCGTAAAACTGGTGGCAGCTTTTTATGAGGGCATCGGATTGAATGTTGATCCGATTATTGCCAACAGTGACCTGTACGAGAAACCCGGAAAAAACCAGCATGCTTTCAGCACCGATATCGACCGTGCCGGCGATGTCAGAACACTTGACAACGTCAAACCCGACTCTTACTGGATGAACACTTTACTGCATGAACTCGGACATGGCGTATATTCCTGGTACAATGACAGGAACCTTCCGTTTGTATTGAGGGATGCAGCACACACGTTTACGACCGAGGCCGTGGCCAATATGTTCGGACGATTCGCCACCGACCCCCGGTGGATGATGAAAATGGGAATCATCGACGATGCCGAGAGCCAGAAAATCGCCGAAGTAAGCAAGAAGTCATTAAGGCTTCAGATGCTTGTCTTCAGCCGGTGGGCACAGGTTATGTACCGTTTTGAAAAATCAATGTATGAAAACCCTGACCAGGACCTTAACCAGCTCTGGTGGAACACCGTTGAGAAATACCAGATGCTGGCAAAACCTGAAGGACGCAATATGCCCGACTGGGCTACAAAGATCCATGTTGCACTTTACCCGTGTTACTATCACAATTACCTGCTCGGGGAACTGCTGGCATCGCAATGGTACAGTTACATAACAACCAATATCACTCAGGACCAATCGTTTGTGGGTGACAAGGCAGTGGGGGCCTACATGAAGCAAAAAATATTCATGCCCGGATCGAGGTATAAATGGAATGAGATGATTGAAAAATCAACCGGCGAAAAGCTGACTGCAAAATATTATGCAAAGCAGTTTGTGGAGTAGGTAAGGAAGCTCAGGGCTCAGGGCTCAGGGCATTTGGAGCTTCCCTACTCAGGAAGACCAGGGGTGGATTATAAATATTAAATGCAAATGATATTCCAATGAAAAAAATACTTTTCCTGTTCCTGGCAGCCATGACTGCCTGTTCATCCCCAAAGGATAAAACTGAATCCGGTACCGCTGCCGCATTTATAAATGAAACACTGATCATCGCCGTACTTGACAGCGTCCGCGCCGTTCAGACTCCAGCAGATCCAGCGATGCTCGAAAAGGGCGTCAGGCACGCGGCATCACTCTGGAGGGCTGAGGATGGCACACCGGCCCAGTTTGCTGCTTTTGTAAAGGATAACTATATAGCTGATCCTGAAAAACGCAAAGTTGTCTTCAGAAAGATAAGCGGTTATTTTGAATCGCTCAACGGCAACTTCAATGAGATCACCCTCGATCTTAAAAAAGTCCTGGATGAGGCCGCCGGAGAAATTGACGGGATTGACCGGATGTTCGGCAACTACTCGGTGAGCTCGCATCTGTCGGATGACTTCTATGCGAACAAGATCGCTTTTGTTGTTGCACTCAACTTTCCATATTACACACTGGAAGAAAAAGAGAATCTCGGGCCTTCCTGGACCCGGGAAGAATGGGCTATGGCCAGGCTGGGCGACTACTTCTTTTTAAGGGTTCCGGCCAACCTCAGTCAGGCCTTAAATACAGCAACCGGAAACGCTGAAATGTATATTGCCGAATACAATATCTGCATGGGTAAACTGCGTACCGATAAAGGTGAACAGATCTTCCCCGACAACATGATATTGCTGTCGCACTGGAATCTCCGCGACGAATTGAAAGCTGATTATGCCGATAAGGAAAAGGGTCCTGAAAAACAGGAAATGATCTACAGGGTAATGGAGCATATTATTAGCCAGGATATTCCCGGGGTGGTTATCAATGATCCTGAATATGAATGGGCACCATTTGCTAATACTGTAACCAAAAACGGCAATCGTGTTGAAGCTGCCTCTGAACAGGATACCCGTTACAGTCATGTGGTGAACATCTTCAGGGCAATGAAGGATATTGATCCTTACTGTTCGGATATGAATACGGCAATCCTGCGTAAATTTTCCGTGGAAATGGAGATCTCACAGGAGGAGGTCGAAGCCCTATTTGATTCCTTCCTCAGCTCGCCTGAACTTGCAAAACTTGGTCTGCTGATCAGGGAGAGGCTTGGACGTGAACTCAGGCCATACGATATCTGGTATGACGGATTCAAAGCCCGGGGCGGGATAGATGAAGATCAGCTGAGTTCGAAAACCATGGCTCTTTATCCTGATCCGGATGCCTTCAGGGCGGGGATGCCTGCGATGCTGATGAAGCTCGGATGGAGCCGCGACAGGGCAAACTACCTGGCCGGTAAGATAGTAGTTGATCCGGCACGTGGTTCGGGTCATGCCTGGGGTGCAGCCATGAAGGGTTCAGTAGCCCACCTCCGCACCCGGATCTCGGAAAACGGAATGGATTATAAAGGTTACAACATTGCAGTCCATGAATTCGGCCATAATATCGAACAAACAATTTCACTCTATGATGTCGATAATTATTTAATGAGCGGCGTGCCGAACACCGCCATTACCGAAGCGCTGGCATTTGTGTTTCAGAACCGGAACCTTTCCCTCCTCGGTATCACCGGTGAAAATCCTGAAGCCGGGAAAATGGAGGTGTTTGATGCAGCCTGGTCGCTGATGGAAATAATGGGTGTAGGCATGGTCGATATGAAGACCTGGAAATGGCTCTATGAGAATCCGGAAGCTACTCCTGCAGAGTTGAAGGAAGCAGTTAAAACAATTGCTCTGGAAACATGGAATAAATACTTTGCACCGGTCCTTGGAGTTAAGGATTCTCCAGTACTCGCAATTTATTCCCATATGATCGATGCTCCCCTGTACCTTGCAAACTATTCGTACGGACATATTGTTCAGTTCCAGATCGAAGAGTACCTGAAAGGGAAAAACCTTTCTTCGGAGATTGACCGGATTTATAAACAGGGTCGCCTGACTCCCCAGCAGTGGATGAAGGGCGCTGTCGGGGAAAAAATCTCCGCCGCGCCTATCCTGAATGCTTTAAGTGAAGCACTGAAATGACAATATTTAACCACCTTTCTAATCCTGTTGCGGGAACTTTTACACCGTCACCCCAGGTGGAATCCCCGGGTACCAGTGGGGGAAGGTGGTTTGACGTTCTAAAAATTACAATCAAATGAAAATCAAGATCACAGATTACCCCACTTTCAATAAGGAGTGGGACAGGGAAAAAACTGAGGAGAAATCCAAAAAGATCCTGAAGAAGATTGGAAAGCTTCAAAACAAGATGCTGGCACAGAACAAGTTCAGCGTGCTTGTAGTCCTTCAGGGAACCGATGCATCAGGCAAGGACGGGGTAACAAAGGGACTGGTGAAATTCTGTAACCCTATCGGTGTAAAAGTCTACAGCTTCAAGAAGCCTACCGAAAATGAATATGCACACGATTTTCTCTGGCGGGTTCATCAGGTAGTCCCGAGGAAAGGAGAGATGCAGGTATTCATACGCTCCCATTATGAAGACATCCTTGTCCCTTCGATCGAAAAATTCATCCCCGGCGATGTGATCGAGAAGCGTTACAGGATGATAAATGATTTTGAAAAGCTGCTTGAACATAACAATACAAAAGTTCTTAAGTTCTTTCTGAATGTCTCAAAAGAGGCCCAGGAAGAGAGGCTTATGGAGCGGATCGAACTGAAGGAAAAACACTGGAAGCATAAGGATGGGGATTGGGACACCCGCGGGAAGTTCGATGAGTATCTGGAAGTCTATGAGAAGATCATAAACAACTGCAATGAGGTCCCATGGCATATAGTGCCATCCGACAAGAACTGGCAGAAGACCTGGTTTGTGGCCGATGTTGTGCTTAAGACGCTTGAAGATATGGATCTTAAATGGCCGGAACTGGTTACTGAAAGATTCAAACCTTAAAAATGAATTAAACAATACATCAGTGCCCCCTCTGTGGACCTCTGTGTTCCCTCCGTGGACCTCTGTGCAACTATTATTAACCCAATCAATTACTCCAATCATGACTAAAAAAATAATCCCATTTTTATTGATGCTGATAACCCTCTCATCAAAATCGCAGTTACCCTACACACCCTCCTCTGAAAACCTCAAAGCCCGCGAGTGGTTCCAGGACGCCAAATTCGGAATGTTCATCCACTGGGGCGTTTACAGCGTGCTGGGTGACGGTGAATGGGTCATGAACAACCAGCGGATCGACAAACAAACCTACCAGAAGCTCCCGGCCTTCTTTAATCCGGTAAGTTTTGATCCGAAAGAATGGGTAGCCCTTGCCAAAGCAGCAGGGATGAAATACATAACAATAACCAGCAAGCACCATGATGGCTTTGCGATGTGGGACTCAAAACTGACCGACTGGGACATTGTCGACCGCACACCCTATAAAAAGGACGCCCTTAAAATGCTTGCCGATGAATGCAAAAAGGAGGGGATCAAACTCTGTTTCTATCATTCGCATCTCGACTGGTACCAGGAGAACTATTTTCCCAGGGGGAATACCGGCCAGACAACCGGCAGACCCGATTCCGGCGACTGGTACAAGTACCTCGATTACATGGATGGCCAGCTTCGGGAACTCCTTACCGGCTACGGAGAGATAGGTGCAATCTGGTTCGACGGGCACTGGGATAAAAAAGACTCTGACTGGAGGCTTGGGACTACATATAATATGATCCACTCCCTGCAGCCGGCCTGCCTGGTCGGGAACAACCACCACCTCGCTCCGTTCCCCGGCGAAGATTTCCAGATGTTTGAGAAAGATCTCCCGGGCCAGAAGACAACCGGATTCAATACTGAACAAAAAGTTGGAGAACTGCCCTTTGAAACCTGTGAGACCATGAACAACTCATGGGGATTTAACCTCCAGGATAAGAACTACAAATCAACAAAGACACTGATCCAGTACCTTGTAAAGGCAGCCGGCTACAATTCAAATTTCCTTCTTAATGTAGGTCCGATGCCTGACGGACGAATCCAGCCGGAATTTATCACAACACTGAATGAACTGGGCAAATGGATGGAAAAATTCGGAGAAACCGTATACGGCACACGCGGTGGTCCGGTTACCCCGAGGTCATGGGGCGTGACGACACGAAAGGGAACCAGGGTGTTTGTTCACATACTTAACCCTGAGGATAACAACCTGCTTATCCCGGATTTCGGGAAAAAGGTAAAAAGTGTTTCAGTATTTGACACAGGGGCAAAACTTAAATTCAAACAGGATGCCTTTGGGATTGCTGTATCGGTTCCAGCAGAAATACTTGATGAAACCGATACGGTATTGGTAATTGAAACATAGCAATTACCAATCCTGTACCAAAGCCGGCAACCTGCAACCTGCAACCTGCAACCTGTAACCTGCAACCCGCAACTATCTTAACATCACTTCCAGCACAGGAATTTCCACCGGCGGCTTCAGCACAGGAAGCTGGAGATTAAGGTCATTTTTGGCTTCATCCCTGCCGGCGCTGTAACGGATCTCGGAAGCATCGTGAAGGAATTGAATATACTTAACCTTATCCCCCATGTTCTTAAGTGTCAGGCTGCCCATCGGGTATGCCAGAAGATGAACATATAGTCTCTTCGTTCCCGGATTATAGGTCAGCAGAGTGTTACCCGGTGCTGCAAATCCTTCAGGAGCTTCGGTACAATTATAGATCGACCGGCTGTTGAATTTCATCCATTCGCCCATTGCTTCAAGACGTTCCTGTGCCCTGTAGTCGAAAGAGCCGCGGGCTGTTGGCCCCACATTCAGCAAAAGGTTGCCCCCTTTGCTCACCGATTCAATAAGCAGCTCGATCAGCTGGGCAGGACTCTTCCATGTGGTTTCATCACGGTAGTAGCCCCACGAGCCGGAGAACGTCTGGCATGTTTCCCAGGGAACTCTTTTGCCGTTCACCTCGGGCCATTTTGTAACCTTTACCTGCTCGGGAGTTGTAAAGTCAAAACCGCCCTCAACATCCCTGAGGTCGAGCCGGTCGTCAACGATTATTCCCGGCTGGAGCGATCTTGCCAGCTTTAGAAGATTTTCCGAATCCCAGTCAGCCCGTCCCTTTCCATTCTGACCCGGAAAAGAGAAGTCAAACCAGATGATGCTTATTTCACCGTAGTTGCTGAGTAGCTCCCTGACCTGATTCTTCATGTACTCCCTGTACCTTGTCATATCCCTGCCCTTGTTCAGCCTTGTATAAGCGGTGTCATAATCCTGCCTCTGCGGATGACGGCTGTCAATGGTATAATCAGGATGATGCCAGTCAATCAGTGAATAGTAGAAGCCGACCTTTAATCCTTCAGCCCGGAAGGCTTCGACATACTCCTTTATAAGGTCCTTTCCGATGGGTGTATTGGTCGATTTGTAATCGGTGAATTTCGAATCCCACAAACAGAATCCTTCATGATGTTTGGCCGTCAGGACAACATATTTCATTCCTGCATTTTTAGCCTTTCTTGCCCACTCCTTCGGATCGTAAAGGTCGGGATTGAAGTTTTCAAAATACTTCTGATACTGCCCGTCAGTCATTCTTTCCCTGTTCTTTACCCATTCATGCCTGGCGGGTAAGGCATATAATCCCCAGTGAATGAACATTCCGAACCGCGAATCGGTCCACCACTTCATTCTGAGGGTTTTCTGAGTTTCAGTCTCTTTGGGGAGCTGTGACTTTGAAGGGTGTGAAACAAATAACAAACACGCTATCAGCGAAATAACAGCAAAAGTTCTGGTTTTCATAGGAATTAATATTGGATTACAAGTTAATAGTAAAGATATTTAAAAACTGGCAGAATTTTTACCTGAACCAATATTCTTTGTGTCCCGGCTTAATGAGCTCTCTAAAAGGATTTTTTCGTTAACCACAGGTATATAGTTAAAATGAAAGCAAATTATCAACGAATTTCTTCATCTTTTCATAATGTGATCCTTCCCAATATACCCGTTCACATGACGGGCACTTCCTGAATTCGGTATAATACTTCCTGGTGCAGGGCTGCAGATGCCGGATAATCTCTTCCTTTGTTACATCTGATAACAAACCGTTGCATTCCATGCACCTTGAGAAAGGCTGAAGGCTTTTCCTGAGGTCAAACCGTGTCAGTACCTCAATCAGCTGTTCCCCGGGATTCTGTGATCTGATCCAGTAGCCGTGAGTCACCTTCCTGTTCTTGAGTATACCCCTGTCGCGTGTAAGTATTATCCTGCCTTCCGACAATGATACGTCAATTATCTCCCTGTCAGTGAAATGATTCCTGTAAACAGTATCCAGACCGCATAATCTCAGATACTTTGCCAGCCGCCCCAGATGTACATCAAGGACAAACCTTGTCTCCCTGAGAGGTTTTGCCCGAAGCGGCGATACTCCTGATATATCGAAGCTTTCGAATACCGGATAAACTGAGATCCGGTCACTGTCCTTAAGTTTGTATGAAAAATCCACGGGATTGCCGTTTGCTAATATCATGTCTACATCCACATGAGGAACTCCAAGCGACTCGATTGCATCCTTTACCGCAGGGTTGCCGGTGACATAGTGGAGAAACGGTTTTCCTCTCTTTGCGGGCGGCAAAAAATCATTCAACTCCTCATAAAACCTGAACCATACTTCATTTTTATCCATTCCGGCATTATTTCAGGTAATTCCGGACTGTCATGCCGGATTAAATCCGCCTGGTGATTATTTCAATCAGTTCTTCACGGTCGAGTTTTGCCGGATTGTTTTTTATCTCAGTAATTGCACTGATCTCCCCGGCATCCTTTTCTTCAACCCCGTATTTATTTAACGCCGGTAATTGAAGATCTTCGGTAAGTTTTTGAAGATAATCAACAAATCCGTCAATGTAATAGTCATCAGGCTTGTTCCCATCGCCAAGGAAGAGTCGCCCGAGTCTGGCATATTTTACCAGTGCTGACGGATTATTGCCTGTTTTTCGGAGGTTGCTGACTGTTACTGCATTTGCAGGCGCCATAAGTGTTCCGCAAACTACCCCGTGTGGAATATTATATAATCCTCCGACAGAGGATGCAAAACCGTGCACGACCCCCAGACCTGCGTTGGCCAGGCAGATACCCGAAGAAAGGGCTGCAAACGACATTTGTGACCTGGCTTCGACATCCTCCCCGTGCAGATAGCATTGAACAAGTGATATTTTTATTCCCTTCAGCCCCTCCCATGCCAGGGCATCAGTGTATTCATTCGATCTGTCGGAAAGAAATGATTCGGCGAGCTGCGTAAAACAGTCCATTCCGCTTGCAGCTGTAATTTCCGGAGGGCAATTAACGGTAAGTTCCGGGTCTACAAGTGCAATATCCGGAACGAAATTATCGTGCCGCAACGATTTTTTAAATCCATCCTTCCCGACTTGTGAAATAACGGCATTCTTCGTTGCTTCACTTCCGGTTCCCGATGTGGTCGGAACAGCTATAAACGGAAGTTTTGTCCCGGGATGATCCTTCTCCCCGACACCTTCAAGAAATGTCATTACAGGTTCATTCATGTTCATCATTGCGGAAATTGCCTTCCCTGCGTCCATCACACTGCCTCCTCCGATCGCAATAACTATATTAACACTCTTATCCCTGTACTTTCCCGTAATTGCATCGATCATCCCCGGCGATGGTTCCCCTGGTATCACGACATGATGAAATTCAATCCCCTCGCGGACAAATGAATCTGCAAGAACACTGTATTTGTCCGAGCCTGTAAAGGAATTTTTGCCTGTTGCAATTAAGACTTTCCTTCCATGTATCTTTACAAGCTCCGGCAGCATTGCAACTTTCCCCGGACCGAACCAGATTAGTGGCAAACGGCTGAATTGCAGAAGCTTTACCATTCCGACTTCTCCTTTGGCTCAATGACATAGTATTTAATCCCATACCTCGGTTCAGCCATCATATCCTTAACGGTTTCGCGCCATTTCAGGTAATGATCGGTGGTTTTATGAGCAGCAACCGACTCTTCCGATTCAAATGCCTCATAAAGCATGAAACGGGTCGGTTCGTCTGCCTGTTGTACAAAATCGAACCTGAGATTTCCCGGTTCTTTTACTGAACCTTTGTGATTCAGCACCGAAGCCTCAATAAAATCATTCACGGCCTCGGGTTTAACATGGACATGTACACAAGTTACGATCATGATATATTGATTTTCCAGCAAAGTTAAGCCTTATTGGGCTATCTCAATTTTTTTCTTCTCTTTAAAAAAGACGATAAAGCATACCAGTACTGCAGTGGCAATATAGGCGGGAATAAACCAGATGCTTCTCCACTGGTAAACCTGTCCTTCTGAATAATAAGTTGTTGTAAAGCCTGACACCCAGGTCCCGATGAACATACCCAATCCGTAAGTCACAAAAGTGAACAAGCCCTGGGCTGCATTTTTGATCCTTTCATTTGACTTCTTTTCAGTGTACATATAGCCTGTTACAAAGAAGAAATCATAGCATACGCCATGAAGTATTATCCCCATGTACAACATCCAGAGGCTTGCTCCCATATTGCCGAATGCAAAGCACAGGTAACGAAGAATCCAGGCAGTCATACCGATCAGGAGCATCTTCTTTACGCCTATCCTGTTGAAGAGGAAAGGGATTGCCAGAATAAAGAGCCCTTCGGAGATCTGTCCCATAACCATCTTTCCTGCAGCATTTTCCATACCTGCCTGGTTAAGGAAGAGATTTGCAAATCCAAAATAGAAAGAAAGCGGAATGCAAACAAATATTGCAGCGATGAAAAAGATCAGGTATGATTTGTCCCTGAACAAAACGAATGCATCGATACCGAGCACCGATCTTGCAGATGAAGGAGTCTGAGCCAGCGGAGGGGTATCCGGGAGCAGGAAGCTGAATACTCCAAGGCCGAGAGAGACTATTGCCGCCATATAAAATGTTCCCGGAGTCTGCTCAATGCCAAAGAGAGCGATCATGAATCCTGAAACAACCCAACCCACTGTACCGAAAACCCTGATTACCGGGAATTGCTTTCCGGGATCACTCATCTGCCGGAATGCCACGCTGTTTGAAAGGGCTATTGTGGGCATGTATGCCAGGGAGTATAAAAGGATTATCCAGTAAAAAGGCCCGTTGGTCGTAACCCTGGTAGCTATCAGAAGCAGGATCCCTCCCATGATGTGCAGTACTCCCATTACACGCTGTGCCGCAAAATACCTGTCAGCAATCATTCCGATGAAGAACGGCGAGATCATAGTTGCGATTGCAAGGGCACTGTAGGCTGCTCCTATCTGGATACCGGTGGAACCCAGGACTGTGCTCATGAAGGTACCCATGGTTACATACCAGGAGCCCCAGACGTAATACTGCAAAAACATCATGAATCCGAGGATTATTCCGGTCTTGGTCTTCATAGGATAGATTTGTTTAATGGTTTAAAACTGGGCTTAATTGTCAGGTCATTGGGGTTATAAATAAGCAAAATTATTTTGAAAACTCAAACAGTTTACTTAAAAATTGCTGATCCTGTATTATTTTCACACATCATGTTGTCAATTTTTTAGACACTTCCAACTTTGTTGTATTTGCTAATATATTGATAATATGATATTTATCGACATGGCATAATCTTTGGCATACAATAGTCAAGTGAAACAAAACTCATCGGAAGTAATGAAAAAACCTATCTGGATAGCAATTGTGTCGTTAGTATTAATGTTCCCCGATATTTCAGCCCAGGAGAAAAAATGGACGCTTGAGGATTGCATCACCTATGCGGTTTCGAACAACATAGGGCTACAGAGGCAGGTGCTTCAGACGGAGACCGCAGAAACTAACTATCTGAAGTCCAAAATGGATCTGTTGCCCTCCCTTAATTTCGGATCGGATGCACGCGTGGGATTTGGCAGGTCGATTGACCCGGTAACAAACCTTATCACCTTTAAGCAGAACATCAGCAATTCGTATGCCGTAAGCTCACAGCTTCAGATTTTCAGCGGTTTTGCCGCCCTGAATACGATTTCTGCAGGCAAGTTCATGCTTAAGGCGGGTATCGAAACTGAAAAGATTGCAAGAAATACCCTTGTTGTTGACATTATGGGACAGTATTACCAGGTATTATATGCAAAAGGCCTTGAAAATGCATCGAAAATGCAGCTTGAACTCTCGGAGAACCAACTCTTCAGGATAAGTAAAATGGTTGAGACGGGAAGAGAGGCATTATCGAAACTCTATGAGATGGAGAGCCAGGTTTCAGCCGATAAGCTCGCCTATACTGTCGCACTGAACTCGGCCAGCCAGGCAGTAACAACCCTTAAGCAGACGCTGCAGCTTGAACCCGGGACCGGATTTGACATCCTGATGCCCGATCTGAACAATATCCTGATAACGGATGAATATTATGCTGTCGACAGTATCTATAGCATAGCAACACAAACCCTTCCAAGGCTGAAAGCAATCAGTTATGAATTAAAGGCTTCACAAAAGCAGATTGCTGCTATGAAAGGGAGCATAGCTCCAAACCTGTCGGCCGGAGGCTCAGTATTTACAGGATTTTACAGGGTTTTGGGCGAGGATGTGGGCGACCAGGTCTCTTTTAAGGACCAGTTGAAAAACAATAACAGCCAGGCAGTTTATTTATCACTGAATATACCGCTGTTCAATAACTATACTGTCGGACGAAATATCAGGCTTGCTAAGATCAGAAGGGACGACAATGAACTGAGACTCGAACTCGAAAAGAATGCCCTTTACACCGAGATCGAAAATGCCTGCCTTAATTATGACAGGGGGAAAGATGAATTCCTGGCGGCGGAAGCCAACCTTGAATTCAACAGGAAGTCATTCACCGGTGTTGAAAAGAAATTTGAGTCGGGACTCGTTGACGTAACCGATTACTCATCATCGAAGACCGCACTTTTCACCGCTGAGACAGAAGCCCTGAGAACAAAGCTCCAGCTGATAATCAGGAAATTCACCATCCAGTTCTACTCCACCGGGGAATATGATAAAATAATTATAAACTAAAAATACAGAAACAGAAATGGATACCCCAATTGAAACTATGGATAAACCTATTGCAAAGAAAAAAGGAATCCGGAAGAAACACATAGGTTTCATCGCACTGGGCATTGCCCTGATAGTGCTGATCTATATGGCGTTCTTCACTGACCGGACCTCAACATATAAGGTTGAAAAAGACAAGCTTATAATTGAAACCGTTATTGAGGACCAGTTCAACGATTATATCACTGTGCCAGGTACGGTGGAACCGATAAGTATTATTTTCCTCGATGCGCAGGAAGGAGGCAGGGTTGAGGAGATCCTCATCGAGGAAGGCTCCATGGTTAATAAAGGGGATATAATCCTGAGACTCAGTAACCCGGACCTTTATCTCAATATTCTTGACAGCGAGGCACAGCTCGCCGAGAAGGAAAACTTCCTCCGGAATACGCAGGTAACCATGGAACAGGAAAGGATCTCTATCAAACGGGAGCTACTGAACCTCAGGTTCGATATAGAAAGGAAGGAACGTACTTATCAGCAAAATGCAATTCTGATAAAGGATAACCTTATTTCAAAGGAGGAGTTTATAAGGTGCAAGGAAGATCTTGACATGGCCATCAGTTCCCAGGAGCTTTTCAGGGAACGGCAGAAGCAGGATTCAATTTTCAGGTCGGTCCAGGTGGAAACACTCAAAGGCAACCTTGAAAATATGCGGAAAAACCTTGCCCTTGTCAGGCAAAGGGTCGAGAATCTGAACGTAAGGGCTACAGTTGATGGCCAGCTGGGACTTCTGGTCCCGGAAATCGGCCAGTCAATTTCACGCGGAGCCAATATGGGCCAGATAAATGTGCTCACTTCCTATAAGGTCACCGCCCAGATAGATGAACATTACATCGACAGGGTCAGGACTCAGCTTACCGCAACCCTCGACCGGCAGGGAACCAAATTTGACCTTGTTGTCAAAAGGGTTTATCCTGAAGTCAGGGGCGGGACCTTCGAGATCGACATGACATTCACTGACACTATACCGGATAATATCAGGACCGGACAAACTTACTATACCAGTCTGCAATTGGGACAGCCAAAAATATCGGTTCTGGTACCGATCGGCGGCTTCTTCCAGGAAACAGGCGGCCAGTGGATTTTCGTTCTTGACCCTGATGAGTCAGTCGCCATAAAGCGCAATATCTCAATCGGACGAAAGAATCCCAAATACTATGAAGTACTTGAAGGCCTGAAGCCGGGTGAAAAAGTAATTGTTTCAGGCTATGAGACCTTCGGAAAGAATGAAAAGCTGATACTAAAATAGAGAAACTCATATTAAAAAGGTGCGGATACGTTGGCGCAGGGCGCAGAGCGCAGGGCACAGGGGGAAAAAACCTTCCGGAACCAGGCAACCAGCAACCAGCCATTAGTAAGCAAAAACACATAATACAGAACTTAATTTACGTAACAATAAAAACCACAAAACAATGATTAAGACAAATGATCTGACGAAGATCTTCAGAACCGAGGAAGTTGAGACAACTGCTCTCAATAAAGTGACCCTAAACGTAAAAGGCGGCGAATATGTAGCTGTCATGGGCCCGTCGGGTTGCGGAAAATCAACCCTCCTGAATATCCTTGGATTACTCGATAATCCGTCATCAGGGAGTTATATCTTCAATGGCACGGAGGTTGCCAACCTGAAGGAACGGGACAGAACAATTTTCAGAAAAGGGAATATCGGTTTCGTCTTCCAGAGCTTTAACCTGATTGATGAACTCAATGTCTATGAAAATGTTGAGCTCCCCCTGATCTATCTTAAGATGAAGACCAGCGACAGGAAGAAACGGGTTCAGGATGTACTGGAGAGAATGAAGATCGGCCACAGGGCCAAACATTTTCCGCAGCAGCTGTCAGGCGGACAACAGCAGAGGGTGGCAATAGCCCGTGCGGTTGTTGCAAATCCGAAGCTGATCCTTGCTGATGAGCCGACAGGTAACCTCGACTCAAAGAACGGGATCGAGGTGATCAACCTGCTTACCGAACTTAACAAGGAAGGTACGACGATCATCATGGTAACCCACTCTGACAGGGATGCCGGCTATGCCCACAGGATCGTCAACCTGTTCGACGGACAGATTGTATCGTAAATCCACAATCCCTGCATTACAGTAATCGAACCCATCCCCTTCCCGGTAGCTATCAGGAGGGGGGTGAGTTCATGAGCTTAGTAAAGGGACCCGGGTTTATATCCCGTATTTCCTGATCTTGTTGTAGAGAGTTTGCCTGGTAATACCAAGCTTTGCCGCCACGACGCTCAGGTTGTTGCCGTTCCGCCTTACTGAATCGCTGATAGCTTTCCTCTCAACCTCCTCAAGTGTCAGGTCAGCTTCATGCGGAAGGCTCCCCTGCGAAGGGCTGAAAGTAAAATCAGAAGATTTCAAAACCTGAGAATCACATAATATAACGGCTTTCTCAATTGCATGCTGCAATTCCCTTACATTCCCGGGCCAGTCATGATTCGCCAGCTTTTCAAGCGCATGAGTGCTGAACTTCAGATAATTTTTGTCATACCGCTCCCCATTGACCTTGAGAAAATAGTTCGCCAGCACCGGTATATCGTCAACCCTGTCCCTTAACGGGGGCACCTCAATCATGATCGTATTAATCCTGTAGAAAAGATCCTCCCTGAATATCCCTTCCCTCACCATCTGAATAAGATTCCGGTTCGTTGCGCAAATAAGCCTGATGTTTACAGGCACCGGTCTGTTCGATCCTACCCTCACAACCTGCCTGTTCTGAAGTACGCTCAGCAGTTTTGCCTGCGACTGCTGCGACAGGTTCCCGATCTCATCCAGAAAAAGAGTACCGTTATCGGCCGCTTCGAACTTTCCTTTACGGTCCTCTCTTGCATCTGTAAATGCTCCCCTTACATGCCCGAAAAGTTCGCTCTCGAACAGTGTTTCAGTAATTGAACCCATATCAACAGTTACCATCAGCTCGGAAGTCCTGCCTGAAAGATTGTGGATTTCCCTGGCAACCAATTCCTTCCCTGTCCCGTTCTCACCTGTTATAAGCACATTCGCATCGGTAGCGGCAACTTTCCTGACAATATTCATAACGTTTATCATAGTCGGCGAAGCACCGGGCACAATCTTCTTCCCTGACCTGTTTATCTCCCTTTTTAACTGCCTGTTGTCGTTTTTCAGTGCAGCTGCCCTGAGGCTTGACATCCTGAGTTTCCAGGCAACGTTTAGTGCAGCCAGCACCCTCGCTGTTTCCCATGGTTTTGTTATGAAATCAACTGCTCCGGCCCTGATAGCCCTTACAGCAAGATCAATATCACCTGAAGCAGTGACAATGATCACACTGATATCGCCGTCGTGGTCAAATATTTCCTTCATCCAGAACAAGCCTTCATTTCCGTTATGCACCCCTGCCTTGAAGTTCATGTCGAGGATCACCACATCAACTTCATTCTTTTCCAATACCTTACGGATCCTCTCCGGAGAATTGATCGCTATGACGGTCTCAAACTCTTTTTTTGTCGCGATTTCAAGTGCCTTAAGACTATCCCTGTCAATATCCACGATCAGCAGAGTACCATTTATCATATCTGTTCGTTTTCTTAAAGGACGTCATAAAAAGACAAATGTGTTAAAATAATAGACATTTTTTTTGAAAAAAAATTAAAACAAACGCATCATTTCCCGGAGTTAACCGTCTTTAGTATGTAAAATGATGCAGATAAATACTATTAAACAATTAACAGGCAACAAGCAACAAGTAACTTAATCTAATAATCGGGATTACAACCTAAAAAATAAAACCATGACAGTAAAATTAAATTCAAATGAGGTGGTGCTCAAGGCAGGAGATACAAACCAGGTTGTTGATAACAAGACAATTGAAGGCAAATTTATTGTGACAAACCAGAGGATATATTTCAGGAGCTTAAAGGAAGAATGTGAAAGATTTAATCTTGAGATCCTCTTTGATAATATACTTGAGGTTATTTACTACAGCAAGGGATTTTTCGCTGTGAAGGGGCTGAATGTTGTAACCCGTGACGGGCAGAGTCTTTCATTCCCCCTGAAAAAGAGGGATGAATTCGGACAGCTTATCAATAAGATGTATTAAAACGTCGATCCGATTTACTTTTCTGACAACTTCAATTTTTAACCACCGGGTTACAAGGAGTTTTTCACAGAGTTACACTGTTTTGTCCAGTTTAGCGATCCAAACCGTGTAACTCCTTTCAACTCTGTGCAACCCTGTGGTTAAATGATTTCCGCTGAGCTCCGGTCCTGAAAAAAAGTATCTTCTGAATACTGCTCATTCATACCGCAGCGAAACGGCCGGATTCCTCATTGCAGACCTGGCAACCTTAAATATAAGTGTAAGAACTGTTGCCACTAACATAATCCCCGCTGCAGCAAGCAATATAACTGCTTTGATATCAACAAAATAATCCCATATGCTGTCAAGCAGCATGAGCGACATGTAGTATCCTCCGGCACAACCCAGAACCGATGCAATTAAAAGTATTATTACAAATTTCCTGCTCAGCAGGAACATTATAACCGGAACGGGTGCACCCTGGATCTTTCTTATCCCCACCTCCTTTGTCCTGCGGATTATGTCGATCGATACAAGGTTGAACATCCCGATAAGCGATAGAAATGTTGCGACGATGGCCAGGAAGAAATTGACTTTCAGTATACTCCCGTTAATATCCTTTTCTTCCTGCATCAGCTCTTCCTGTGCTCTTCCTCCGTAGATGCTGTTCGGGACAAGGCTTTTCCATGTTGTTCTCATGAATTCCAGCACATCAGGCTGGTCGGCAGGATTCGCCCTGATCGCCAGCGTATAATAGTTGTCATTACGGGCAAGCCTGAGCATTGCCGGCTCTATTTCCTCCCAAACGCCTCCGAGATAGAAATCTTTAACCACTCCGATAACCGTCAGCTTTGTTGTGTCATAAAGCGTTACAACTTTCCCGGTTCCTTCACTCCAGCCGAAATCACTTAACAATTTCTGATTCACTATTATCGATCCATTTTCACGGTCAGCCGACTCTCTCAGTTCATCAAAAAACCTTCCTTCCACAAGCCTGAGCCCCATAGTTTGTGCGTAATCAGGCCCAATATCCATCACATCAACTTCCAGCTGTTTTTCCTCATCTTTGATCGGCCTGCGGTAACTTCCGTAACCAATATGATTCTGTGTACCTGCTACTGAAATTACTCTGGGGTCAGACCGGAATTCGGTTCTGAACGAGGCATATTTTTCGGGCGGGATCGGAAGAACAAGCACTTTGTCCCTGTCATATCCCAGATCGAGGGTCCGCTGATAGTCAGCATTCTTCGCAAAAACCAGTCCCATAACAAGTGCTGTTATTGAAATTGCGAATTGAAGTGTAAGAAGAACGGCTGAGAGCCTTCCTGATCCCCTGAAGGCTGAAGTGCCTCTAAAAACACCCGCCGGGCTGAATGAACTGACATAAATTGCCGGGTAAACCCCGGCTACAAACCCTGTTGCCAACAAAAGCAAAAGAAGAAAAATCCAGAAGAAACCATAACCCGTGAGGGTCATTTTTATCGACATGTAAGCCCATAGACTGCTGTATGCCGGAACAAGGAATTCAGCTATCACGATCCCTGTAAAAAGCGCCAGCAGGCATACTATCAGCGTCTCAAACATGAACTGTGTTACAAGTTGTTTCCGCTGCCCACCGAATGTTTTTCTCAGCCCTATCTCCTTTATCCTCTTGCCAAAAATTGCTATTGATGTATTTGCAAAATTAAAACAGGCAATAAGGAGGATAAATATTGCCATAAATGCCGGAGCAATCAACGCTGCCGGATGAAGTCCCGGGAAAAGTCCCGACGACCATATGTTCCTTGTATTTTCGCCGACATCATCAAGGGGAACGAGGGTGAAACGGTTTATCCTGAAATCTTCCCGGGCTTCATTCTGAACCGGCAGATACTCTTTCAAGCCTGCCGAAATTGAAGGGAGAAGTGATTTGTCAGAAACCTGGATAAAGAGGACGGTCGTCATGAACTTCCAGTCGGTATCCTTTACATCCCACATAAGCAGAAAGTTGTCGAAGTGTGAAAGAACATCGATCCGGAAGCTGGAATTCTCCGGAAGGTCTGTAAATACACCCCCGACAGTGAATGTAAATTCCCTGCTCTGATCGTTTACCACAGTGATTGCTTTCCCAACCGGGAACTCCCCGCCGAAAAGCGTTTTCGCCATTGTCTCACTCACAAGCACATTACCCTGCCCCAAAATGGAATTCTTATCGCCATTGACAAGAGGGAAAGTAAAAATATCAAGGAATTCAGGGTCAATGTATGATACCTGTGCAGGAAATGCCTCATCTTCGTCACCCTTTACAGGCGAACCGGTCCTCATTAACCTGGCAGATCTTTCAATTCCCGGAATATCTTTTTTTATCTCGAGACCCAGAGTGGCCGGAACAATTCCATATTCCTGCTCCCTGCCCTGCATATCCCTGAAACTGTTTACCCTGTATATGCTTTTAAAATTTTCGTGGGTGCGGTCGAATTCATAGTTGAACATATGATTGAAGAAAGCCACTATGCAAACCGAAAGAGCTATTCCAAGACCAAGTATATTTATGAAGGCAAAAAGCCGGTTTTTCCTGAGGTTCCTGAACGCAACCAGGAGGTAGTTCCTGAACATGTTTCAAGAATTATTATTCATACTTCAACGATTGGGCAGGATTTACCCTGGCAGCCTTCATGATCCTGTAGCTTATCGTCATAAGTGCAATACCAAGCGCTATCAGTAAACCCGCGAACAAACTCAATACCCCAAGATTTATCCTGTAATAGAAATTCTCAAGCCAGTTCCCCCCGATATAATAGATCAGGGGCCAGGCAATCAGGGCTGATACTGACACAAGAATAAATATTTCCCTTGAAATGACGAAATAAATTCCCGGGATAGAAGATCCCATTGCTTTTCTGACGCCGATCTCCTTGGTTCTCTGTTCCACGGTGAATGATGTGAGCCCGAAAAGGCCGAGGGCTGCAACAAATATTGCAAGTATGGCAAAGATCACAGCCATCTGTGCATTCTGTTTCTCCTGGATATACATCTGTTCAAAATCTTCATCAACAAAATAGTACTGCAACGGATTGTTCGAAACATACTCCTTCCAAAGGTTTTCTATCGAAGCTATTGTCTTTGAATAATCCTTTGCCGACAGTCTTACCGTAAGATATCCCCAAAGCATTCCATCATTTTGGAACTTCATTATATAAGGGCCGATCGGGTTACGAAGCGACTGAAAATTGAAGTTCTCCACGACACCCAGAATTGGTAAATAAGCCCTTGACCCTGAATCTCCCGGCTCCATGAATCTTGTCTTTTCAAGGTCGGTAATATTAAAATCCTTCATGGCGGCCTCGTTGATAATGCAGCCCTCCCTGTCCGATGAGAACGATTCATTGAAACCTCTTCCTTTCACAAGTTTCATTTCATATGTATCAAGATAGTTGTAATCGACCCAGCTTGTCATGGATAGGAACGTTTCATCCTTCCTCCCTTCTATCATATAGCCGTTATTGTTGTTGTTGCGTCCAGGTACCGCAGTTGAACTTGCAATATTGATCACCCCCGGGAGATTTTTCGCTGCCTCCTTGAACGATTTCATTTTTGTTCCCAGAGCCTCTGCCCTGTTGATAACTATAAGCTGCTCTTTATTGAATCCTACATCCTTATTAAGCATGAAGTTGATCTGCCTGTACATTATCAAAGTTCCTATTATGAGCAGGATCGAAACTGCGAACTGGAAAACAACGAGTACCCTTCTGAGCCGGCCATTGTTCTGGCTGTTCTTCACGTTCCCCTTAAGCACTTCATACGGGTTGAATGAGGAAAGGAAAAAGGCAGGATAGCTTCCTGCAAGGATTCCCACCAGGACTGCAAAGACCATCAAACCAGGAATTGTGTACCAGTTATTAAAAAGGCTGAGGGAAAGGTTTGCCCCTAGAAGATCGTTGAAATAAGGTAGAGTGACCTTTACAATAAGCATGGCAAGCAGCAGTGATATAAGTGAGAGGATAAATGCTTCGGACAGGAACTGTGTTATGAGCATCCCCCTTGTTGAACCGGAAATCTTCTTGATTCCCACCTCTTTGGCCCTGCGTGATGCCTGCGCTGTTGAAAGATTCATGAAATTGACAGCGGCTATAAGAACGATAAGTATGGCAACGCTTCCGAATATGATGAGGAATTTCGGATCGCTTGCATCCTTAAATTCCTGCTGTATGGATGGATCGAGGTGGATATCGGCAAGGTTCTGGAGAAAAAACCTGTATGTGTTTCCCTGTTTAGTCCAGTCTTCAATGCTTATGCCCATATACTGCTGAACTTCTGGTCCCACATATTTCTCAAGCAAAGCCGGGAACTTCGCATCAACGGTTTCATAATTTGTATTTGGTTTTAGCAGGAGGTAAGTACTGAAACTATTGCTCATCCATACAGGGTTTTCAGATCTCGGATTAGTCATCAATGATGAGACCATGTTCGCCTCAAAGTGCGAATTTCCGGGAACATCACCCATGACCCCCGATACTGTGTACCTGACAGTATCGGATCCGATCTTTATAGCTTTGTCGATCGGATTCTCGTCACCAAAGATCCTTTTAGCCGTTGACTCCGACAGGACAACCTTCCTGGGCGCATTAAGAAGGTTCTCCGCATCACCCTTAAGGACCGGAATCGAGAAGAAGTCAAAAAAAGACGAATCCGCCTCAATCACGTGATCTTCGGTGAATTGCTGGTTTTCATATTCGATTACTGTCGGCCCTCTCCCGCTCATTCTGAGAAAATCCTCGATCTCGGGAAACTCCCTGAGAAGCGTGGGCCCCATTATAGCCGGCGTGGCAAAGATGGTAACTTCCTGCCCCCCTATCTTCCCGTTAAGTATTGGTCTGAATATCCGGTCTTTTTTTGTGTTGAACTTGTCGTAACTGGCCTCGTTTATAACGAACAGGGCGATCAGCAGACTGCAGGCTATCCCTATTGAAAGACCCAGTATATTAATAATAATGTATGCACGCTGTCTTTTGAATGACCTTACACTGTGGGTGATCAGATTTTTTAACATAAACTTCTAAGGTAAAAAGGTTGATAAAAACAGATTAACAGAACAACAAATTGTATGATCTTTTTACATAGACGAAGAAAATCGATTTGTGCTGCAATCATTATATTACTTTTCTGTGATTATTTCATTTCCCCTGACCCTCCATTTGTTAATCTTCTGTTAATGGGCGGATTTAATTTTGAATGCAATTAAAATTAAATTTACATTTACAACCATTCAAAGTTCAAATCACGGGGAAGGAAAATTAAATACACATGCTAAAAAACCTTATTAAGACAGCTGTCAGGCATATCCTGAAACACTTTGGTTACAGTATCCTGAATATACTGGGCCTCACTCTCGGCATCACGAGCACCCTATTCCTGGTGATCTATGTGGCCGATGAGATCAGTTATGACCGTTATCATGAAAAAGCAGATCGCATATACCGCGTCTCATCCAAAATAACCGAGCCCGATGACCAGTTCACCTGGATAGTGGCACAGATCCCTTTCGGACCCCAGGTGGTTCAGGATTACCCTGAAGTTGAGTCGTTTGTCAGGTTTATCAACATGCCGAGAGCGCTTTACAAGTATGAGGATAAGGAATTTAACGAGGAGAATTTTTACTATGTCGATTCCACGTTATTCGACATATTTACATACGAGATAATCAAGGGAGATGTAAAGGCTGCCATAACCGAACCGAACAAGATAGTTCTTACCGAAAGGATTGCGGACAGGTATTTCGGGAGCGCTGACCCTGTCGGAAAAACTCTTACGACAGGTAATTCAACATTTGAAGTAACAGGTGTAATAAAGGACCTTCCCACTAACTCTCATTTCAGGTTCGATGCCATCGCTTCGCGGAATAACCTTCCTAAACAACTCGGAAGCTGGGGCAATTTCGGGGTATACACATATCTGCTGTTCCCTGAAAAATTTGATGTCAATGCATTCCAGACAAAAATGCAGGGAATTTCAGATGCAAACATAAAACCGATTTTTGGTCCGCTGAACATCACTGTTGAATACATTCTCGAACCCATAACAAGGATACATCTTTATTCAACAGCCGCCGGAGAACCCGAACCCACAGGAAGTATTACATATGTTTACATTTTCGGAATTGTTGCATTTTTCCTGCTGCTTATTGCAGCCATGAATTACATGAACCTTGCCACCGCCCGTTCAGCAGGCAGGGCTCGTGAAGTGGGACTTAGGAAAGTAGTGGGATCGCGCCGCGGGCCCCTGATCCTGCAGTTCCTCTCTGAATCGACACTTTTTACAATTATATCGCTGATCCTGAGTATTGTCCTGATTATGGTTCTGCTCCCGAAATTTAACCTTCTGGCCGGCAAATCATTCACCCTGGATGTGATCTACAGTCCTGTAGTCTTACTGACCCTTCTGGGTGTCATTTTGGTTATAGGGATATTCGGAGGAAGCTACCCTGCTTTTTTCCTCTCACGCTTCAGCCCGGTTACGGTTCTGAAAGGTGAAATTACGCAGGGAACGGCAGGGAGT
>Ga0105101_10000142_pt1 | contig 27867 bp, 30 predicted proteins | sample PPLLak21cMay2015_2_FD_87037 | JGI IMG/M metagenome (GOLD analysis project Ga0105101, IMG submission 87037) | Freshwater sediment microbial communities from Prairie Pothole Lake near Jamestown, North Dakota, USA - PPLs Lake P8 Core (1) Depth... | ecosystem: Environmental > Aquatic > Freshwater >... | reverse complement strand
TGAAAAGACAACCTATAATGAATTGCCGTTTAAGTTTGAAGCCGGGACAATGAACTTCCCGGCAGCGATCGGCCTCGGTGCGGCAATTGAATATGTCCTTTCAACAGGCATAGATTTCATAGGCAGCAGGGAACAGGAACTCCTCGCATATGCAACTGAAAGACTTTCTGCCATTAAAAACCTGAGGATCTATGGTAAATCCGGGAATAAGATCCCGACAATATCATTCCTTTTAGAGGGGATCCATATGTTCGATACGGGAATGATCCTCGACAAGCTCGGAATTGCGGTCAGAACAGGAACGCATTGTGCTCAGCCTCTTATGGCACGTTTTGGCATTGAAGGTACTGTAAGGGCATCAATGTGTTTCTACAATACTGTTGAAGAGATCGATAAGCTTGGCACAGGAATTGAAAAGGCAATTACAATGTTTGCGTAAATAAGATGACCATCAACGAGGTTCAGGATAAAATTATTGATGATTTTTCGGTCTTTGACGACTGGCTGGATAAGTATGACCTGCTTATTGATCTGGGAAAGGACCTGCCGGTAATTGATCCGGGTTTCAAGACAAAAGATTTCCTCATCGAAGGATGCCAGTCGAAAGTATGGCTTCATCCTGAATTCAACGGGACCAAAATAAACTTCACCGCCGACAGTGATGCGATAATAACCAGGGGGATTATTGCACTTCTGATCAATGTCCTGTCAGACCGGACGCCGGAGGAGATAATCTCAGCAGATCTTTACTTCATCGACAAAATCGGGCTCAGACAGAATCTTTCACCAACACGATCCAACGGACTGCTATCAATGATCAGGCAGATAAAGCTTTACGCAATGGCATATGATGCCAGACAAAAAATGCAGAGTGATGGATACCGCTGAACGACAGGAAATTGAAACGAGACTGACAGGGGTTCTCAGGAGCATCTTCGATCCCGAAATCCCGGTTAACATTTACGATCTCGGGTTGATTTACAAAGTGGAAGTCGACGATGAGCACACAGCCCATATCACGATGACACTGACAGCTCCAAACTGCCCGATGGCCGATCAGCTTATTGAAGAGATTCAATACAAGGTCGCAAATACAGCCGGTGTACAAAATGTCGACCTGAAGCTCACATTTAATCCCCCCTGGGACAGGAGCATGCTGAGCGATGAAGCAAAACTCGAACTGGGTTTCATGTAATATACCATGCCATGATCCACTCCGACAACAACAACCTGTCAGTTCTGATTAAGGAACAAGCCCGCAAAATCGGATTCGATCTTTGTGGAATTGCGTCTGCCAGGGTGATGACTGAGAATGGCGAGGTGATAAAGAATTGGTGCCAGGCCGGCATGAATGCCGGAATGTCATATCTTGAAAGGAACATTGAAAAAAGGATAAATCCCGAATACCTTTTAACCGGAGTTAAATCACTGGTGGTAACAGGATTAAGCTACTATTCTGAAATCAGACAAAAAGACCCACTTACCCCGGTGTTGTCGAGGTATGCTTATGGAGCTAATTACCATGGTGTTATTGCCGCAAAGCTTGAAAAGCTTCTGTCATTTATAAAGAATGTGGAGCCTGAAACAAATGGCAGATTTTTTGTAGATTCTGCACCTCTTCTTGAAAAACCATGGGCAAGAGAGGCCGGACTTGGCTGGCAGGGAAAACATTCGGTTGTCATTAATAAAAGGATCGGATCATTCTTTTTTATAGGCATTCTGATGCTGAATAAGGATCTTGACTGCGATCAGCCTGTTAATGATCACTGCGGCACCTGCAGGATGTGTATCGATCAATGTCCGACAGGAGCGATCAATGACAACAGAACAATTGATGCACGGAAATGTATCGCCAACCTTACAATCGAAAACAGGGGACCGATACCCGAAGATATAATACCTAAGCTGGGAGGAAGGGTATACGGATGTGACAGGTGCCAGGAGGTTTGCCCATGGAATAAACATATTGAAAGTGCCGGAACACCAGAATTTGCTATTAATGAAGAGGTTGCGTCTATGAACCGGGAAGAGTGGCTGTCACTTACAGAGGAACAGTACCTGAGGCTATTCAGGGATACTGCCCTTGAAAGGGTAAAATATCCCAGTCTGATGAGAAACATCTCGGCAGCAATAAAATCGATGGATTATCAAAGATAATTTAGCACCCAACCCCCCAGGGGCAAGGGGGGTCTGAACGAATCAGTGATTATGTGGTTTCTATTTTTCACCAATTACTGTAACCACAATTTCCCTTTGGTTTCTCGGTCCGTCAAATTCGCAGAAGAAGATATTTTGCCAGGTAGATAAGCCCACATTGCCATCAACCACCGGAATTGTTTCCGACGGACCAACCAAACCTGCCTTCAGGTGTGCATCGCCGTTGTTGTCCTGGTGATCATGCTCCCAGACACCTGTAGGGATCAGCTGACCAAGTAAGGTAACTACGTCATTCTGAACAGATTGATCCCAGTTCTCCTGGATCATGATAGCCGCGGTTGAACCACGTGCATATACCGATACAATGCCATTTTTTACCTTACTTTCTTTGATAATTCCAAGGACCTGTGATGTTATATCATATAAACCATTCCTTCGGTCGGTGCTGAGTGTGATTATTTTCTGCATGGCTGTCAGTGAATTATTTCGTAATAAAATTACCGGATGTTTTTTACCTTTCTGTAAAAATAACGTCTTATTAACAAAACTGGAACGATTTTGATCGATCGGGAGATTATAGAAGAGTGCAGGAATGGAAATCTGCAAAATTTCAGGAAAGTTGTTAGAAGCGTATCGCCGTTTGCATTCTCAGTGGCCTTCAGGATGCTTGGTGACGAGGAGGCTGCCAGGGATATTGTACAGGAATCCCTGATCACACTCTGGGAAAAGATCGAAAAGATAAAGTCGGTGGAAAGTTTTAAAACATGGTTTTACAGAATAGTGGTGAATAAATGTTATGATCACCTGCGAAAAACAAAAAGGGACTCAGAGTTCAGGCCTGATGAGCAGACCTGGTCGGTGCTATCGAACCATATTTCTGAAGAGCCTGCATCAGAGCTTGAGAACAGGGAAACGGCGGTGATTATAAACCTCCTGACAGAAAAGCTGAGCCCCGTACAAAAAGTAGTTTTTGTCCTGAGCGATCTTGAGGAGATGACATCTGATGAAATCTCATCAATAACCGGAATGAGTAAAAGGAATGTAAAGGCAAATCTCTATCATGCCAGAAAAAATATAAGTGGAATGATCCGTAAATATATCTGAGATGAACAGCGAAGGAAAAATATATGACAGGATCCTTAAGACACTTCGGAAATCGAAACCTCAGCTTACAGGTATTGAGGATATTGAAGAGAATGTTATGAGAAGGATACTGTTGCAGGAGGCAAAAAAAGGGCACTCACAAAACCTGTTTGATTACCTGTTCAGCTGGGTATATGTAGGGTGGGTGAGAACAAGCCTGGTAGCCGCTTCAATCCTTATCGTGATTCTATTCGGATACCAGCAGGCAATGATCCTGAAACGGGTAAACAGCCTTACTGAAAGGGAAATTTTAAAAGAAGGCCTGATGGTAACAGGAACTGATTATGAGATCCGGGATAAATTATTGCTTAATAAACTCACAGAGGGTAAATCGCATGACAGGCAGGTTAAAATTTCAGAGAGGCAGATGAAGCGGTTAATTAAGGCAGTCAATGAATTGCAGCTTAAATACGATGATCTTATGAAAGTGATTGAAGACAATCCTGACCTGAAGAAATATATTGATGAGAAACTGACTGAAAATAACAGGGGAAAACTAAAACTATAATCATGAAAGGCAAATCCATAAAAGTAGTTGTTCTGGCAATGCTTGCCGTAATATTTTCGTGCGATGAGCCGGAGACTGTGGTGACAAATATCATTCACACTGACGGTTCAGTAACCAGAAAGATTGAGATGAAAAGTATTGAAAACGATTTTGGAATCCAGAAAATTCAGGTGCCGTTTGATTCCACGTGGATTGTGAGGGATTCACTTGAGATTACGGAGGAAGGTGATACTATCTGGGTTAAACGGGCTGAGAAGTTTTTCAAAAATATTGACGAGATCAATAATGCGTACAGATCTGATAGCGGAGCTAACAGGGACATATCCAGAAGAGCCGAATTCAGGAAGAAATTCAAATGGTTTAACACAGAATACAGGTTTGCTGAAATGATAGATAAAAAGTTGTCCTTTGGTTATCCTGTTACGGATTTTCTTAATCAGGAGGAATTGCAATGGTTCTATTCACCTGAAAATATAACTGATGAGAAAGAAAATGGTCCGGACAGTCTTAAATTCAGAGCCTTAAGCGATACAGTCGGGAAAAAGGTTGAAAAAATGACAAACAAATGTATTGCATCAGAATGGATAAATGAATTTGCCATGCTGACCGAAGGTAAGGCAGGAATTGAATTAAGCCCGGATTCGCTGAAAGCTCGCGAAGATGAAATCGCAGGAATCATTGAGGTTAACGGTGAAAAGTTTGACAGTCTGTGGGATGCTGGTGTAATACTCAAAGAATTTATTGGTGAAACTAATGCAGTAAAGTACCGTGCAGAAGCCGATTCGGCAATCAGTATTGCCATTGATCGCTATTTCGTTGACTTTAGCGATTATACAGTAAGGATTGCGATGCCGGGTAAACTTATAGGGACCAACGGATTTTTGGATTCAACCACACTTTCGCTATGGCCTGTTAAATCAGACTATTTTATGAATCAGCCCTATGAAATGTGGGCAGAATCGAAAACTCCAAACAAATGGGCATGGATCGTTTCCGGTTTGTTTCTGGTATTTGTTCTTGGCGGGATACTATTCAAGGCAATAAGAAAAGGCTGAATTTCACCTCAGCCTTTTCACCTAAACCAAACCTGACTATATATGAAAGTTTACCTGGAATAATCTTTTAACATAAGCATAAGTTTCTGCCTGGTAAAGAAAATCCGGCTCTTTACAGTTCCTATCTTTAATCCGAGTTCTTCAGCAATCTCTTTGTATTTGAAACCCTCAAGATGCATCCTGAACGGGATCCTGAATTCGTCCTCAAGTGTATTGATTGTCTTTTCAATCTCACCTTCCGAAAAATGTGACTCCGGAGAAATGAATCCTTTATCGTGCGGCTGATTGATGTAATAGAGATCCCTTGTTCCGTCAATTATCGTGTTTTCCTTTATGTTACGCCTGTAGTTATTAATGAAGGTATTCTTCATAATTGTAAAAACCCAGGCTTTAAGATTGGTAAAGTCAACGAACTTTTCCTTGTAAGTTATTGCTTTGAGATAAGTGTCCTGAACGAGGTCGAGCGCAGTGTCACGATCCGAGGTTAGACTCATGGCAAACCTTTGAAGATTAGGCTTCATTCCGATAAGCCTGTTGTTGAATTCAATTGTTGTCATAGCTATAGTGTTTAATTATTTGAAGCAAATATAAAACTGTAATAAAGGATATCCAAATCTTAATATCTTAATATCCTTAAATTCTATGGTCAGTCTAAATAGCGGACTTTAGAAAAATCCTGATTATAAGTTCGTTAGAATTAATTTACTGAAGCTTCTTTAAATCATATATAAATAGCGTTCTTATGAAAATGGTATGAAAAATCAATCTGATGATACCTGAAAGCATTAATTGGATCAACTTTATTATTTTTATGGGAAAAATAAATGGATTATAATATAAGGTTAAAGAATAACCTGATACTTAAAGGTTTAATTACAAGTCCCGGTGAAAAAATGCGTGCAATGATCCTGTTTGTTCATGGATTGGGTGAGCATATTCAGCGTTATACGGGATGGGCTGATAAGCTTAATAAGGAGGGTATCGGGTTTACGGGTGTTGACCTTCCGGGTCACGGGCGTTCCGGCGGCCGGCGCGGGAATATTAAGAGCTTTACAGTTACCTGCGAAATGATCGACATTCTTCATCAAAGCATAAAAAAAACCTTTCCGGGAGTTCCGGTGTTAATCTATGGGCACAGCCTTGGTGGTGGGATAGTGCTTAACTACCTCCTGACAAGGAAACCTGCGTTCAGAGGTGCAATAGTGACATCACCATGGCTGAAACTCTCTTTTGAGCCTGACAACTTCAAAGTTATGATGGCTTCAGTACTCAGATTGATACTGCCAGGGCTGACACAACCATCCGGACTTGTGGTGGATCATATTTCACACGACAGGAAGGAAGTTGAAAAATATGCTGCCGATCCTCTTATTCATGATAAGATATCTGTCAGTCTGTTCTACAGCACCATCTCCGCCGCAGATCACTCCCTGACACATGCAGCAGAACTCAAAGTACCTTTGTTGCTCATGCATGGAAGCGATGACCTGATCTGTTCACCCGAAGGCAGCCGTGAATTTGCATCCCGGGCACCGGGAGTTGAATTAAAAATATGGGAGGGAGGATATCACGAACTTCATAATGAGACTTTTAAAGAAGAAGTTTTTGATTACCTGATAAAATGGATCAATAGCAGGCTCAGCAAGCCTATAGCCGGTAAATAATATGGAACTCAGGACTATTTTCAATATAACTCCCTCTCCCGTTAAGATCACCTATGATGATCCTGTGGCATTCATCGGATCATGTTTTGCAAAGGAAATCGGGGCGCAGTTCGAATCAGGTCATCTGCCGGTGATGGTAAATCCTGCGGGAACAGTCTATAATCCCGTGTCGGTAAGTAATACCCTCGATATGATCACCGCAGGAATTAAGTATAGTAAAGAAGATCTTTATAATTTTAAAGGTACCTGGCTGAGCTTTAACCACTACACTGATTTTTCATCAGAAGATCCTGATAAGGTTCTTGGCAGGATCAATTCAGGTACGGAGACAGCAGGGAAATTCCTTTCCGGAGCGAAATTTCTTTTTATCACTTTCGGAACTGCAAGGGTCTACAGGTGGAAAAAATCAGGCAAAATAGTATCCAACTGTCACAGGATCCCCTCCTCCGAATTCACACATGAATTGCTCACGACAGCCGAAATCTGCTCTTTATGGACTCAGCAGCTGGATAAACTTCAATTGATGTTCCCGCTCCTTAAGGTTGTTTTTACAATAAGCCCGGTAAGGCACTGGAAAGATGGCGCCCATGGCAACCAGGTAAGCAAGTCAGTATTGTTCCTGGCTGTGGAAGAGCTGTTAGCGCATCCCATAAAGCCTGGATATTTCCCTGCATACGAGCTTGTCATGGATGACCTGCGTGACTATCGTTTTTACGATGATGATATGCTGCATCCATCCGCTTCGTGCATAGATTATATCTGGGAAAGATTTTCAGAATGCTATTTTGACAAAAAGATGGTTGAACTCCGGAATGAAGTGGTTAAAATCACCAAATCATTAAACCACAGGCTAACGGGAGGATCAGAGAAAGAGAACAGGGAGTTTGCTGAATCAATGCTGAGGCGGATCACTTCTGTTGAGAACAAAATACCGGCAGTTGATCTGTCTGAAGAAAAAAGCTATTTCATGGATATCCTTAATACCTGAATTCCCGGGTTTTCTATGATTATCTGGCAAGTCCGTCAAAAAACTTTATAAATCTTACCGGATCCCTTATGATGATCAGTTTATCGCTTGTTTTCCTATCAATAGTCTCGGGGGAATCTGTCAAAATGATTTTTTTGATCATCAACGATTTACCGATGCTGTCAAAATACCCTATTCTTTTTCTGGCAAAATCGAATGCGCTTGAATTTACAATCAGGTAATCGAAAGGTTTGATCTTGTACATTTCAATTACCTCGGAAGCAGGAAGTATACCTCCGGTGAAGATCACATCATAACCCCGTTTCTTAAGAGCATATTTATAGAACAGGAAGTTATTATCTGACAGATTATCCGAGGTGTTTATCATTGCCACAGCACCCTTAAATTTCCCGGTCCATTGTTTCAACAGACTATCCTCTACAATTATTATTTGCCGGATTGTGTTTCTAATAAACTGTTCCTGTGCCCTCGAGAGGCTGCCTGTTTGCCACAGTATCCTCGCTTTTTCCAGAAGCGGGTGAAAATATCTGCAATAAGATTCTTCAATACCCTTCTTTTTAAGGTAAGGAACAAGGGTTCCTTTAAAGAGCTCTTCGTTGAATTTGAAGGCCGACATTAGTATTTTCCCGGGCTGGAAATCCTGATCTGAGTCTTCTTTGCTGGTGCTCACCGCCATAACCTGCTGAGTAAGCTGATCCTCATCGAGTCTGGCTATCTTTGATATTTTCAAACCGTTTCTGTTCAGGTAGGAAATGTTCAGCAACTTCTTTAATTCAGATTCGCTGTAGGTCCTGATATTCGAGTCAGTCCTGTCGGGCTCAAGTATCCGGTATCTCTTTTCCCAAATCCTTATGGTATGGGCTTTGATCCCCGAAAAATTCTCAAGGTCTTTGATTGAAAAGACATTAGTTGCTTCTTCCATAGTTTAATACCATTAAAAACAGACCTATACTGTTCCACATTACAATAAACAACCTGAAAACAAGATTGTTTAGCAGAGAGTAAATGGTTTAAAGGAAAAATTGGGATTGAATCGGGAAATTCTTCCGAACAGCCGTATGATTGTCCCTATTCGGACTCTTCTATCATTATTTTTTTTACGGCTTTTGAGCCGTCACTGAAAAGAATTGTAACAAGGTACATTCCCCTGCGGGGATTGTCAAGTACGATTTTGTTAAGGGTCTGAGGGTTGTTGTATTGTGCCCTGTAAATATCCTGTCCGATTATATTAGTGATCTTTATGAATGAGACCTCCTGTTCAGTTCGGATAGTAAAGAAATTTTCCCTGACCGGAACAGGATAAATTCTGATCTGTAAATCTGAGGCTTTGGAGGCGTATCTGTTTTCAACGGTACCGGCAATAACACTCAATGTATCCTTCTGAGCCTGAAGGCATAATGTTAAAATGAAGGAAAACATTAAGAGTATACCTTTTCGCATACGCACCGTTTTGGTTTTTTGTATCAAAAATTGTGCTAAAGTTAGTATTTATCCAATAAAATTATAATAAAAGCGTTGCTGCCCGTTTCAGATCCTCGGGAGTGTCGATGCCGAAGCTCTCCCATTCGGTGGTTGCGCACCTTATCTTAAAGCCATTCTCGATCCACCTGTTCTGCTCGAGTGATTCGGCTTTCTCAAGAAAGCTCCTCTGAAGCTTTGTGATTTTTTTGAGTACCTCTGTTTTGTAGGCATAGAGACCAATGTGTTTGTAATAAACATGCCTGGCGGACCATTCCTGACCTTCATAGTCTCTGATGTAAGGTATTGCCGCTCTGCTGAAATATATTGCATTTCCATCATTATCCAGTATAACCTTTGGCTGATTAGGGTTAAAGATATCTTCACCGGCTGCGGCTTTCCTTATTAGTGTGGCTATCTGAACCGTTTTGTCATTGAAGCATAATTTGAGAAGGTCAATCTGTTCAGGCTGTATAAAAGGTTCATCTCCCTGGATGTTTATAACGACATCTATTTTTTCGCCTATCTCTTTCATTATTTTATCGACCGCTTCAGCGCATCTGTCGGTTCCACTGAAATGTTCGGGAGATGTCATTACTGCTTTTCCGCCAAATTTCCCGACAGCTTCAAAGATTCGTTCATCGTCAGTGGCAACAAAAACCATAGTTAATGATTTCAATGCCTGTTCATAGACCCTCTCGACCATAGGTTTGTTCCCGATCATGACAAGTGGTTTCCCGGGGAACCGGGTTGATGCATAACGTGCCGGAATAATGCCGGCGAACTGATATCCGGGTGCTTTTCTCATTTTGCGAAATTACGAAAATTGCATTTCCCTATGTCTTAAAAATGTCTTAAATTCGCGTATTCTTTTTGAGGCATATGAAGGACCTGCAGAACATAAAGCAAAGGTTTGGCATAATAGGGAACTATGAAGGACTCAATCGTGCAATCGACATTGCCATACAGGTAGCACCGACCGATCTTTCTGTTCTGATAACGGGGGAGAGCGGTACCGGTAAAGAGGTGTTTCCGCAGGTCATCCACAGTCATAGTGCACGGAAGCATGGGCCTTATATTGCTGTAAACTGCGGGGCTATCCCTGAAGGTACGATTGACTCTGAACTGTTTGGTCACGAGAAAGGTTCATTTACCGGAGCTACAGACAGCAGGAAAGGCTATTTCGAAGTGGCTGACGGCGGTACGATCTTTCTCGACGAAGTAGCTGAACTTCCGTTATCCACACAGGTAAGGCTCCTGAGAGTGCTTGAAACAGGGGAATTCATCAGGGTAGGCTCTTCAAGAGTGCAGAAGACAAATGTCAGAGTGATTGCAGCCAGTAATGTTGATGTGAAGGGTGCGATCGATAACGGCAGGTTCAGGGAGGATCTCTTTTACAGGCTAAATACCGTACCAATAAGAATACCATCGTTGAAGGAGAGAGGTGATGACATAATTCTTCTTTTCAGAAAGTTTGCTGTAGATTTTGCCGACAAATACCGGATGCCGGCTATCAGGATTGATTCTGAATCAAGAAATCTACTCCTTAATTACTCATGGCCGGGGAATGTCAGACAGCTTAAAAATATCACCGAACAAATCTCGATAATTGAAAGGGAACGGGAAATTACAGCTGCAAAACTTAAGGCATACCTTCCGGATTATGATGGAATTAAACTGCCAGCCATAATAAGAAGGGACGATGAAAAACCCTATTCCACCGACAGGGAGATATTATACAAGGTGCTCTTCGATATGAAAAATGACATGAATGACCTTAAGAAACTTGTTTATGACCTGATTCAGCGGGGTGAATATGATATTACTGTCGGTGAGCCCGATTCAAGCATGATCAGGAAGTTGTTCAGGGAAGCAAAATCGGAAAGAGTACCTTCGAAAGTTACTGATACGGCTACAATGGATTATCAGTCACACCAGGAGAGAGATAATATCCAGGATACGGAAGAGATCGTGGAAGAGTCGCTGTCACTGGCTGACAAGGAGGTGGAAATGATAAAGAAAGCCCTGGAGAAATATAATGGTAAACGGAAGATGGCAGCACACGAGCTTGGGATCTCGGAGCGAACACTTTACCGGAAAATAAAGGAGTATGGGATCGAGATGTAATTATAAAATGATACTGAAAAGGAACATCCTTCCTGCTCTGTTTGTCACTGCACTTGCAATCCTTCTTCACGGCTGCAAGGTAAGCTACTCATTTTCGGGTGCAAGCATCTCACCAGAGGTGAAAACCATTAGCATTCAGTATTTCCAGAACAGGGCAAGCCTTGTTCAGCCGGGCCTGAGCCAGAACCTTACCGATGCTCTGATAGATAAATGCAAAGCCCAGACCAACCTGGGATTCATTAACGGTATCGGCGATGTGAATTTTGAAGGCGAGATATCGGATTACAATACGCGTCCGCTGACCGTTGCTGCAGATGCACAGGCTGCCACAAACAGATTCACAATTACAGTCAGAGTCAAATTTACCAATGCAATAGATCCTGAACTGAATTTTGAACAGAGTTTCTCGAGGTATGAGGATTATGACAGCAATCTTGATCTCAGTCAGGTTGAAGCGGACCTCACTGAAAAAATAATTGAACTTCTGATAGAAGATATTTTCAATAAGGCTTTTGTGAACTGGTAATTGCCATGAACAGGAGTGATTTCTTAAGAGTGATTGAAACTTCCGGACCGGCTGATCGTCAGACTATCAGCGAGATCAGTGAGCTCATTGGGATATTCCCTTATTTCCAGAGTGCATATGTGCTCCTCCTGAAAGGACTCCAGAATACGTCTGATGTCAGATTCGAAAATCAGCTCAGGGCTTCCGCAATGCATATAGCGAACCGTGAAGTATTATATTATTTCCTGCAAAAAGAGCCTGTGACTATGAGCGAAATCCCCGCACCCGTTCCCATTATGGATCAGTCTGAGAATGATAAGACGGACACAAGTCAGGTAGTGATCGAATCGGCAAAAAGCAGTGAAGAACTAATAAATGAAATTGAGAAGGAATCGTCTGGTAAAATAACGTCCGATAAGCCTGACGAATATACCATCGAGATTACTGCTGAAAGCGGTTACAAAGATTCTGATGCCACATTAATTGTGGTTAATAAAGATACCGGTGAAATAGAGGAAAGAGTCACATTTCTGGATCCGGGTTTTTCCGTTCCCGAAGATGCTGATCTTCTGGAACTGGAAGCTGAACATGACAAAACTGCTGATTCCCCGATGATGCCGACAATGCCTGACCAGGAAGCCGTAAAGGAGACACCTTCACCAAAACAGATCCAGGCTGATCTGATAGACAAGTTCATTATAACAAACCCAAAGATAGGACCGGTAAAAGTAAAGAGCGATACCCCCATCGTCGATATCTCAAAGCCATATGTTGAGGAGAGGGAAGGATTTATAACTGAAACCCTTGCAAGGATTTATGTTAAGCAGGGTTACTATTCCAGGGCGATAGATATTTATGAAAGATTAAGTTTGAAATTTCCGGAAAAAAGCAGTTACTTTGCATCTCTTATTGAAGAAGTTAAAGAACTAATAAAAAAATAACAGAATGGGAATTTATATTTTCGTAACGGTTTTGGTTATTATCGCGTGTGTCTTCCAGGTACTTATAGTACTTGTCCAGAATTCAAAAGGAGGAGGCCTGGCTGCCAACTTCACTTCGGCAGGTCAGACAATGGGGATTAGGAAGACGGCCGATTTTCTGGAAAAATCCACATGGACCCTTGCTGCTGCAATTCTGTTGCTCTGTGTAGTGTCAACTGCCACTATACCGCGTGGTACTGAATCAGAACAATCCAGGATCAGCACCCAGATCGATAATGCTGTTGATCCGAATGCAATTCCGACACTGCCTACCGCAATTCCTCCTTCAACAACCACTCCCACAACCCAGGAAGAGCAGCCGGAAAATTAATCCGGGAAAGGGTTTAACGATATTTAAGTGTCAGTTTGTCACAAACTGACACTTTTTTATTTAAAAATGTCATGTTTCTATGTTTGGCATAAATTATGCTCAAAAAGGAGACAGCAAATCATATTTTAACTTTAAAACTAGATAACATGGCACAATTAAAAGGAAAAATTCTGGCAGGCAAGGTTCTTGTGAAACCAAATGAAGCTGAGGCTAAAACTGCCAGCGGAATTATTATTCCCGATTCCGCAAAGGAAAAACCCCGTCAGGGCAAAGTAATACTTGTCGGTGCGGCAAAAAAAGATGAGGAGATGGAAGTCAAAAAAGGTGATGAAGTACTCTACGGAAAATATTCCGGGCAGGAACTGACAATTGACGGAGAGGACTATCTGCTTGTCTCACAAACAGATATTCTATTCATTCTTTAATTCTAAAACTAATAAAAACTAAAAAATATGGGAAAAGAGATTAAATACAATATTGACGCACGCGCTCTCCTCAAGGAAGGTGTTGATATGCTTGCAGATGCGGTTAAGGTAACCCTCGGGCCTAAAGGCCGTAACGTGGTGCTTGAAAAGAAATTCGGTGCTCCGCTTGTTTCAAAAGACGGTGTTACAGTCGCCAAAGAAATAGAACTGTCAGATCCTTATAAGAATATGGGTGCCCAGATGGTAAAGGAAGTTGCTTCCAAAACAGGTGATATTGCAGGTGACGGAACAACAACGGCAACTGTCCTGGCCCAGTCTATTATTAATGTAGGACTTAAGAATATAACTGCCGGTGCAAATCCGATGGATGTTAAAAGAGGAATTGACAAAGCAGTGGTAAAGGTAGTAGAACACATTAAATCGCAGGCCAAAGTTGTCGGAGATGATCTCAGCAAGATCGAACAGATTGCAAGAATATCTGCAAATGACGACGAGGAGATCGGCAAGCTTATTGCTGAAGCCATGAGTAAAGTGCATAAAGAAGGCGTGATCACGGTTGAAGAATCAAAGGGTACCACCACTTCAGTTGACGTTGTTGAAGGTATGCAGTTCGACCGCGGATATATCTCAGCATATTTTGTTACCAATGCCGAGAAGATGGAAGCAGATCTTGAGAATCCTTATATACTTATATATGATAAGAAAATATCTTCGATGAAAGATATGCTTCCTATCCTTGAATCATCAGCACAGACGGGCAAACCTCTTCTTATTGTTTCAGAAGATATTGAAGGCGAAGCACTTGCAACACTGGTTGTGAACCGTCTCCGTGGATCCCTCAGAGTTTGCGCGGTTAAAGCTCCGGGATTTGGCGACAGAAGGAAAGAGATGCTTGAAGATATAGCCATCCTTACAGGAGGTACAGTTATATCCGAAGAAAAAGGCCTTAAGCTGGAACATGCCACACTCGATATGCTGGGCACATCTGAGAAGGTAACTGTCAGCAAAGAGAATACTACAATCGTAAACGGATATGGTGATAAGGAAATGATTAAAGCCAGAATTGGCCAGATAAAACAGCAGATGACCACCACAACATCCGACTATGATAAGGAGAAACTACAGGAACGACTTGCCAAGCTTGCCGGTGGTGTTGCCGTTCTCTATATTGGTGCTGCATCCGAAGTGGAGATGAAAGAGAAAAAAGACAGGGTCAACGACTCATTGCACGCAACCCGTGCTGCAATTGAAGAAGGGATAGTGCCAGGAGGTGGAGTTGCATATATCCGTGCACAGAAAGCTCTTGAAGGTTTTAAAGGTGACAATGAAGACCAGACAACCGGTATTGAAATCGTTAAAAGGGCAATTGAGGAGCCATTACGACAGATAGCAATTAATGCCGGACAGGAAGGTGCAGTTGTTGCACAGAATGTAAAGGCAGGCAAGGGTGATTATGGCTATAATGCTCAGACCAACCAGTATGAGAAACTGCTGGCATCCGGTGTTATTGATCCTGCGAAAGTGACCCGTGTTGCTCTTGAGAATGCCGCATCCATTGCTGGAATGTTCCTTACAACTGAAGCTGTGATTGTTGAGGAAAAAGAAGATAAGCCGCAAATGCCACCACAGGGCATGGGTGGCGGAATGCCAGGCATGATGTAAAATCATCAAGCAAATAATCAATTGATTGCAGGGGCGTTGCATATGCGACGCCCCTGCTGTTTATTAATATTATTAACCCCCTTTTAGGGGGCAGGGGGGTCATTTATTTTTATATATTTGCACCTGCACTGGAACGTACTACCCAGATGGATAAATTCCGGAACTTCTGTATCATTGCACATATTGACCACGGTAAAAGCACCCTGGCCGACAGGCTCCTGGAAAAAACCAATACAATTCAAGAACGGGAATACCAGGATCAGATTCTTGACAATATGGATCTGGAACGGGAGAGAGGCATTACAATCAAGAGCCATGCCATCCAGATGGAATATATCCATGAGGGCACAAAATATTTCCTGAACCTGATCGATACCCCCGGACATGTCGATTTTTCATATGAAGTTTCAAGATCGATTTCTGCATGTGAAGGAGCTCTGCTTGTAATTGATGCAACCCAGGGAATTCAGGCTCAGACGATCTCAAATCTATATATGGCTATCGATCACGATCTTACGATTATCCCGGTTCTGAATAAAATGGATATGGCCAATGCTATGCCAGAAGAGGTTAAGGATCAGATAGTTGACCTGACAGGGTGTGACAGGGCTGATATTATTGAAGCCAGCGCAAAAACCGGAATGGGAGTTGAAAGGATCCTGAGCGATATCGTAAAACTAATCCCTGAGCCTAAGGGCAATCCGGATGCCCCCCTTCAGGCTCTGATCTTCGACTCCATATTCAATTCGTTCAGGGGAATAATAGTATACTTCAAAATTGTAAACGGTACCCTGAACAAAGGTGACAGGGTAAAATTTTTAAGCACCGATCATGAATACAATGCTGAAGAAATAGGGGTCCTGAAACTGAAGCAGGACCCCCGTGAGGTGATGGGCCCTGGCGATGTCGGCTACATTATTACGGGCGTAAAGGTCTCTTCGGAAGTCAGGGTTGGAGATACCATAACGCATGTTAAAAACCCGTGCGACAAAGCTATTGCAGGATTTGTGGAAGTTAAACCAATGGTTTTTGCCGGCATGTATCCTGTTGATGCGGATGAATATGAGGACCTGAGAAATTCGATCGAAAAGCTTCAGCTGAATGATGCATCCCTGTCATTTATTCCTGAATCATCTGCAGCACTGGGCTTCGGATTCAGGTGTGGATTCCTGGGATTGCTGCATATGGAGATAGTACAGGAGAGGTTGGACAGGGAATTCAATATGGATGTAATAACAACCGTTCCAAACGTTTCATTTAAGGTGCTGACCACAAAAGGTGAAGAGATCGATGTCCATAATCCGTCAGGACTTCCTCCGGTAACTAACATAGAGAGGATCGAGGAGCCGTATATTATAGCACATGTTATTACGCAATCGGATTATACCGGACCTATTATGAATCTATGCATCGATAAAAGAGGCACCCTGAAAAACCAGGTATATCTTACAAGAGACAGGGTCGAGCTTACGTTTGAGATGCCGCTTTCGGAAATTGTTTTTGATTTTTATGACAAGCTGAAAAGTATTTCAAAGGGTTATGCATCATTCGATTATTTTTATACCGGCTACAAAATAGCTGATCTTGTCAGACTTGACATACTGCTGAACGGTGAAATGGTAGATGCACTTTCAACGCTTATTTACCGCGGACATGCGTATGAATTCGGACGGAAGATGTGTGTCAAGCTAAAGGAGCTCATTCCCCGTCAGCAGTTTGATATTGCCATTCAGGCAGCAATCGGAGCCAAAATAATTGCGCGCGAAACAGTTAAAGCTGTAAGAAAGGATGTAACGGCCAAGTGCTATGGTGGAGATATAACAAGGAAAAGAAAGCTTCTTGAGAAACAGAAGAAAGGCAAGAAAAGAATGCGCCAGATAGGCAATGTAGAGGTGCCGCAGCAGGCCTTTCTTGCAGTCTTAAAGCTGGATTGACCGGTCAGCTTATAAGCTTGTAGCCCCTTCCATGAACATTGAGTATCCTTACAGAAGGATCCTTTTTAAGATATTTTCTCAGCCGTGTAATATAAACATCCATACTTCTTGCATTGAAGTAGTTATCGTCTATCCAGATTGATTTAAGTGCATAATTTCGTTCCAGGATCTCCCTCCCCTGCCTGCACAGGAGTTCAAGCAGTTCCGCCTCTTTCGTTGTAAGCCTGATAGTTTCATCTTCAAAAAGCAGCAGCTGCTTGAGTGAGTTGAAAGTATATTTCCCGATAATATACAGATTTTGTTTATCAGCGGTTGGGCTGGTCGTTCTTTTAAGAATGGCCTGTATCCGGTACAGGAGTTCTTCCATAGAAAAAGGCTTTGTAATATAATCATCAGCCCCTGATCTGAAACCTTCAAGAATATCCTCTTTCTGGCTCTTTGCTGTCAGAAAAATTACAGGCATCTCCGGATTGATTTTTCTGATCTCCCCTGCCAGTGCAAGACCATCCATTTCCGGCATCATTATATCGAGTATGCACATATTGTATTGTCCGGATGAAAAAGCTTCCAGGGCGGCCTTACCATCGGCGTACAATGCCGTTTCATAACTTTTGGCAGTGAGGTAATTCTTAAGAAGGTTGCCAAGATTGCTGTCATCTTCAACCAGAAGTATCCTTATATTTTTCATTTTTGCTCGTTTTGAGGAATGAAAATTGTGAATTTTGTACCTTTATTTAACTGGCTCTCAACCTTTATAGCGCCATTATGCTCATCAATAATCTTTTTTACATAGCTTAAACCAAGTCCGAATCCCTTTACATTATGAATATTTCCGGAATGGACACGATAAAACCTGTCATAAATTCTTTTCATATTCTCCCTGCTTATCCCTATACCATTATCTTCTATGACAATGATAATACCCTTTCTTGTATTTTTTGTTGTAATATCGATCTCAGGTTTCCCTTTTGAGTATTTGATTGCATTGTCGATAAGGTTCGACATGGCATTCATGAAATGTATTTCATCAACCATCGCCAGAGACGACACAGCCCTGAGGTCTGTTGTTATTTTACCCTGTCGGCTATTGATCTGTAATGTAAAATTCTCCATGGTACTGGTAAGTATCCTGTGAATATCCAGTGAAGCCATGTTCAGCCTCATTTTTGTTTTATCAAATATCGCCATCTGCAGGACTTTTTCAACCTGGAATTTAAGACGCATACTTTCATCGGATATTACTTTGGCGAGATTGTCGATATTCTTGTTTTCCTCAGGGATAGATTTATCGGACATCATTTGCGAGGCCAGGGAAATGGTAGATATTGGTGTCTTCAGTTCATGGGTCATATTGTTAATGAAATCGTTCCGGATCTCAGATATTTTTTTCTGCCGGAAGATCACCACAAATGTGCTTGTTGTAAGTATCAGCAGGAACAAAGTAAACAGCAGAGAAAGTACCCCAAGACTTCCGATTTTTTCAAATTTATATTGCTGTTCCTGGAGGCAGTACAATACAAGCTGATTCTGGCTGGGAACAGGATCATTGGGGAAGAGCTGGCTGATAAATTTATTTGTGCCGGGTTTATCGGTATACCCCGGAGTTTTCCAGATCACCCCATATCGTCCTGAACGCACCGAAAACTCGAAATCAAGGTTGATACCTACTTTGGTAAGTGCCGACCTGAGCATTACCTGCAGATTCCCGGGTTCGATCCTTTCCCTGATATCCGGCGTACTGTAGAGGATCTTGTCCATTATACTTTCAAGGAAGACTATTTTATTGGAAACGCGTCCTGTCAGTTCTGCGCTGACCGACTCCGGTGAGGTCTCAATCGACTCCTCCGGAGGGAAAGTTGAAATATCCTCATCGGAAATGAATATTTTCTGCCCCGAACTGGTTATTGCTATTGGTTCTTCAGAGTTATTGAGACCATACATTTCAAGCAGCTTTGAATTGGGCTGATATCCCCTCAGTATCCTTGCAAGCGGGGAATTTGCCGGAACAATAGCTGTTACAGAATCAGCCGATGCAGGATCTATCTCCTCAACGATCCTGTTTATGAGCTCTTTCTCTTCAAGATCGTTGATCACCGACTCGAGTGCTTTGTTGGCAAGAAGCCGGAACTCCTGATCTGTTATATTGATTGCATTACGTATCCAGTACAGCTGAATAAGAATTAAGCCTGACAATGCCAGGAAAAAGAAAACAGCCAGTAATGCAATGGTCCTCCGCTTCATACAGTCGCAAAAATACGGATATATATAATTTAAGTTTAAACTCTTTAACTTTCTTTAACAACTCTGACCTGCAAGCTATAATTAAAGAAAGCATAATAATGGATATTCTCCGGACAGCATATTATGTAAATTAAAAGGGGCTGAAAAGGTTAAATATTTTAACATTTGATTAAAAAAATGTTAATTTTATGTTATTTGGATAAAAAAGTTTTTTTATATGAAATGTTCGGTTTATCTTTGTATAGGATTTGGCACGAAATTTGGTATAAGATTTATAGAGGTTTTTTCATAGGTTAGGTTAGTTTTAGGGTTATCAAAAAACGGGCCGCTTTCGTTCTGGAAGCGGCCTTTCTTCTTTACTTCCGGTATGTATGACCGGAATCAGCTTGTAAGGCTTAAGTATTAATAGTCAGGACTATTTCAACCTCATCACCTTAACGACATCAATATTCTTATAAAGGGCAGTCTGATAAATATGTTTTCTGATAAGGGCTGATTTCTTCTTCTGGATCCAGATCAGGTTTATAACTACTGAGGATCCGTCTTTCAGAACAAGCTGTGCTTTCTTCTCCTTGTGTGGCATTATCAGTTTATTTATACCCGCCCAGGGGAAAGTTCTTTTGGGGGGGTTGAACAAACCGTATCTGAACTCAATTTTATCTTCATCGATCAGGAAAAACCGGTCTTTTCTTTTTATTGTTGCAATTGCGGCGATGATTCCAACTATCAGGGCGATTCCGAACGGAGCCAGTGACAAAACAGGCAACACCTGATGCATCCCGAAAAGAGGGCTGGCAATCAGAACATATACACCACCGAGAAAAAATGCTGCAGCAAAGGTCCATAGAAGGATCTTTCTGCTTTTTGAAAACTCCTCTTCTGACAGGTTTAAATTGAGCTTTTCCATATTCTAGTGGATTATGTAATGCAAATTCCTTTCCTTTCCGGAGGTATCAGGTCCTATTTTAAAAACTCCTGTCACACACTCTATCTCCCTCAGTACTGACAATATCCGGTTTATATCAGGTTCATTATCAATATTATATATCTGGAAGATATAATCAATTTTTTTGAGCTTCTTTATGAAGCAGCTTTTTCCTGCGCGATTCGATACCAGGTCGAAGATGGTACCTGTCGGGGAGAAAGAATCCGTAAACCTGCTGAAGGTCAGTCCGGGATCAGGTTCATCATGAATTATAACAGGATCAGTATTTCTGAGGGATATTCCCAGCTTCCTGTTGAGGATCAATGAAAGTTTATAATCCGGCTCAGCTGAAACAATGCCAAACAGAACCGATTCAGGATCATCAGTGACTTTTAATTTTACCTTCTTGATTTTTGGTATGATTTTCATTCAGGATAGCCATAATCTATAAAGGTATGAAAAAATAGAAAGATGCTACTCAAAGTTCCCGGAATTCTCTTTGATCTTTTTCCAGGCTTTCTGTGAGGCTTCCTGTTCCGCCTCCTTTTTTGACACTCCATGTCCCTGGCCGAATTCTTCCTTATTTATGAAAAGGGTTGTTGTAAAAAACGCCTTCTTATGGCTGGAATCATACTCTTCATTATACGTAAAAAGAAGATTTGCACAATTTTTCTGCACCCATTCAAAGACAAGGCTCTTGTAATCGGTGTCTGTGGAGACAATCGTATAAAGGTCAAGATATTTGCTGAATACTTTTTTGATAAAGAGTTTTTTTGTTTTTTTAAAGCCTTTATCAATAAAAACTGATCCAATCAGGGCTTCAAGGGCATCACCGCAGAGATTTTTCGAATTGTGAAGTGAATTAACGTTACTTATCAGGATATTGTCGATTCCCATCGATAAAGCAAGCTGATTCAGCACGTCCCTGTTAACTATCCGTGAACGGATTTTAGTCATGAAGCCTTCATTGGCATCAGGAAACTTTTCGAAAAGGTAATCCGAAAGTATTGCATCAAGGACTGCATCGCCCAGATATTCAAGTCTTTCATTATTTACCCGTTTCCCGTCGGGAAGGGTATAGGATGCCGAACGGTGGATAAAGGCTACTTCGTACAATCGCAGGTTTCCCGGCCTGAATCCGAGAATTTTTCTCAAACGGGAGCCAAATTCCCGTTTATCAAGCAAATAGGTGCCATTTGATTTTTTGAGAAGCAAGGATTCTAATCCAGAAATTTTTTAAAAACGACCGAGGCGTTATGTCCGCCAAATCCAAAGGTATTACTGATGGCAACATTAACAACTCTTTTCTGTGCCCTGTTAAGGGTCAGGTTCAGGTTCTGATCTACCTGTGGATCGGGAACCTTCAGATTTATTGTTGGCGGAACAGTTTCGTGCACAATAGAGAGGACTGATGCAATAGCTTCAACAGCTCCTGCTGCACCCAGTAGATGTCCGGTCATTGATTTTGTTGCACTTATGTTCAATTTGTAGGCATGTTCACCGAATACAGTCAGAATTGCCTTTGCTTCGGAGAGATCCCCCAGAGGTGTCGAAGTACCGTGGACATTTATATAATCGATATCTTCAGGCTTAAGACCTGCATCCTGCACTGCAATCTTCATCACATTGCATGCTCCAAGGCCTTCAGGATGCGGTGCAGTGAGGTGATAGGCGTCAGCAGTCATGCCGGTACCAATTATTTCGGCGTATATTCTTGCACCCCTTGCCTTTGCATGCTCATACTCCTCCAGGACAAGTGTTCCGGCACCTTCTCCCATCACAAATCCATCCCGTGTAAGGTCAAAAGGTCTTGAGGCTGTCCGGTATTCTTCATTGTTTGTCGAAAGCGCCTGCATAGAATTAAAGCCACCGATTCCGGGTTCATTGATTGCAGCCTCGGAACCTCCTGAAAGGAAGATTTCAGCTTTATTCAGGCGGATATTGTTCACTGCATCTATGATGGCGTGAGTTGATGAGGCGCAGGCAGATACTGTCGAATAATTCGGCCCTCTGAAGCCATATTTAATGGAGATTGATCCGGCGGCTATATCTGCAATCATTTTAGGAATAAAGAAAGGACTGAAACGGGGAGTCCGGCCGCCCTCAACATAATCTTTTATCTGGTTATAAAAGGTATCGAGTCCGCCGATACCTGAGGAATATATCACACCGACTCTGTCCCTATCGATTTTTTCGAGATCCAGTCCGGAATCTTTGATCGCCTCATCCGTGGCTACAATGGCATACTGTGCGAACCGGTCAAGCTTATTGGCTTCTTTTCTGTCAAAAAAATCAGAAGAGTCGTATCCTTTTAATTCACATGCAAATTTTGTCTTGAACTTTTCAGTATCGAAGCGGGTAATCAAAACTGCCCCGCTCACTCCGTTTATAAGCCCTTCCCAAAATTCATGCAAATTACTGCCAATAGGAGTCAGAGCTCCAAGGCCTGTCACAACAACTCTTCTCATAAAAGGGAAATTAACAAGGCAATGCTATTTTGCATTCTCCTCTATATACTTGATAGCATCACCGACGGTGCTTATGGTTTCTGCCTGATCGTCGGGAATTCCGATATTGAATTCTTTTTCAAATTCCATGATCAGCTCAACAGTATCAAGAGAGTCAGCACCCAGGTCATTAGTGAAGCTGGCCTCGGGAGTTACTTCTGATTCGTCAACTCCAAGTTTGTCAACTATAATCTCTTTTACTCTTGTGGCAATGTCAGACATAATGATAATTTTTAATTAATAATAAAATAAGAACCCTGCAAAGAAATATATTTGTACTATATTTTTCAAATGATTTTGGCATTTTTATTTGCCATGCAATATAATGTATTGAAAATTAATAAGAAACACTTTATTTAATTATTTGTTCGGTTATTTTCCTTAAAACCATAAGTATCAATGAATGAAGAGCATAGCAATATTTGCATCAGGTGCGGGGACCAATGCTGAAAATATCATTAAATATTTTTCGAATAAAAAGTCTGCAAAAGTAAGACTGGTGCTCTCGAACAAACGCGAAGCTACGGTCTTAAAGAGGGCTGCGATGCACGATATTCAAACTGTGTTTTTCGACCGGACTGATTTTTACAGCTCGGAAAAAGTTCTGAAATACCTTTTGACGGAGAAAATTGATTTTATTGTTCTGGCCGGCTTTCTCTGGCTGGTTCCCGCTAATATTCTTGAAAAATATGAAGGGAGAATCATTAACATACACCCCGCACTTCTGCCGGCACACGGTGGAAAGGGGATGTATGGTGAAAAGGTGCACAGTTCAGTTATTGAAAACCATGAACCTGAATCCGGAATTACCATTCATTATGTAAACCGTAAATATGATGAGGGGGATATAATTTTTCAGGCCAGATGTAAGGTTGAGGCGTCAGATACACCTGAATCCCTGGCAGATAAAGTGCATGCTCTCGAGTATGAATATTTCCCGAAGGTTATTGAAGATCTGATCCTGAAGCTGGATTGAAACCTAAAAAGTCGTCAACAGATTCTCCACTACAATTTTGGTGATTTCAAATTTTTCGCGATTCTCTTCAAGTACCGGTTCAACCGGCGGTGCTTCCACTGCAAGCGGATCGACCGGTGATCCGTTCATATAGAACCGGAAGTCCAGATGAGGTCCTGTTGAGAGGCCGCTACTGCCTACAAATCCGATAATATCACCCTGTTTGACAAATGCGCCCCTGAAGATTCCGGGCCCGAACCTGCTGAGGTGCAGGTAGGCGGTCGAATAAACACTGTTATGAACGATCCTTACCATTCTCCCGGATCCGTTCTCGATCCCTGCAGCCACAACCCTGCCATCGCCGATGGCCTGAACAGGAGTGCCCAGCGGAGCAGCATAATCAACCCCTAAGTGAGGCCTGCGGATCCTCAGAATCGGGTGAAGCCTGCTCGCAGAATAGCGGGAGCTGATCCTTGAAAACCTGAGTGGCGCTTTCAGGAAAGCCTTCCGCAGACTGTTGCCCTCACTGTCGAAAAAGCTCTCGACTCCATCCTGAATGAAAGGAATTGCGTTGGTGGTTTTTCCGGCCCATGTAAATTGTGCCCCGAAAATTCTGTCAGCGCCAAGTGACTCATCATCGATGAAAGATTCTTCGTAAATTACCTTAAAGCTGTCTCCCTTCTGTAACCCGAAAAAATCGACAGTCCAGGCATAGATTTCTGATAATTTAAATGCCAGGGTTGTATGCAGGCTGTCAGCCATCATCGCTTCCCAGAGCGAAGTTTCGATTATTCCCGATGAATACCTTATTTTCTTTTTTATTTCCTTCCGGAACGGAGTGATGTTGAGCGAATCGTTGAAGCTGAACACGTAACTGGTTGTCGGATCATGTTCATAGATAAGGTACCTTGCTCTCGCAATACTATCTACATCGCAAATAAGGGTATAGCTGTTATACGCCTTGATGGTTCTGACATCGAAAATCGAACCTGAATTCCTCACCAGCTGGTCAATCTCATTCATGTTGATACCATGCTGAAGAAGTATCTGGGAGAGGAAACCGTTTCGTTTAATGTGCCCCGGGATGAGATTAAATGAGTCAACAGGAATCCCGAACAACAGAGTCGGGGGTTTCTGTCTCCGAACATCAGTCGAATCCTCCCGGATTTCAAATGAATATAATCTCGGCTCCTGAAGATTCCTGCAGGAGACTGCAGACAAAACCAATAGCATGAGGGTTATGGTAGTAAACCTTGCGGGCATCCTTCTCCAGTTAATTCCTGATCACTATGTTCACAATCCGGTTCGGCACAACAATAATATTCGACAGTGTTCCTGTTATCAGCCATTTTTTTGCTCTTTCATCGGCAAGAACAATCTTAATTATTTCTTCTTTTTCCATATTAACGGGAAGTTCGATTTTGAAGCGCAGTCTGCCATTGAAAGAGACCGGATACTCAAACACCTCTTCTTTAAGTAATTCCTCATTCACTTCAGGCCAGGGTTCATATGCAATAGTCACCGGATTTCCCAGGATCTTCCAGATTTCTTCTGCAGCATGAGGCGCAAATGGAGAGAGTATTTTTGTAAATATTCCTGCAGTTTCGAATGTCACTCTGCCCTTCTTTATTGCCAGATTTAAAAATATCATCATTGCCGATATAGCAGTGTTGAAATGAAGATTTTCAATATCAGATTCAACTTTTTTGATTGCATGGTGTAGGCCTTTAAGAATTTCAGGTTCTTCGCCACCTTTGACAATGTTCTCAGGATTTGAAAAGAACCTGAAAGTTCTTCCGAGGAAATTGAAAACGCCTTTTACTCCCTTGTCATCCCAGGGTTTTGTTATGTCCAATGGTCCCATGAACATTTCATACAGCCTGAGCGAATCAGCCCCGTATTTTGACACAACATCATCCGGATTCACAACATTTTTAAGCGATTTTGACATTTTTGCCACAATCTGCCTTACTTCCTCACCTGTTTCGGTGGTATAGAATTTTCCCTCTTTTTCTGTAACCAGGTCGGCAGCGACTTTTGCACCTGCTTCATTTTCATATGCATAAGCCAGGATCATCCCCTGGTTGAATAATCTGAGGTAAGGTTCATCAGTCGAGACGATCCCGAGGTCATAAAGTACCTTATGCCAGAATCTGCTGTAAAGAAGATGAAGAACTGCATGTTCGGCGCCGCCTATATAAAGATCAACGGGCATCCAGTATTTTTCTTTTTCAGGATCGAAAATCTTGTTGTCGTTCAAAGGATCGGTAAAGCGAAGATAATACCAGCACGACCCTGCCCACTGGGGCATTGTGTTGGTCTCACGTCTTCCTTTTCTCCCCGATTTATCAGTAACATTCAGCCACTCACCTGCATTTGACAGGGGAGATTCTCCGGATTCACCCGGCTGGTATTTTTCGAGCTCAGGAAGTTCAAGCGGAAGAACTGATTCGTCCAGGACACTTATTTCACCATCCTCCCAGTGGATGACAGGGAACGGTTCGCCCCAGTATCTCTGCCGGCTGAAGAGCCAGTCGCGGAGCTTATAGTTTACTTTTGCTTTTCCAAGGCTCTTTGATTCAAGCCATGAAGTGATCTTTGCAATACCTGCCTCTTTGTTCAGTCCGTTAATATCTATTCCGGTGGCGGAGTCCGATGAATTTATATACCTGCCATCCTCGGTCCAGCATTCCTTCCCTTCAATTATTCTTCTTTTCTGATCCGGATCAGGTACATCAGGATCCTGGATACAGGATATGGGAAGGTTGAATTTCACGGCAAATTCGAAGTCGCGGGTATCATGTGCGGGAACAGCCATGATTGCACCTGTACCATATCCGGTGAGCACGTAATCAGCCACCCACACAGGTATTTTCTTACGGTTTACAGGATTAATTGCATACCTTCCGGTGAAGACACCTGTCTTATCTTTGGCCAGATCGGTACGGTCGAGATCGGATTTAAGCGAAGCAGCTTTGATATAATCCTCAACTTCCTTCTTATGTAAGTCCAGAGTAATGGATCTTGTTAAAGGATGTTCCGGAGCCACTACCATATAAGTTGCTCCAAAGAGGGTATCCGGGCGTGTTGTAAACACAGTCAGGATATTATTCATACCATCTATACTGAAATCGACCTCTGCGCCTGTGGAGCGGCCGATCCAGTTACGCTGCATATCTTTGATACCTTCAGGCCAATCGAGTTTATCAATTCCTTTAAGTAACCGCTCGGCATAAAGGGGAATACGGAGCATCCATTGTTTCAGGGTTTTCTTCTCGACTTTATTTCCACATTTCTCATGTGAACCGTCATACAGAACCTCCTCATTGGCACACACTATGCGACATGAAGGGCACCACCAGACAAGAGCATTGGCGTAATATGCAAGACGCTGTGAATCAACATATTCAGAAATCTGTTTCCCACCGGCATTTACAATCCTGTCAGGTACTTTCAGTTCTGAGATTGGCCGGCCTTTCTGGAGCTTTTCGTCAAACCAGGTATTGAAGAGCCGGATAAAGATCCACTGTGTCCATCTGAAATATTTCGGATCGGTGGTATTTATTTCCCTGTCCCAGTCATAGCTGAGTCCGAGGTCTTTGATCTGTCTTCTGAAAATATCACAGTTTTTATTTGTTGTTACTGAGGGGTGTGTCCCGGTCTGTATAGCGTATTGCTCGGCAGGGAGTCCGAAAGCATCCCAGCCCATCGGATGAAGGACGTTAAAACCCTTCATTCTCTTGTACCTGGAATAGATATCAGTTGCCGTGTAACCCTCGGGATGGCCCACATGCAGGCCGGCACCTGAAGGGTAGGGGAACATATCGAGCACATAGCATTTCTTTGGATTAGTTAAGTCTTCCGGTGTTTTGAAAGTTTTATTTTCCTCCCAGTATTTCTGCCATTTCTTTTCAATCGCTGCAAAATCGTAATCCATCTCACTAAAAGTGTTGAAGTTTGTTATTATTAAGCCGGAAGTCTGAAGTCCGAAGTCCGAAGTCTGAAGTCCGAAGTCTGAAGTCCGAAGTCCGAAGTCTGAATTCAGGAACCTTTGTTATCCTTCCGTCTTCCGTTTTCCGACTTCTGACTTCTTTCAGCTTCAACCGGTTTGCGAAAATAGAAAAACTTTAGGAATTAACATTAAACAATATGATTCAATCAATCCCGATATTCTTTTAACCTCCCCCAAACCCCTCTCCCAGGGGAGAGGGGCTTTATTTGTCTTTGGGAGTAAGGCAGAGTTATACAATAGTTGCAAAACCCGGCTTTTGGTTATATTTTTGCAGGATAATCCGGTCCCGT
>Ga0105101_10000141_pt1 | contig 27925 bp, 24 predicted proteins | sample PPLLak21cMay2015_2_FD_87037 | JGI IMG/M metagenome (GOLD analysis project Ga0105101, IMG submission 87037) | Freshwater sediment microbial communities from Prairie Pothole Lake near Jamestown, North Dakota, USA - PPLs Lake P8 Core (1) Depth... | ecosystem: Environmental > Aquatic > Freshwater >... | reverse complement strand
TGCGATAAATCCAAGGGTTGCTTCCGAATGTCGCGACAAATGACGTATCTCCTTGCAGGTCAATAGGATACAGCAGTTCTTAGCCTCGTGTTCTGTACAGATTCTTATGAGGAACCAAATATTGAGCGGTGCGCTGAAGATCGCCGGCGACGGCAGTATTCAATATGGAGATCAACGTTACGTCGCAGCTGTGCTTTACCATCCTCAATATGAACAGCGCCCAGTCGCAGACTTTTTCAAGAAAGCAGCCGTAGGTGCCAAAACATCACTTTCCCGGGTGGGTGCATGGACCACCGATTTTGATGGCAAGCCTTTTGATGATGCGATTGCGTTGCCGGTCGAGATGAAGGTCGTCGATGCAGATGACGCTGGAGAGAGGATCATTACGATGCTGAAAAACGCTGGAATGGAACCCTATACTCCATGCGCCATGAATGGGGCCCATTATGGTTCATCAATGGTGCCGGGCGTCAGCGGTCAGATGCGTTTGCTTGACGGCACCGTAATTCTTGCATCGGGCGAGAATGATGTAATGGGCGACCCCATTGAGAAAACTATTAAGGTAAACGGTCATAATGTCACATTTGATGCTGTCGGGGTCGCGTCGGTAAGACTGAACAAAGATGGGAAAGTTGAAGCTGTCGCTGCCGGCGGGTTGAGGCTATTTGCGGCAGGTGACCTGAGGATTGAGCTATCCAGGCGAGCGGACCTGGCCCTGTGGCGAGATTTAGAAAGTAAGTGGCAAGGTGTATTGCATGGTTGGGATGGGCCGGTCCCCGCGGCTTTGACCACGATAACCGACGATTGGTCAAGGGTGTCAGTTCCTGTTGCCTTAAAAGAATAGGGGTAAAATAAAAGGGTCAGACCCCAATGGCACTGCCGTACTTTTAGGGTAAATTTATGATAGGGACTGCCTGTTTGTATGAAAAATATTCCAGAAAATTCCCTGCATTTTGCTGTTGCCCCGAAAAAATTCGGGGCGTTATAATGCTATCGGCCCCCTCTGGCCGATATATTTTATGCCCTCTCTGGCTTCTGGTTCATTTTTAGCCATGGAGGGCTTTACTCTGTCCACTCTAAAGAATCAGCAAATCAATTGCAATGATAAATTTGATGTGTTGGCCGGTTCGTTTTTGCAAGAGAAAGGTTTACTATTTCCCCAGGTTTTCGACGCGGATTTTATTCGTCAAATCTTTCAGGATGAGAACGCACTTTTCGGTCAGGATGACATCTTTTCCACTCCTCTGAATAACGGCATTAGCAAGGAATCAAAAGCGTTAATGCTTGGGATGGTTCGGGCGGGTGAAGTTTATGCGCCAGGGGACCTGGCCACTGGTGTCGCGTTTAATAATCAGATCAGCCAGGTTTGTATTGTCCGGGTGTACGGGAATAATGGCTTTAGCGCCTTCGGCTTCGACTTCCAGGGGTATATAGCCATTGAGAGCGATGACGAGAACGTAAGGCTCATTCCCGATAATTTCCGAAGTCGCACACAACGTTTTATCCGACGCATCCCACTGGGGTTTCTTCACAAGATCAACGTAACCCTGCATCAGGTGGCGGTCTGTTGAAATCCATTGGGGGCCGGACTCGACAGCATGTATCGAAAGCATACGGGCTTCGCCAGGCTCTACAGATTGTTCGATATCGCCACTGCCGTTGAAGCGTCCGGCAAAACGGTTGTTCCAGAAGTCATATAGATAGTAGTCCTGATCAGCCGCCAGGCCAAGCGAGCCAAAGGCTGTATTACCGCTGATCGGTATGTTGAAATGACGAGGTGTTTCGCTGTTATTATAAAGAACAAGCTGATGCCAATTTTTTGAAATGGCAAAATCGAACACCGATGGAAACTCGCTGACAAACGCGTCCAGTGGACGTGCGGACAGCGGGGTATTATGGAATGGGAAGGCACGACTCAGGTCGTGGAGTATCTCCGGTGAAAACAGGCGAAAACTTTCCGTCAGTAAAAGTCGTCCGGTTGTCGCATAGCTGATCGTAAGGATTGCGCGGCGCTGCCGGGCGGTGATTTCGAATTGCTGCTTACTGCCGTAGCGAATGAGTGCCTTGCCGTCCATATCATAGTTGACCAAACGTCGATTTTTATACCAGCGAAGAGCGACCTTTGTGAGGTTGTCCGGGCTGATCACATTGGTATCGCCCGCAGTACGAACCGAGTCAACCAATCCCAACGTAGCATCAGAGCCTATTCCAAGCCGTTCCTGCAGATAGCAGTGGTGGGCCAATCCGTCACGAGCTATCTGGAAGACGGTTCGGTAGGCCGCGGTGGCCGTGGAGTAACGGTCCTCCATTCCACCACGTGCGGGGAAGGCACAATCTGGATAATCATAGAAGACGCCTTTGACGCCTCCTTTTCGAAGGTTGTCGTAAACTTCTTTCATGTGGCGTTTGAAATCCGGGTCGGTGTAATCATAGTTTTCCTGAACCATGGCGCCGTAAATTTTCCCCCGAATTTCATGCCCTTCCTTTTCTCGCTGTCCTTTTTTGTTCAAGATATAGCGGTGAGCTTCGTTAAACAACATGTGCCCGGGAAAAGCCTCGGCATAGTCTTCTGAGCGGACACCCGGTTCGAAGTAGGTAAAAGGAATACCGCCGCGTTGCTGAATCGCATGGCCCCATTTTTGGGTCGTCTCATAAGGCGCTTTGTAGTGTCCGCCTTCGACAATGCACCGTTCCTTGCGGCCATACATCTGCCAATGCCTGTCATCCCACCAGCCCTGTTCGTTATTTTGCTCATAGCAATCGGGGACAAGACGAACAGCGACCGGTGAATATTTCATGAAACCACTTTTGACGATGTTGTCCATCTCCAGCACCGCTCCCGGAGTATCGTTGACCGAGCCGGTATCGCCGCCGAAATGTTTCACCGCAAGAAACCACATACAAACAGAGGGAAAGGTATAGGCATTGATGTGAATATTCCCGGCCTTTTGAAATACCTGAGCGTAAGCTTCGAGCGCCGCGAAGGGGTTGTCGGTCAAACCATCGACGTAGAAACGATCTATTGGTTTATAGATTTGGCCCGGATCGATACGCCGGCCTACCGGGTCATCGGCATAAAGGTCGGCCCCTTGATTTTTGGTATGGTCGCTTTCGATAAATGTACGATAATCGGCGTAAATCAGGCCGCCCAACACGAGGGATCGCGGCCGGTTCTCATCGGCGAGAAAATAAAGCATATTGTTTTCAGCCGTTACCTTTTTACCCTGGTGGACCATGTTCATTTTCCAGCCACTGTCCCCGTTAACCATTTTTAGCTTGCCGGGATTGCCGGCGGGAAAAACCTGATTTGTTCGCAGTACATTCACACGACGCAGCCGTACCGGATGACCGCCCATATTACAAAATTCCCAGCCAATATCGATAAAAGTCCTATCGGGATAGAGGACAAACTGTACCTGCAGCCATGCATCATCCGCAAAGGTGCTGATGAGCGTCAACGCATCTCCTTTTCCGAAAGCACCTGAATATTCCCCTGCTTCTATCCGGTTTTTACCGGCCCCGCTATTGTATTCATGCCCGTCGCCTGCCGATTCGCTGTCGCCTTCCTTAACATCACTGAGTTGTCGGTACGGAGCCGTGGTAAAGCCGACCTGGGCGTTTTTCACAAACGTTTCGTCCCGTCCGAGATCAATCAGATCATAGGCGCCTGTATTTCCATCAATGCAAATCTTTACAAGCCCATTGGAGAGGGTTTTCACTTCCGCGGCGGCTACGGTCCCAGCCAATAAAATACCACTGACGATAATCATCAGCCGAGATTTTCCAGATAACATTTCTATGACTCCTACAGTTTGGTTATGAGTTATGGCGTAGTCGGGGGCGGGGCGGGTTGCCCATTATGCAGCGAGATCACTAAAATCCAGTATCTCGAAACTAACCAGGAATTCGTTTATTGTGTTCGCTTCCGCTCTGGGATCGTTAGACAGTTCAATGCCGACGTATAATTCCGCGATATTAAAACGGGTGGTTACGATATGTTCATCTCTATCGATGAGTTCCTGCAGTTTTGATTCTGCGGCTTTTTTTCTTCTGGCACCACCTTTGCCGGTCAAATCGATTAAAATTGTCGTATCGAGGCAGGCCATTATATTCTCCGTCTGGAAGGTCTGCGGCGATTCTTTACTGTTTCGGCAATCGCATCGTAAGCCTTTTTGCTCATGGGATTCGCCTCGATTCGTTTCAAAAAGCATTCAAGATCAAATGGTTTAGGGGTTACTCTCTTGATAGTTTGGCTGAATGATTCGTTTTCACGGCGCAGAGCCTTGAGCCTGTTATACGCTTCCATGTCGATGGTTATCGTTTTGGTCGCCATTTTGTCAATCTCCTACTACAATACAAGTACATGTACATACACTTATTGTACTGCAAATTATTATCACGTCAAGAAATAATATCCCAGCTTAATGGGCATCGATCGTATGGATCATCATAGCGTAATCGGGGGCGGGGCGGGTCAGCGGCCGGCCGGGCAGTAATATGATCTGGTCGGCAACCTTGGCCCAGTTGTTTTCGATGATTGTCTTGTCCACCATATCGGCAAATTCCCTGATGTCCGCGGGAATCGGTCTGCAGATCGGTGTGACGCCGTAGTTCATACTCATCTGACGGCAGGCCAATTCGTCCGAACTGAAAGCGATAATGGGAACGTCTATGCGGGCCTTGCTCAGTATGCGGGCGGTGGAACCGTTCTGCGACCAGGCGACTACCAGCCTGGCATCAAGGTCGTCAATGAGTTGCGCGACGCTACGAGAGACGCTGGCGGTAACAGCCAGTTCGTTGTCGGTTTCGATTTTCGGGCGGGGTACGTCGCTTTCGTCCATAAACGCTTCGGTAACACGAGCGATTCGTACGATAGTCCGGACCGCCTCGATGGGATATTTGCCAACTGCGGACTCGCCCGAGAGCATGATGGCATCGGTGAAATCGATAATCGCGTTGGCCACGTCGGAGACCTCGGCACGGGTGGGGACAGGAGCGTCGATCATAGACTGGAGCATCTGCGTAGCAACAATAACAGGTTTACCGAGCCGGCGGCACAATTGAGTAATGCGTTTCTGGTATAGCGGCACATGAGCCAGGTCCATTTCGACCCCCAGATCGCCGCGGGCAACCAAAACCGCGTCACTGGCTTGAATAATACTTTCCAAATTGTCGATCGCTTCGGGTTTTTCGATTTTTGAGACCACTTTGATAGGTGATCCGACTTTACGCAGATAGCTTTTGAGTTGATTGATCTCCTCAGCGGTACGTACGAAACTCATGGCCAGGTAATCGAGCTGATGTTCAACCGCCCATTCGACGCACTGCCAGTCGCGTTCGGTAATGGACGCGGCGGAAATCTTTGAGTCGGGCAGGTTGATCCCCTTGTGACTGTGCAGCGGACCGCCAACAAGCACCTGGCAGATTATTTGTTCCTTTTTTTTGTCGGTTACCTTCAGCGAGATTTGACCGTCGTCGATAAGTACGCGATGGCCGATTTCTACATCCCGTGCAAGATAAGGATAGTTGGTGCCGAAATGATTGGCTGTGCCCACTTCCAGGCCCGGTTGGATAACTACTTCGTCACCGGGATTGAGGAGCTGACCTTCCGGATCGATACCGCCTGTGCGAATTTTCGGACCGCACAGGTCGCCCATGACAGCGATGGCGTGATGGTGCTGAGCACGGATATTGTTGATTGTCTCCAGCAAAGCCGCGTGTTTATCGAGCGAACCATGGGAAAAGTTCAGCCGAAAAACGTCGGTGCCGTTATCTATCAGTGCTTTTATGGTTTCACCCCGGTCCGAGGCAGGTCCAAGGGTGGCGATGATTTTGGTTTTTATCATTGTTATACCCAATGGGTACGGTAATTCCTGGAAAGGCTAATTGTAACACCAGCGTAAATTGTAAAGGTTTTCAGGATATAAATATAATAAAAAAAACGGGGGAATTCAATCGTTATGGGTATAAAACTGCTTCGCTAACCGATTCGAGCGTTGATGAGCATAGAAGCGTGCCATGGACCGCGATGGCTGATTCTGCCGCACAATCGGCTGCGTCCGGCGACAGAAGCGGTTTTGACCAGCTTAGCACCCTTGGCTTCCAGCTTTCTCAGGGCTACTTCGACATCACTATTGCCCCGGTCGATGGCGTCGAAAACCAATTGTACGCGTTTCCCGCGGCGCAGCAGCCCTAAAACGGTATGCTTTATAGCGTTTTCCAGTCCGATACCGAAAACTACAAACTCATCCGCTCTCAACTCAGACAATAGCCGATCGGCACGCGGCATCAGGAACGGGTCTTCAGAGCGTTTTTCAAAGATTATCTGTTGATAATCGCTCAGGATGTGCCGGGGCAGATCCATACGGTTATCCGGCCCAAACAGAACGTTTGATGTCAGTATCGTATAACGGATTTTTTTTTGGCCTGGACTGCCTTCCATGCAAAAGATACCCGTATCAGATAACACCTCAGGACAACTGACCGGTCTGTTGGTCAGGGCGGTGGAAATGACAGGAACATGGTTTACCCGACTCCAGGCAATGAGCCGACGTATATTACGCAGCAAATCGCTGTGGTCCTGATTGTCCTGGCAGATCAGATCGTATTGGGTATCAACATCAACCAGGACACGGCGAAATCTTCGTCGCAATAACTTTGCCATTTATCAGACCTGCCTTTTCTGGTTTTAGTCCGGCATAACATCATCCAAGTAAGAGAAACACTGATTTCACATCGTCAAACCACGGCATCAGCTTTAAGGTTTCCAATCCTGGCGTCGAGACTGTGGCTCGGTAAAATTCATTGACGAACAATCACCTATATAATATCATAGCTCTCGATAATGATATTTGACAAGCAGGAGAAGCAAATTTGCTGATAACCGATGAAAACATTGCGGTTGACCTTGATAACTATTTGCCCTTTATAGACTTAGGGAAACTATTCGTTCGGGTCGGGCCGGTCCAGATAGAGGTCGGCTCTGGTAAAGGTACTTTTCTGCTGAACGAGGCCAGGCTTCGGCCGGAGGTAAATTTCCTGGGTATCGAATGGGCCAATAAGTATTATCGCTACAGTGTTGACCGTATGAGGCGATGGCAGATGAATAATGTTCGGATACTGCGGGCTGACGCTCGTGAGTTTATCGGACATTTTTTGCCGGATGGGTCGGTCGAGACGTTTCACATATACTTTCCCGATCCCTGGCCCAAGAAACGGCATCATAAACGGCGATTTTTTGCCGTGGCAAATATATTACAGGTGATTCGCGTTTTGACCGCAGAAGGTCAATTACGCGTCGCAACCGATCATGCCGATTACTTCGAGATTATCAGTGAGGTATTATTGCGTCATCCGGATATTGCCAAGGTGTTCGAGCAGGTTGATTTTTATCCCACAGGGGCTGCTGATCCGGGCGAATGGGTTGGGTCTAACTTCGAACGTAAATATCTGAATGAAGGTCGAAAAATATACACGTTGGCCCTGAAAAAAGCCTCGTCCGGATAAGTGAAGTGGTGAAAAAGTGGTTAAGGTTTATGAATTGAGTCAAATTGAAACTGCATTGCAACAGGTTGATACTGTCAGCATTATAGAGCAGGGGTTTGTTGCGTATTCCAATGGCGAGGTTGTCGTTCCACCTGTTGGCGAAATGATTTTTCCAGACCCTCCCGGTGATGTTCATATTAAATATGGGTTCATAAAAAACGATGAATATTATGTGATTAAGATCGCATCGGGGTTTTATAAGAATCAGGATTTCGCAATTCCCTCCAGTGACGGACTCATGTTGATTTTCAATCAGAAAACCGGTGAGCTGCTCTGTTTGTTAAATGACAGAGGATACTTGACTAATGTTCGAACCGCGGCGGCGGGAGCGGTGGCGGCAAGGCATTTGGCAAAAGATAGTATTGGGCGAATCGGAATTATCGGGGCAGGACTCCAGGCCCGGATGCAGTTGTCATTTTTGGCAAAAATTGTTGCCTGCAAAGATGTAATGGTCTGGGGGGTGAGCGATGAAGAACTTTCGCGTTACAAAAGCGATATGGAAAAACAAGGGTTTTCAATAACTACTTGTTTAGATGCAAACGAAGTAGCAAACTGTAGTGATTTAATTGTAACTACTACGCCATCGACGACGCCTTTAATCTCGGCTGATGCAATTCAAAAGGGCGCCCATATTACCGCTATAGGGGCTGACACTCCCGTGAAACAGGAATTGGACTCACAGGTTTTGGCGAAAGCGGATATTGTTGTTGCAGACAGTATCAGTCAGTGCGAATGCAGGGGAGAGATTTTTAAGGCCCTGGAAGCCGGTATTATCGGTAAAGACAAAATATGTGAACTCGGTAATGTAATACAAGGTAAAGCAAAAAAACGTTCGTCCGATGAACAGATAACAGTCGCAGATTTAACCGGTGTTGCTGTTCAGGATATTCAAATTGCAAAAGCCGTATATGCGGCATTAAATAGTAATTGTTAATCACTTTAATTTTTAGAAATCAAGTACAAGGAGAATCAAGACATGAAAATGGATATCTTCGAAATGGAGAGAATGCAGTCAACCTGGGAAAATCTTGTAGAGTACGATATGTCAGAAAGCGGCATTATGCCTATTTCACTCAACGATTTGGTGAAAATGGGTTTTGATATGGATGCGGCAATGAATATGCCACTGGGTTACAGTCAAGGCGACGGTACGCCTGAGCTTAAAGACCTGTTGGCCAGGATTTACCCAGGCGCTAAGCGTGAGAACATAGAAGTTACCAACGGGACATCCGAAGCGAATTATCTTCTGGCCTTGAGCCAACTGCAGCCAGGTGATGAGTTTGCCTTTGAAGTTCCTAATTATATGCAAATGTGGGGAGCCCCCAGGAGCCTTTGCGCGAAGGTAAATACGTTTTTCTTAAGGGTGGAAAAAGACTGGGAACCGGACTGGGAAGAATTTGAAAAAGCGGTAAATAAAAATACCCGCCTGGTTTATATCTCCAATCCGAACAATCCGACCGGTTCTGTCCTGACAAAAAAGTCAATGGAGAGAATTGTTAAAAGATGTGAGGAAACAGACACTTATTTAATATCGGATGAAGTGTATTTAGGCGCTGAGCTGGATGGTAAGCGCACAACGAGCTTTTGGGGAATGAGCGATAAAGTAATAGTGACAAGCGGATTGTCAAAGGCTTATGGTATTCCGGGAGCTCGCATAGGCTGGATAATCGGTCCGAAACAAGTTGTCTATGATTGCTGGACGCAGCACGACTATATTACCATTTGCCCGAACAAACTCTCCGATTACATCGCCCGTATAGCGGTAAGAAAAGATAATCGTGAAAAATTATACTCGCGTACGCAAAAAATATTACAAAAGAATATCGAATACTTCAGAGAATGGGTAGGCTCTTTTGGCGATTTCTTCACATTCAAAGAGCCTAAGGCAGCGCCGATCTGTTTTCTGAAATACAACGCCGATATTCCAAGCGCCCAGCTATGCGAAAGAACATTGAAAAATCAAAATACCCTGTTCGTGCCAGGCGCACAACTGGGCATGGAAGGCTATATTCGTCTTTGGTTAGGCGGTTCGGATGAACAAAAATGGAAAGAAGGCCTGAACAGAATCAAAAAAGAATTAGTTAAGATTATGTGATTCCATAGATTATATTTTGTACTACCCCAAGGATCCACATAACTTTCAGCCAGCCGCCAGTAAAACGGAGGCGGTTATCATTTTCTGGATTTCGAAGAGTTTACCGGTCAGGGCGTCTTTGAATCTCAGCTTGAGGGTGAGGTTCGAAGAACGTGGAGGTTTTTCCCACGTCAGCTCGAATTTGTAATGGTCCGTCATGAAGCCGCTGAGCCATTGCTCTGGCAGTTCGTCCAGGCCGTACTGCCACTGCTGGAGGAGATACCCGCCCTGAGGCTCGGCCAAGTTCCACAGTTCGATAGTTACCTGACCGGTCGCCTTGATTCTGTCGCCCTGTGTGTCTCTCAGCAGCAGGTAAACAATTATCCCGTCATCGAGGCCGTCGCCGTTTTGGTCATAAGCCCGGGTGAACCGGCCAAAGGATATCTCGACCGGATGGACCAGACGTTGCAAACGATCGGCAGGAAAACCCCGTAATGCGGTCAATTGTTCATTTAGCTTTTCGTTTTGCTTTTGTTTTGCCGTCAGCTCCTGCCGGAGTTGTTCCACCTGCATCAAGAGGTCTTTTTTGGAAATGGTCTCGGCGGGTTTCGGAGGGACAATAAGTCCGCATCCTCCTGCGGTCAGGGCTAACAAAAGCCCGACGGTTATTGCTGATTGGTTGGGCATAACCGGGCCTTATTGGGTTTTGTCATCGCTTTTTTCAGACAAGTCTGTTTCCGGCATTTTTTCCAGGATTTTGTCAGCTATACCGTATTCTACGCACTTCTGCGCATCCATCCAGTAATTACGGTCACAGTCTTTTTCGACGGTATCCAGGTTTTTGCCGGTGTGTTCGGCAATAATATTATATAAACGACTGCGTACACGGAGCATTTCTTCGGCTTCTATTTGGAGGTCGGTCGCCGGTCCGGTGATTTGTCCGCGAATCATGGGCTGATGCAACAGGACGCTGGAATTGGTTAAGATGTTGCGTTTACCTTTTGCTCCGCCCAACAGCAGTACCGCACCCATACTCGCGGCCAGCCCCACGCAGTAAGTGCTTACGTCACAACGCAGAAAACGCATAGTGTCGTAAATCGCCAGTCCCGCGGTTACCGATCCACCTGGCGAATTGATGTAAAGGTGGATGTCGCTTTTCGTGTCTTCATTGCTCAGGAACAACATTTGCGCGATAACCAGGTTGGCGGTTTCATCGTCCACCTCGCCGCCCAGGAAAATAATGCGGTCGCGTAACAGACGCGAATATATGTCGTAAGCTCGCTCTCCGCGTCCGGTTGTTTCGATTACCATAGGTATCAAGTTGGTCATATCACTTCTCGCTTATTTGATAGTGGATGAGTATATGAACAGATAAGTGGAAATCCAGCCGTTTGCTTATTGGCAGGTCCGATCACCTGCCCATCTACCCGGCTGCCGATCTATCTGCTCATTTACCGTCCCCCTTTTTTACTTCTTCCTGGGGCTGTAGTACTTCGTCAACTAAGCCGTACTCTTTAGCTTCCTCTGCGGTCATGTGATGGTCTCGCTCTGTTTCCTGGCGGATCTTCTCGATAGGCTGGCCGGTATGAAGGGCCAGAACTTCGTCAATCATTTTTCTGGTTTTGATAATTTCCTTGGCCTGGATTTCAATATCCGCCGCCTGGCCGCTGACTCCGCCCCAGGGTTGATGCAGCATGATTTTCGAGTGGGGCAGGGCGTAACGTTTTCCTTTGGTCCCGGCGGCCAAAATCACCGCGCCGCCACTGGCGGCATGGCCCACACAGTATGTGCAGACATCGGAAACGATAAACTGCATAGTATCGTAAATCGCCATCGTATCGTCCACACTGCCTCCGGGACAGTTGATGTATAAATGGATGTCACTGCCACGCTTGAGGTTGTCCAGATACAACAGCGATTTGATTATTACTGAGGTGATTGTGCCCTGATTGGTTATCATGGATGGGTCCAGCGGCATATCCATGAAGACACACCGGTTCTCCAGCAGCATTTCATTGAGTCCCATTTCCCTGGTACGCTGATAACTACCGAGGTCGGACAATTGCGTTGCCTGTTTTATCATTTCGGGTCGATATATTTCCATGAACTATTCCTTAACGGTAAAACTTCCCGTGGGTTGTATCCGTATTGTTGTATAGTTTAATCATCGGCTGAAGGCGGCTTGCGTTTGACGTCTTTTCGCGAGGTTTTTTTGTGGGCGGCGTTTTCCACGGCGTTTTCCTTCGTTTTTCCCGTCGATTCCGCGGGTTTTTCGGCAGCTTTTTTTCTGGTTTTCGGCTTAGACGCTTCTTCTTCCACTGCCGGGGCGTCCACCACATCAGCCATCTCTAAAATACGATCAATGGCTTTTTCCTCCCTGATCTGGTGTTTTAGCATACCACTTCGGCCCTGCCGGTCCAGTTCATCACGCAGGCGTTCCGGTCGCCGCCGCTGCTGCGCCGCCATATTGGCAATATAACCGTTAATTTCCATTTCACTCACTTCAATTTCCAGTTTATCGGCCACTCGCTCCATAATAAAGCTCATTTTCAGCTCTTGGGCGGCTTGTTCACTGCTGGAAGCCCGCAATTTTTCCATATTCTCTACCAACTGTTCCTGCGATACTCCCTGCTGCAACAACTCATAGTAACGCCGACTGAGCATCCGGTCGGAATATCGTGCCGCTACCCCTGCGGGAAGCTCGAACTCGATATTTTCCTCCAGGTACTTATATATCTGCCGGACCGAATGGGTGCGCACTTCCCGATCAACATGGCCCTCCAGACTTTCCTGGATGCCACGTCTTAGCGCCTCTTCGTCTTCCACACCAAATGACCCGAAAAACTCTTTGTTCATCTCGGCCGGTATCAGGCGATTGATAAGCTTGACTTCGATGGTAAATTCAGCGTTTTTGCCTCGGTATTCTTCTTTTTCGTAGGTATCCGGCACCTCTGCGGTGGCGGTTTTTATCTGGCCGGACTTGGCCCCGGTGAGCACCTTGGCCATATCCTCGAACCAAACTCCCATTACAACGGTGGGGCCGACTCGCACGGGCAGATCCTGGGCCGTTTCGCTCTGTTCTATGCCTTCGACCTTCATGGTTACATCGGCACGTATCATATCGCCTGCCTGAGCCGTCTCTACCTCATCCATCTTTCCATATCGGCGACGCAGGGCTTCCAGGGCCTCATTGACACGTTTCTCATCGATCTTGACAACCTGTTTTTCGATCCTGATCCCTTCCAGCGTTGGTATCTCAAACTCAGGTTTGACTTCAATTTCGTACTCGAAGTCCAGATCGCCGGATTCGGGCAGTTCTATCTTTTCCGGGTCGAAATCCGGCTCGCCCAGCACCTCAAAATGCTGGTCTTCGTCTATTTTTTCAAAAGCCTGAGCCAACAGACGCAGTTTCGCCTGGTTCGTTACATCGTGGCCGAAACGCTTTTCGAAAAGCTTTCGCGGGGCATGGCCCTTGCGAAACCCCGGTATGTCGGCGGTTTTGCGTAATTCGCTGTACTGATTGTTCAGTTCCTTGTCGATCTGTTTGCGCGGAACCTGTACTGCGATCTTCTTTTTCCACGCACCACTGTCTTCCACGGTCACCGTGCAGTCAAATTCTTCTTGCTTTTGTTCGACGTTGTTTTCGCTCTCTGCCATTACTTTTTTCCCTATGTTAAAACTTCCTTGATTGCGTGATTTTACCATTCCAGCAAGCGACCAGCGGGAACAGTCCTTTGCTAATCATCTGAAACATAAAAAGTGGCCACGCCACCTCCTTACATAGCCCAAAATCAACGATAATACTATACTATATCTGAATTACCCGTCAATAGACTGTTGAGATAAAACTATAAATAATTGGCCTTGCTCCAATATGGGGAGATATTCGAACCAGGATCGGTCTGAAATTTCGGGAACTCTGGGTTTTACCCAATAGACATATCTATCGGCCCAACGGGAAAATTCAACCGCAATCAGTGTATGTCTTCAGACAAAATAGGCCTGGACATACCAAAATATCCGCCGATGTCCACCGGCCAAAAAAAAGCGGGCGATGAGGCTTGAACTCACGACATTCACGTTGGCAACGTGACGCTCTACCACTGAGCTACGCCCGCATACACGATTATGATAACCAAATTGTTTAATGATACAACCATTTTTTGGCAAAATTTCTTTCAGATCATGTTTTTCAACTGGTTGAGCACGTTTTCGACAGGTGTCCATGTGTTATTAGACGTTTTTTCTTCTACGCAGATTCGCACGTGAGTTCCCAGAGGTTGCCAGCTCGCCACATTGGTCGGCCCAAATATCGCCACAGTTGCCAGCCCCATCGCACCGGCCAAATGCGTTATGCCGGTATCATTACCAACATAAGCATCGCAACAACTCAACACGATGGTTACCTCTTCCAGCGTTAGTTCTTGCAATATCGGCAGTTGCTCCTCCAATTCAGCTATCAGGCGATTATCCCAACGCTCCAGTTCCACTGGTCCCAATAGCAAGACCGGCTGGCATCCGTGTTGTGTCAGTTGCTCAGCCAAATCGCGGAAATTTTCTATCGGCCAGCATTTTTCCCGGCCCCCACTGCCCGGGTGTATAAGGACAATTTTGGCTGACTGTTCGACTTGCCTGTTTTTCAGTATTGCATGGGCCTTTTCGGTATCGTCTGGTTTTTTGTGAATAAACGTTCCCTGCATAAATTCTGGCCATATATTCGCCAGCCAGTGCGGCAGTTCTTTTGTAAATTGCTCCATGAAAAAGTTGGCGACATGGCCGGGGTAGTCCCCCGGCGGTCGCAGTTGAATCGTGGCTACTTCTACAGGATGGATTGAGGCTGTGGTGAAAATCAGGTTACGCTCGAAATAACGCTGCTCGTCCGTCAGGAAAGTTACGATCAGCTCATAATCGCAAAATACTTCGATCAGCGGATCATCTTCGCTGAGATTGAAGGTTTCGTGGTCGGCAAAAAGCTTGTGCAGGCTGACACCTTCGATTGAGACTATTTTGGTTATCTCGCTTCTGCCTTGGAGGAACCCGAGTTTTTCGCGGTGGCCCATTATATCGACATGTTTCATTCTGCCTTGGCGCAGCAACATTCTCGCCAGCGGAAGGGTCAATATCCCGTCACCGATTGCTCCCGGTTGAATTATCAGGGCCTTGCCACGCCAACTGTCATCAACCACTTTTTTCAATCCAACCTCCGCCTAACACTATCTGGTCGTCATAGAATACTACCGCCTGGCCAGGCGTGACGGCAGTTACCGGCTGATCGAAATCCACCACCACCCGGTCATATATACCTCGATCGTTGACTATTGGCGTGACCTTGCCGGGTGCGCCACGATGATTATAGCGTATCTGTACGGCAGCCCAAAAGGGTTCTGTGGGTATCGGATCGACCAGCCAATTCAGTTTGCCAGCCCACAGCCGCCGGGACATCAACTCTTCGCGGCTGCCTAGTACAACAGTATTGCTCGCCTCATCAAGGCTAATCACGTATGCCGGGGCGCCCATTGCTATTCCCAGTCCGCGACGCTGGCCTATCGTATAACGATACACACCCTGATGCCTGCCGAGCACTTTACCGCTCGTATCGACGACCTCGCCTGCCCTGCACAGTTCGGGCGCCCGCTCGGCTACCAGCCGTGCATAGTCGTCATCCGCTACAAAACATATCTCCTGCGATTCACCTTTGTCATGTACGGGCAGATTCATTTGGCCGGCCAGTGTACGCACATGGCCTTTGGAATGCTCGCCTAACGGCAGTAAAATACGGCTCAGCTTATCCCGCCCGATACCGAACAGCGAATAAGACTGGTCCTTGGAGTTATCGACCCCGCGGCATAAACGTTTTTGTCCACCGATAGTTTCTATCCGCCCGTAATGTCCGGTGGCGACGTAGTCGGCTCCTATCATATCGGCGTATTCTATGAGCTTACCGAATTTCAGTCGAGTGTTGCACATTACGCAGGGATTGGGCGTTCGTCCGCGGCGGTATTCATCCACGAAATAATCGATAATCTCTTCCAGCTCGTTCCGGAAGTCGAGTACGTGAAATCTGATGCCCAGCAGGGCTGCTACTTCTTTGGCGTCGTGAGCGTCCTGTGGTGAGCAGCAACCCGGATGCGGACGATCGGGGCTTTGAGCCTGCCCCAGACACATAAAAACTCCCGTTACATCATAGCCGGCCCGCTGGAGCAGGGCAGCGGCCACACTGCTATCGACCCCGCCACTCATCGCCACTAATACACCGGTTTTATCAGCCATGACATTATTATACCCAACGGGTATGGACAATCAAGATGACGACTTTCATATTACATTGCAGCTAAATGAGTTACGAAAAAGCAAAGTTGCAAGCTCATACGCAGCATATATAACTCCGTAGAGATCAAGAAATTGACAAATTTTATAATGAAAAAACGGTTTTTTTTGTAAATCCGTTGCCTCTGGTTTGTCATTATAATAGTAGCGGATACAGGAGCTTCTATTGAACGAACGCTGCGATGAAAATCTGGTGGCTGCTGCCGCGGCAGTAATAGTTGTAGCGGTAATGATCGGTATAAAGCCATTTGGTGAATCAACCTCTGTCCTTGCCGCGATGACAAAGAATGTTGAGCAAATGCCTTGGATACGTATGGTGCGTTTCAAAGGCGAACATCTAGTTACAGCACTTGCCGAAAGATATATCTTGAAGAAAATCCTGATTTCCCGGAAGGGATATTTGATCCGGACAAATTGCCCCAATAGATGAAACCAAAGATACTGCAATTACTCAAGGCCGGTTCGGTGGGATCGGCCTTTTTTGTGCGTTATCCGGTTAGCAGATCGAATTGCTCCTGGGTCAATACGCGGCGGAGTTTTTGCAGAGCGAATAGCTCTATCTGGCGGACGCGTTCCTTGCTCAAACCAATTAGCTTGGCTATCTGACTGAGACTCATGGGGTTACGCTGGCCGGAGATTTCGGTTTGTCTGATTAGGCCGTAGTGTTCACGTACGATGGTTCGTTCACGCTGGTCGAGGGTCTCGCTCATGACCTGATCGAGGCTTTTGCGGGCCGACTCGACGGCCAGGACCCGGCTGTCTTCCAGACGCAAATCCTGGGCAACTTCCAGCATATCTTCGCCGGCCTGATAAACCGGTTTTCTGCTCTGCGTGGCCCGTAAAGTCGCGTATCTCTTTACGATAGACCAGGTTACGTAGGTGGATAACTTGGTGCCGCGAGTAAAATCAAACTTTTCGACAGCGTTGATAAGAACCAGGTTGCCCTCACTGATCAACTCGAGCATTTCCGCATCGTTTCGCGTGTGCCGACGGGCGACACTTACGACCAGGCGAAGATTGCTGCGGATCAGGCGGTCCTTAACTTCCTGTGCCTGAAGTAGATACAAGCGTATCTGACGGATCAGACGCCCCGATGGATTACCGCGGTCCAAACGCCGATGGGACTGGGCGGCAAGGAATTTCAAATAATTATATTTGCGAAACAGGAATTTTTCCTGTCTGGCATCGAGCAGGCCGGTTCTGTATATATCTTGTACATAAGCAGTTAGCGATTCTATCGGGCCTTTATGTTTTAGTTTTGGCGGTGAGCCGCGATCCCAACCATTGGCGGTATCCGCGTTAAATAGTTCCGGGTCAGGATGCAGAATATAGTCCTTAGAGCCACGGCCGGTAAACTCATCGCTGGGAATGTAAGCTATTGTCGTATCAAGCAGTTGCGTAACCTGAGCGAGGTTTATGGCTCTGTAGATGTTGGACTTGCTGCGGCCGAATTGCTTCATAAGGTCCGTTACCGCAACGCCCTGCTGATGCAGGTCGAATATTTCACGGCATTGTTGCGGTTCGATGGAATAGGGCCGACGGGCAAATTGAATATTGATATCGGCATAACTGTTTGTTTCTGCTTGGCTTAGCAAAGAACGGACTGACTCGACCGATCGGCCGAACCGCCGGGCGGTGCGATGGATGGCTTCCTGGCGGTGATTGGGACAACGCCTGGCCCAACGAGCAAGGCGATGCAGGATGCCCTGTCGTTCGGCATCGGATATTTGAGAGAAGTTCTTACTCTGCAATACTTTACGACGATTCTTCCTGATGTAATAATCGACGCTGGAAGCAGGGAATCCCAGACGTAAACGGCCATCGGCAAAGACCAGGTATCGGCCCATTAAGCCGTTGTGTCGCCAGCGGGTAATGGTTTTTGGGCAGACACGGAAGCGACGGGCGAGGGATTGGGTGGTATAAACCTTTTGGGTTAAAGAGGTTGCGTGGATTTGCAGTGTTTTACTGAGCTGGACGGCATAGGCGGGTATATCTGTCAGTAAGTCGTTGTAAGCCAAGGAGTTATCGGAATCGACGACTGTGCTGGGGTGTGGTCGATAGCCGGTGAGGTGAAAGCAGATAAAGTCGAATGGATAGCGTCTGTTGGGCTGAATCAGCCTGATAAGGGCTTCGCAAGCGTCGATCTGAGCAAGGCGTTTACTTTCTGGGGCAAATTTGGCTTGCAAAAGCAACTGTCGCAACTGTAGGGACTTAACGCGGGCCATGGTATGCTGCCATTATCTATTGTATATAAATAACTTACATAATATTATTACACATAAAGACAGTTTTGTCAAGAGGAAAAACAAGGTGTTCCCAAAGACCAGATGTCCGGATAAAAGACGAAGATATGGATGAGAAATGACAAAGGATGAGTGGCGAGAGACGTGAGACAAAGGGTGAATGCAAGTGACAAATGATATTGATGTAAGTGCTTATTTTACGTTGTTGGAATTGCTGTAAGTGCTTATTTTTGCGTAACGATTATAACGATTAGGTAAGATGGGTAAGAAAAAAGTGCGAAATTCGGCGAAATTTGGATGAATTCTGATGAAAAGTGATGTGGTTTATACCCAGTTTGTACTATGTTTGTACTATGTTTGTACTATGTTTGTACTATGTTTGTACTATGTTTGTACTATGTTTGTACTATGTTTGCACCCTGTTTGTACTATGTTTTGATGAGTTTTGATGTCAAGATGGGCAAGGTCAACCACCAAGCCACTAAGACAGGAAGGACACGAATTGTCGAAGATAAAAGACGGGAAGGACACGAAGATTTTAGAAGACACTAAAAGAGGTAGAGAGTTTTGTTGGGTAAATGGGCAGGGTAGGGGGGATGGGGAAGATGGAAAAGATGGAGGGAGAAGGCAAGAGGCATGAGGCACGAGGGGTGGGTCGGTGGGAGGGATCGGGATTTTGGTTGACGAGGGTCAGGGAATTAGCTAGGGTGGAGAAATTGGTTAAGATATGGATTTGTGTAATGTAAGTACGCATAAGCTATATAGAGTAGTATAGCTTACACCGATTTTTAGAAAGCGTAAGAGATGACAATGGAATGGGGTAAATTATTGTCTGAAGTACGTATAAGGAATTTTTTTGTTGAGTCAGAAAAAAGGGAAAGAAACAATCGTACGGAGTTCGAGAGAGATTATGACCGAGCGATTTTCAGCACTCCCCTAAGGCGTATGCACGACAAAGCCCAAGTGTTCCCTCTTGATCCCAATGACTCGGTGCGAACACGTCTGACTCATTCATTGGAAGTCTCTACCGTTGCACGAGACATGGCACGCATTATTGGTCGTTGGCTTGAGAAGGATAAGAAAAAAATAAAGGAAGAACAAGCTAAAGATATTGAAACTATAGCTGCAACTTGTGGACTTATACATGATTTAGGTAATCCTCCCTTCGGTCATGCCGGCGAAGAAGCTATTGCAGAATGGTTCAAAAAGAAAGATAGAAAAGATTTCTGGAATTTTGGCGATTTTACCGGCAGTAAAAAGCAATTGGAAAATGACTTCCTTAAGTTTGAAGGAAATGCTCAGACCCTGCGACTTGTTTCAAGACTGCAAATACTATCAGATCTTTATGGGCTTAATTTTACATGCGGTACAATATCGGCTGTGTGTAAATATATTGCCCGTTCTGATGAACTTTTTGACAAGAAAAAAGGTGTTCACGAGAAATTAAAAGTTGGATATTTTGCTTCAGAGAAACTTATTATCGATTTAGTACGAGAAGAGACTGGTACCGGAGAAGCGAGGAATCCAATAACGTTTATCGTTGAAGCTGCGGATGATATAGTTTTTTCTGTAGTTGACCTTGAAGACGGGATTAAAAAAGGTGTGATTGACTGGAAAGAACTTGAGGGCAAATTAACAGAGTATTCAGAAAACAACACCGAGATGTTATGGATGTGTTTTGAGAAAGCGAAGAAATTGATTGACAAGAGTCCCCAAGGTGCATTGGGAGGGAAATCTCGTGACGAAGCAATGGCGCAAGCTTTTCAAATTTATGCAATAGGCGAGTCTGTACACGCAGTAATCGAAACATTTAAGGAAAAATATGAAGATATTATGATTGGTAATTATCACAATGAACTATTTAAGGATAGCAAGGCCTGCTCACTAATCACGGCTTGTAAAAAGGCAGGACGTAATCATGTTTATTGTGCGAAGCAAAACCTTACCTTAGAGGTAATGGCAAGACGAGTGATACATGATTTAATGGATATTTTCTGGGAAGGTGTACCAAAGAAGCACGTTGAACAAACACGATTTGAAAAGGAAATATACAGTTTAATATCGGAAAATTATCGTACGGTTTTTGAAAAAACACGAGGTTTGTCAGAGACCCCTTTGTCTAAATATAGTGAGGTTTACAATAAGAGTCGAGGGGACATAAAATTACCGGAAAATTATCATTGCATGCGTCTTGTAACCGATTATATTTGTGGAATGACTGATACATTTGCATGTACACTTCATAAACGGTTAACGAATGGCTAATTTAGAAACACAGAAGTTAGAAGATATCCTGAGGGATCGCATAGGGCGATTTGTGGATAATAAGTCTAAGTGGCGATTACATCGCCATAAAATACTGCAGGAAATCTGCGGATATGATAATAATGCTTTTTTATGTGGTGGTGCGGCAAGAGATGTATTGCTATCACAAAACTATAAACCCATTATTCCCCGTGATCTTGATATTATTCTTGAGTGCGCCGATCTTAATAAGGTTGCCGATTCATTTGCAGGTCATGTTAAGAGATGGAATTCTTACGGTGGGCTATCCATACAAATTCAAGATTGGTCTGTGGACTTATGGTTGCTATCAGAAACATGGGCAGCTAAGGAAAAGATTGTCGAGGTAAATAGTTTTGTTGATTTTCCCAAGACAACGTTCCTGGATATAGATGCAGTTGCGGTGCAACTGTTTAAAAGAAAAGGACAAAAGAGGAAAATCCACGCAAAGGGATTCTTCGAGGCAATTTTGAAAAAAACTATCGAAATAAACCTTGAGGATAATCCGAATCCCGCCATGTGTATTGTAAGGTCATTAAGGATAGCCAACAAATTCAGATTTGCAATTGGACCCAAACTTGCCAGATATATAGCACATTATGCAAATCAAATAGAATTAGAAGAAATACTAGGACTTTATCGAACCCGCTACCAACCAACAGTTTCATTTATCGAAGAGATTGGCTGTTACATAGAAACTATCAAAAAACAAATTCGTGTTTCTAATAAACAGCCTGTAAAATTACCTGTTTCAGAAAACAAAGTCTATTTTCATTCAACATGTTGGAATAGTTCACTTCAGAAAAATGCTCGATGTTTGTTTTCCACAGAATAGACATACAATAACATACGAGAAAACCATACCTAAATGTAAGGTCTCGGCCAAGTGCATCTTGCGGGGTTTTTAGAAAAGTGGATAATTTGCTCGTGATTTAATTGGAGGTCAATTAATCGTGAGCAAAGAGCAAAAAGCACTTAAGGGAACCTCTAAAAATTCATTTTTACTACGAACGGCGGCAATTTTGGCAGATGGTCATCGACACATACAAGGAAAGTGGTTTGTCAGTAGCGGCTTTCTGCAAAAAAGAAAGCATATCTGATCTCGCGGAAAGTTTCATGCGTACTGGTTGAGCGTGAATTGGGCAAACGCGTTTAATTGTTTACACCTATTTTATCTGATTTGCCTTTGGCAAATCATAAAGATTAACTAAATTTCAGGAAATGTCCAATTCCGACTGAAGCAATACGAGCGGTTGTTTTGATTATGTGCATAAGGGGGTTAGCTTTATAAATTCTGCAAAAAGGTACGCTGAATCATGCGGTCCTGGTGAGGCTTCTGGGTGATATTGAACAGAAAAAGCAGCAAGTTTTTCACATCGAATGCCTTCAACCGTGTTGTCATTCAAGTTCAAATGCGTTAATTCTATGTCCTTGTTTTTGAGTGAGTCCATGTCAACGCAGAATCCGTGGTTTTGACTGGTAATCTCGATTTTACCGGTTTGCAGGTTTTTGACCGGGTGGTTTGCTCCCCTGTGTCCAAATTTCAGTTTATAAGTCCTGGCTCCAAGTGCTAATGCAAGGATCTGGTGGCCAAGACAGATTCCGAAAATGGGCACTTTACCAAGAAGACTTTTAACTGTGTCAACGGCATAGGTTACAGGGTCAGGATCACCTGGGCCGTTGCTCAAGAACACACCATCGGGCTTTTGAGCTAAAACCTCTTTGGCTGTCGTTTTAGCCGGTACAACGGTTACATCACAGCCATGCGAGCAAAGCAGTCTGAGAATGTTTTGTTTTATGCCAAAATCGAAAGCTATGATCTTATATTTTTTTTCTAGTGTTTGTTGGGATGTGTTTAATATATCAATTACAGGTTTATTCCAAAAGTATGGTTTCTCAACGGTAACATCTTTGACAATGTCCCTGCCAACAAGGCCGGGATAACTTTCGAGTTTCTTTTTGAGCTTATCTATATTTAAGTCCGTTGATGAGATAATGCCTTTCATCGCACCTTGCGTTCTGATATGTTTTACAAGCTTTCTTGTGTCGATACCTTCAAGTCCAATTACGTTATTGGCTTCTAAGTAATCACTCAGAGGATTTTTATTTCGCCAGTTGCTTGGGTACGGACAGTTTTCTTTGACGATAAAGCCGCTTGCGAATATTTTTTGAGATTCCCAGTCAGAGTTATTAGTGCCATAATTGCCGATCAATGGATATGTCATTGTTATTATCTGTTCGTTATATGATGGGTCAGTCAGTATTTCCTGGTATCCGGTCATGCTTGTGTTAAACACAACTTCGCCGCACTTCCGGCCCATAGCGCCAAAAGAAGTGCCCTCAAAAATAGTACCGTCCTGGAGTAATAAAATGGCTTTCAATTTCGTTCCTAACTGTTGTAATGTTGAATAGGCTTTACAGTTAATTTTTTTTCTTTCATCGCGGATATGGCTCTCACCACCGCCGCGGCACCTCTTATCGTTGTTACATAGGGAATTTGTTTATCAAGTGCAGTTCTTCTTATCGGGAAGGAATCCTTAATCGATTGAGCACCTATCGTTGTGTTTATTATAAGACTGATTTTCCCATTTATTATCCAGTCAACTATATTAGGCCTGCCCTCGGTCATTTTGAGTACAAACTCAGAAGGCAGGTTGTTATTGATAAACTCAATGCACGTGCCTTTTGTTGCGACAATTTTAAAACCCATTTGCTGCAATTGGGCCGCCAGGCCAACCGCTTTTTTCTTGTCGGTATCTTTAACGCTGAAAAGTACGTTACCTTTTGTCGGCAGGCTGTTGCCGGCAGCTATCTGGGACTTTGCGAAAGCAATGCCGAAATCATCCGATAACCCCATAACCTCTCCGGTAGATAGCATCTCCGGGCCGAGCAGTGTATCTATGCCGGGGAATTTCAAGAATGGGAATACTGCTTCTTTGACGGCGAAATGGTCACGATACACTTCTTTGGTAAAGCCCAGTTCGTCGAGTGTCATGCCGGTAATTATTTTAGCCGCAAGTTTGGCAAGAGGAACGCCAATCGATTTGCTAAGAAACGGAATGGTTCGTGATGCGCGGGGGTTAACCTCAAGTATGTAAATTTCATTGTCCTTAACGGCAAACTGGATATTCATCAGGCCCTTAACTTTTAATTCGAGGGCCAATAGTTTTGTCTGTTTTTTAATTTCGCTCAACAGTTTTTTGCTTATCGAAATCGGCGGCAGCGAACAGGCACTGTCGCCGGAATGAACACCAGCTTCTTCGATATGTTCCATGATCCCGGCAACGACTACTCGTTTGCCATCACTTATGGCATCAACGTCCAGCTCTGTCGCATCGTCAAGAAATTTATCTATCAAAATCGGGTGCTGACCTGAAGCTTCGATTGCATTTTCAACGCAGGTTCTAAGCGATTTTTCATCGTGAACGATTACCATCGCTCTACCGCCCAATACAAAAGAAGGCCTGATGAGTAAGGGGAACCCAAGTTTTTTCGCGATTTTCAAGGTTTCTTCATACGTTGTAGCAGTTCCACTGCAAGGCTGGCGCAGTTTTAGTTTTTCGACCAGCTTATTGAAACGCTTGCGGTCCTCAGCCCGGGCAATACTATCCGGTGAAGTGCCGATTATCTTGACGCCGGCTTTTTCCAAAGGCACGGCTAATTTTAACGGCGTCTGCCCGCCGAATTGAACAATAACACCATCGGGCTTTTCTTTTTCAACGATGTTCATTACATCTTCAAATGTCAACGGCTCAAAATAGAGTCTGTCTGAAGTATCGTAGTCGGTGCTGACGGTTTCAGGGTTGCAGTTTACCATTATTGATTCGACGCCTATTTCCTTGAGTGCAAATGCGGCGTGGACACAGCAATAATCAAATTCGATTCCCTGACCTATACGATTGGGGCCTCCACCGAGGATAATGACTTTCTTTCTATTGGTTGGATTAGCCTCGCATTCGCTTTCAAACGTTGAGTAAAGATAGGGTGTGTGAGCTTCAAATTCGGCTCCGCAGGTGTCAACAGTTTTATATACAGCGTTAACTTCCATCTGTTGCCGATGTTTCCTGAATAGTTCTTCCGGCATATTAAACACATTTGCCAGATATTTATCACTGAACCCATACTCTTTGGCCTTACGCATTAAATCCGGCTCGAATTTATCAAAATCAGTTGACTTGATTTTGTTCTCCAGCCTGACAATATCATTGATATTATTGAGAAACCAGGGATCGATTTTTGTCAGTCGGTAAATTTCATCGGTCTGAAGTTTTCTTCTAAATGCCTCAGCAACATACCATATTTTATCCCAGCAGTTTGTTTGCAGTTTCTTTTTTAACTGAGTCAAAGTAAGTCCGTTATTGGTATGCTTTTTGTCGAGTGAGTAGCGGTCTATTTCCAAAGACCTTATAGCTTTTTGCAGCGATTCTTTGAACGTTCTGCCGATAGCCATCGCTTCTCCGACCGATTTCATCTGCACCGTCAACTCCGGATTAGTCTGTGGGAATTTCTCGAAAGTAAAACGCGGCCACTTGGTAACACAATAATCGATTGTCGGCTCAAAGCAAGCCGGTGTTTTTTTCGTAATATCGTTAGGAATCTCATCGAGCGTATAACCAACCGCAAGTAAAGCGGCGATTTTGGCGATAGGGAAGCCGGTGGCTTTTGATGCAAGTGCAGAGCTTCGTGAAACACGTGGGTTCATCTCAATTACATAGAGCCTGCCATTTTCGGGATTAACCGCAAATTGTATGTTCGAGCCGCCGGTTTCAACCCCGATCGCACGTATAATTTTCAATGCGGCGTCTCGCATTATTTGATATTCTTTGTCGGTCAGCGTCTGGGCGGGAGCCACCGTAATGCTGTCACCGGTATGAATACCCATAGGGTCAAGGTTTTCAATTGAGCAGATAATGACGACGTTATCTTTTCTGTCTCTCATTACCTCGAGTTCATATTCTTTCCAGCCAATGACGGATTCTTCGACAAGAACCTGGGATTTTGGACTTAGATGCAGCCCCCAGTGAATATACTCGGTGTATTCATCCATATTGTAAGCAACATTGCCGCCCATACCCCCTAATGTATATGAAGGACGAATAATAACGGGGAATCCTATGTCTTTGATAATTTTTTGCGCCTCCTGCCAAGAATGGACATAACCGCTCTTCGGGACCTCAAGGCCGATATCTTCCATAATCTTCTTGAAGCGGTCGCGTTCTTCAGCTCTTTTGATCGACTTTAAATTAGCCCCCAGCAGCCGGACTTTGTACTTTTTCAATACCCCCCTCTCCGCCAATGCCACAGCGGTATTGAGTCCTGTCTGGCCACCCAGCGTAGGCAGGAGGCTGTCGGGTTTTTCTTTAGCGATTATTTTCTCGACGATTTCCGGTGTGATCGGCTCAATGTATGTCCTGTCGGCCATTTCCGGGTCGGTCATTATTGTGGCAGGATTGCTGTTAACAAGTATAACTTTAAAGCCCTCCTGCTTCAGTACTTTACAGGCCTGGGTGCCGGAATAATCAAATTCACAACCCTGGCCTATGACAATGGGGCCAGAACCTATAATTAATATCTTTTTAATGTCCTTGCGTTTCGGCATCGCCCGTTCTTACAGTTCTCTAAATTATGTTCTGGGTATTTTTTTATTTATTCTGAAGTTGTCAAAGGTGTAAAGGTTTGTTATTGGCATTCGCCTGTCTTTGCCAAATGCTTTCGGAGTGATTTTAATCCCTGGTGGCGATTGTCTTCTTTTGTATTCATTACGGTCTATCATACCAATAACCCGATCAACTGTTTTCTTTGGCAAACCATCTTTGACAAGTTCATACGCCGATTTATCCTGCTCGACATAACCGGCAATTATCCTGTCCAGGACATCATACGAGCCAAGAGAATCTGTATCCTTTTGATTTTCTCTTAGCTCGGCACTTGGCGGACGGTTTATCACAGTAATAGGAATAGCTTCTCGGCGATGAATTTTGTTTATATATTCAGCTAACTTGTACACCATTGTTTTGGGGACATCCTTAAGTACTGCAAAACCACCGGCTGTGTCACCATAGAGAGTGGCGTATCCAACAGCCGTTTCGCTTTTGTTGCTTGTGGTTAAGACGAGCCAGCCATAACTATTACTCAAAGACATAAGTACGCATCCGCGAATCCTGGCCTGGAGATTTTCGTAAGCTATTGTCTCGGTGGACCATTTATCAAATTTACCGAACAAGCTATTGAACTTATCAAGCACCGTTTCAATGGGAATACTATAGAACTCGATATCCAGATTATCCGCCAGCAGTTGGGCATCCTTAATAGTATCCTGGCTGTTGAATTTCGACGGCATAGTTACCCCTATGATTTTTTTGGCACCCAAAGCATCCACGGCGATAGCGGCGGTCAGTGATGAATCTATTCCGCCGCTTAATCCTATTATGGCCTTGGAAAAACCGTTTTTTTGTACATAGTCTCTGGTTCCCACAACAAGTGCCTGATAGATTTCAGTAACAGGCTCTGTCGGCAAGTGGAGAGCGGAGCTGTTACAATCGGGTACGTGGAGAAACTTATTTCCCGTGTTCCGGTCTATCGATAAATCTGCCAGAAGGATATCTTCTGCAAATGCTTTTGCCTGGCAGATAACCTGGCCCGATGAGTTTACAAACATGCTTCTGCCGTCAAAAACCAGTTCATCCTGACCGCCAACCATGTTGCAATAAGCAACGGTACAGTTGAAATGTTTTGCACATTCACAGAGAATTTCCTGTCTTTGCTGGAATTTACTTACATGAAAAGGAGATGCAGAAATATTTATGATTATGTCTATTCCTGGTGTCCTGGCATAAAAACTATCCAGCCAATTGAGTCGCCAGATATCTTCGCAAATTGTAAAAGCTGCTGCTGCGTCATCGATTACAATTCTCACCGCTTCGGTCCCGGGCTGAAAATAGCGTTGTTCATCAAAAACACCGTAGTTAGGCAGGATGCTTTTGCGGTAAATTTTTGTAATCCTGCCGTTTTGCAACACAGCAAGCGAGTTAAAAGATCCTTTTTCATTTGCCTCTGCGAAACCAACAATGATGGTAATTTCAGAACATCTCTTTGCCAGATGTTTTACCGCAAGGTGGTTATCCTCTAAAAAATATTTTTTGAGCAACAGGTCTTCCGGAGGATAACCGCATATAGCCATTTCCGGGAACACAACAATATCAGCACCTAAATCGTATGCTTTGGTGCTTAATCTTCGCATTTTTTTGGTGTTTCCCCTGATATCACCAACCGAAGCGTTAAATTGTGCCAGCGCTATTCTCATAACCAGTTATTACCAACTTTAACTTTTAGGGAACCTCTAAAAATTCATTTTTACTACGAACGGCTGCAATTTCCGTCAGCATCGTTATCGGCCAAAAATCGTCCTCAACGTAGTTGAAACTACGCCTGCGGCGATTTTTGACCTCTGCCT
>Ga0105101_10000140_pt1 | contig 28058 bp, 21 predicted proteins | sample PPLLak21cMay2015_2_FD_87037 | JGI IMG/M metagenome (GOLD analysis project Ga0105101, IMG submission 87037) | Freshwater sediment microbial communities from Prairie Pothole Lake near Jamestown, North Dakota, USA - PPLs Lake P8 Core (1) Depth... | ecosystem: Environmental > Aquatic > Freshwater >... | reverse complement strand
TGAAGAGCTTGCCGATGGAATTTCCGGACATATGGCGATGTTACCGGCAAACAGGCGAAGTCACAAACCGTCAGCCCGTCAGGCCTTGCTTGTTCACGGCGTTGAGCGTCTCGAACAGATTATAGAATGGCAGCCGCTCCTTCCACTTGTTCACCAGCGGCATGAAAGGCAGGTCCTGGTCTTTGCCGAAGACGTGCTTGCCCTGCATGACCTCGGCGTGCAGCTGCTTGAGATCAGCCGACAGCTGCTCGTAGAGCGGCAACAGATCGGAAAACACGGAATCCTCGGGATCGCCCTCGTCCTGCGCGCACATCAGCACCTCTTCCATCTCGAAGATCAGCTGATCCACCAGGTCCAGAAATTCGTCGCGCGTTTTCGGTGTCATGATTTCTGCTATTTCTTCGCTTCCGCCAGCACCCAGGCAATGCCCACCCCGGCCATGAAAGAGGATTTTTTCTTCACCAGCGGGCTGTCCTCGAAGGCCGCGCCGGAAAGGCGATCATAACGCGCGAACGCCCCGACCCAGAAATCCGGGAAGCGCCGGCTGGTGCTGAAGGTCAGGCGGCTGCCGCTGTAACCACTTGGCGCATCGTAGGTGGGACGCGTGGCCGTGGCGAAGGCCGGCCGGACTTCATAATAGTAATCGTGATACTTCTCCGAGGCGTACAACGGGCCGACCGCGATGCCGCCACCCCAGCCGTGGTTGTTCCGCATGCGGTAATTCAGGCTGGGCGCGAACACCCAGCCGATGCCGTCCGCATGCGTGAGATCGGTCGCGATGACCGTGCGCAAGGGCAACTCCAGCTGCCACGCGCGGTCGCGCGTCAGATAAATCTCGAGCGAGGGGCCGATCTCCACGGTCGGCTCGATGTCGGGCATGTCGCGGCGCGCCTCGTTGTCATCGCTGCGGGCCGGCGGCCCGGCCGTCGCGCTCAGTACCAGCCGAACCTGTTCCGAGGTAAACAGCTTGCTGTGCGCGCCCTCGCGGTCGATCTGAAAAACCTTGCCCCGGTACTGCACGTAGGGCAAGGGCAGAAGATAGCCGCGTTGTTCATCCGAGCCCCGGTAGTCGGGGATGCTCAGACCGGCCAGGCCCAGCCCCAGCTCCCAGCGCGGCGAGTCCGCGGCGCGCGCGGCGGACACGAGCAGGCAGGCCGCCATGAATGAAGGAATAAGTATTTGGCGCATCGGCATTCCTAATATATTCTTGGGTACATGGTAATCGGGCCCTCTTCCTGAAGCCATCCGTTCCATGCGACGACATTTCGCCATTCGCCCGGCGTCGTTCATGACGGGTTTCCATGCTTTTTCCGGATTTCTCCTGGCCGTCCTGTTCCTGCTGCCGCTCTGGAACGACGCGGCCGTGGCGGACGCGCGCGCCGCGAAAAACAGTACCGTATCCGAGCCCGCTTCACGTTACACCAAAGGCCTGCTGTGGAAAATCGGGGCGCCGGGCGCCGCGGTCAGCCATCTTTTCGGCACCATCCACTCCGACGACGCGCGCGTCACCGCCCTGCCGGAAGCGGTGACCCGGGCGCTGGACAACTCCGAACGTTTCGTCATGGAGGCCATGCTTGACGGCGACAGCCTGATGCAGATGGCCGCGACCATGTTCTTTACGGACGAGCGCACGCTGGAACAGGTCATCGGCCGGAAACTCTATGCGGAATCCGTGAAGGCGCTGAACGCGCGCGGCATCCCGACGCTGGGCGTCGAGAAACAGAAACCCTGGGCGGTGATGATGGCGCTGTCCATGCCTCCGCCCAGGACCGGCGAATTCCTCGATCTGGTGCTGCAGGCGCGCGCCACGCGGCAGAACCTGCCCGTGTCGGGACTGGAAACCGTTGCCGAGCAGCTGGCGATATTCGACGGGCTGCCCCTGCCGCAGCAGATTGCCCTGCTGGAAGACACTGTGCGCATGCAGGCGGATCTCGACAAGGAATTCGAGGCCCTGCACAAGGCCTGGCTCGCGCGCGACCTGGCCGCGATCGTGGCGATCAGCGAAAAACACAAGCCGGACGATGAGCGACTTTATAACGAGGTCATGGATCGCTTGCTCGACCAGCGCAACCGGCGCATGGCCGAGCGCATGGCACCGCTGCTCAAGCAAGGCGGCGCCTTCATCGCCGTGGGCGCGGCGCACCTGCCGGGCGAAACCGGCCTGTTGCGATTGCTCGAGAAGGCCGGGTATCGTGTCACCGTTGTTTATTGATTATATGAATTTCCGCCACAAAGACGCGAAGAACGCAAAGAAAAACACATGAGGATAAAACCCCAAGAAATCTTTACGCTCTTTACGGCAGATGATCATATAAATTAACTTGCATATGAGGAGACGGTCATCGCTTCCCGAAAAAAAATAAAACGCCGCAAGCCGCGCCGGAAAAAGGCATCGCGCCGTCCGGTGACCGTGTCCTGGACGCGCAAGTCCGACGAGAATCTGCTCGACACGCGGCTGTGCGACCTCGGGCTCACGCTCAGCGGCAGCAAGATGCAGAAGGAGATCGAGCTGTTGTGGCACGACCTCGCCAACCGCGGCTTTGCGTTCCGCCCGCACTGCTGGCTGTCGGATTGCTGGTTCTGCCCGGATGGCGTGCCCGGCTTCGCGATTCCGTTCTACCTCGTGCACCCGCGGCTCATGCGCCTGGAAAAGGCGTACATGCTCGAATTCGACGGCAACACCTCGGAATCGCGCATGAAACTGTTGCGGCACGAAACCGCGCACGCGCTGGCCAACGCCTACCGGCTGCACCTGAAGCAGAGCTGGCGCCGCCGCTTCGGGCGCGCCAGCAAGGCTTATCCCGAAAGCTACCTGCCGCGGCCCTACAGCCGCAATTACGTGCTGCACCTCGACAACTGGTACGCGCAGAGTCACCCGGCCGAGGACTGGGCCGAGACCTTCTCGGTATGGCTCGACCCCAATTCACGCTGGCGCGAGCGCTACCGCGACTGGCCGGCGCTCAAGAAACTCAATTATGTGGACCAGCTGATGAAGGAGATCGCCGGCCACGCGCCGCCGGTACGCACCAAGAAGCAGGTGGATTCGATCAACACGCTGCGCATCACCCTGCGCGAGTACTTCGCCGAGAAGCAGACGCGCCTGCAGCAGGACCTGCCCTGCTTCCACGAGCAGCAGCTGCGCCAGATCTTCCCCGCCTCGGTCAGCCACAAGAACGAGCGCGCGGCGCATTTCATCCGGCGCATGCGCCGCGAGGCCATCAACACCGTCGCCCGCTGGACCTCTGAGTCGCGCTACCGCATCAACCTGACCATCGAAGACATGATCCACCGCTGTGAGGACATGAACCTGCACGCCTCGCGCGACAAGGAAGAAACCAAGATCGCTCTCATCTCCTCGCTCGTCATGCTCTACATGGGCTCCCTGCGCAGCGGCATGTCGCGCCTCGCCATATGAAAAAGCTGCGCGTCATGATGGTAGTGCACTACACGCTGGTGCCGCCGGACGACCTGCAGGACAAGAACGACCCGCGGATGGAGAAGTTCCGCACCGAGTACGACGTGAAGACCGCGCTGCTGAACATCGGCCATGAAGTGCAGGTCGTGGGCGTCTACGACGACTTGGCGCCGATCCGCAAGACTATCGAGGAGTGGAAACCCCATATCGCCTTCAACCTGCTGGAGGACTTCGCCGGCAACAGCGCCTTCGACTATTACGTCGTCAGCTATTTCAAGATGATGCGCATTCCCCATACCGGGTGCAATCCGCGCGGGCTGCTGCTGGCGCGCGACAAGGCGCTGACCAAGATGATCCTCACCTACCACCGTATCAGCGTGCCGGACTTCGACGTATTTCCGCTGCGGAAGAAAATCAGCAAACGCCGCAAGTTCACCTACCCGCTGATCGTCAAATCCCTGACGGAGGAAGGCTCGGTCGGCATCGCCAAGGCCTCGTATGTGGAAAACGAAGCCCAGTTGCGCGAGCGCGTCGCGCTGATTCACGAAAAGCTCAACGGCGACGCCATCGCCGAACAGTACATCGAGGGGCGCGAGTTCTACGTCACCGTGCTGGGCAACACCAAGCTCGAGATCCTGCCCATCCGCGAGCTGGTGTTCGGCAACGCCGAGCCGGGGACGCCGCACATGGCGACCTACAAGGTGAAATGGGACGACAAGTACCGCGAGCGCTGGGGCATCGAATACCAGTTCGCGCGCAACCTGCCGAACGGGACGGAGGAACGCATCGGCCACCTGTGCAAGCGCGTCTATCACCTGCTCGACATGGACGGCTACGGCCGCATCGACCTGCGCATGACGGCGGACGGCGAGCTGTACGTGCTGGAGGCCAACCCCAACCCCGGCATCGCGCGCGACGAGGACTGCACCCTGTCCGCCATCAAGTCGGGACTGAGTTACGAAGACTTCATCCAGCGCATCCTCCATCTGGGTCTGACGGTGCGCTCCATCGAGTAACCCCGACGGGATATTCCGACACCCAAGTCGGGATATGTCGTGCATGAATGGCCTGCCTCTTGCACCCTTGAAACCCTGAACTTTTGTACCCATATTGTTGACTAATTCACTAAGGAATTGGTAAAAGGGAATTGGTTAATCCTGAAACAGAACCCGGGTCGCAGGCCCGGTCCTTGTAAACGGAGGTAATTGTTATGGCAGAACTCATCAACGGCTTTCCCTCTGACGGCGTGGTCACGGTCAACCGGATGCTGCTCAAACCCCAGTACACGGTGGACGATCTGCAGGAACGCGTCGCAGTACTGTGCGAGAACGTGAAGACCTATCACTCCGACACCGGCTTCGTCGGCGGCTTCGTGGCGCTAAACAGCGGCGCCATCTCCAATGAAGGCTCGACCATCGGGCAGGCGGTGGAAAACCCGCTCAAGGAGAAGGAGGCCCTGGTCGTGACGTTCTGGCGTTCCTTTGAGGAACACGAGCAGTCACACCGCAGCAAAACATTCCAGCCGCTGTTCAAGAAAGTGCTGGAGCTGTGCGAAAACGGCAACGAGGAAACTGCCTACACCATGCTCTGGTCCGGCCGCGCCTACTCCCCCGAGGAGGCCAAGGAAGCGCGCAAGGCCAAGGCCAAGTACGGCGACAAGGCGGCGTAACGCCGGTTCTCTGTCAGTTGCTTGTGGTTCAACAACCCCGCCAGATGGCGGGGTTGTTGTTTGGGGTGGTTGTCGAGCGGGCGAATCCCGCTCGATATAAGCATTGATCCAAGGTTTCCGGTAAACTTCGAAGCCATTTTTTAGGCGGCACCAACAGAAAAATGCCACAACGACCATACGTCGTCCCCGACAGCGCCCGGCACGAACGCCTGTCCCAGCTCGAGAGCCTCCTCCAAGAGCGAATCCTGATCCTGGACGGTGCCATGGGCACCATGATCCAGCGCTACAAGCTGGAAGAAAAAGATTATCGCGGCGAACGCTTCGCGAGCTGGGCGCACGAGCTGAAGGGCAACAACGACCTGCTGACGCTGACGCAGCCGAAGATCATCCACGACATCCACGCGGCCTATCTCGACGCCGGCGCGGATATCCTCGAGACCAACACCTTCAACTCGCAATCCATCTCCATGGCGGATTACAGGATGGAGGAGCTGGCCTATGAATTGAACCGCGAAGGCGCGCGTCTGGCGCGGGCCACGGCCGATGAATACGAACGTAAAGATTCCTCGCGTCCGCGTTTCGTAGCGGGCGTGCTCGGGCCAACCAACCGCACCGCCTCGCTGTCGCCGGACGTCAACAATCCGGGTTTTCGCAATACCAGCTACGACGATCTCGTCACGGCCTACACCGAATCCGTGCGCGGCCTGCTCGATGGCGGCGCGGATATTCTTCTCGTGGAAACCGTGTTCGACACGCTCAACTGCAAGGCGGCGCTGTACGCCATCGACCGGTATTTCGAGAAACACGGCATCCGCGTGCCGATCATGATCTCCGGCACCATCACCGACGCCAGCGGGCGCACGCTTTCCGGGCAGACCACCGAGGCCTTCTGGAATTCCATCGCCCACGCGCAGCCGCTGAGCGTGGGCCTGAACTGCGCGCTCGGCACCACGCAACTGCGCCAGTACGTCGAGGAAATGGCGCGCGTCGCCAACGTGCACGTGAGCAGCCATCCCAACGCCGGCCTGCCGAATGAATTTGGCGGTTACGATGACACACCCGAGTTCATGGCCAAGGAAATCCGGGAATGGGCCGAATCCAGCTTCCTTAATATCATCGGCGGCTGCTGCGGCACCACGCCGCCGCATATCAAGGCCATCGCCGACGCCGTGCGCACGGTGCGCCCGCGCACGCTGCCAAAAATCGCGCCGCAATGCCGGCTCGCGGGCCTGGAACCGCTCAACATCGGCCTCGACAGCCTGTTCGTGAACGTGGGCGAGCGCACCAACGTCACCGGCTCCGCCGTGTTCAAGAAACTCATCCTCAACAACGAATACGACAAGGCCCTCGACGTCGCGCGCCAGCAGGTGCAGAACGGCGCGCAGATGATCGACGTCAACATGGACGAGGCCATGCTCGACGGCGAGAAGGCCATGACGGATTTTCTCCATCTCATCGCCTCCGAGCCGGAAATCGCGCGCGTGCCGGTCATGATCGACTCCTCGAAATGGACCGTGCTCGAGGCCGGCCTGAAATGCGTGCAGGGCAAGCCGGTGGTGAACTCCATCAGCCTCAAGGAAGGCGAGGAAAAATTTATCGAACAGGCGCGCGCCTGCCGCCGCTACGGCGCGGCCGTGGTGGTCATGGCCTTCGACGAGAAGGGCCAGGCCGACACGCGCGCGCGCAAGTTCGAGATCTGCGCGCGCTCGTACAAGGTGCTGACCGGGAAGGTGGGCTTCGCGCCGCAGGACATCATCTTCGACCCGAACATTTTCGCGATCGCGACCGGCATCGAGGAACACAACAACTACGCGGTGGATTACATCGAGGCCACGCGCGAGATCCGGCAGCGCCTGACGCACGCGCTGGTCTCGGGTGGGGTGTCCAACGTGTCGTTCTCGTTCCGCGGCAACAACGCGGTGCGCGAGGCGATCCATTCCGTATTTCTGTATCACGCCATCAAGGCCGGCATGACCATGGGCATCGTCAACGCCGGCCAGCTGGCGGTGTACGAAGACATTCCGGCGGAGCTGCGCGAGCGCGTCGAGGACGTGGTCCTGAACCGCCGGCCGGACGCCACCGAACGCCTGCTCGAAATCGCCGCGAAATTCGCCGGCGAAGGTGGCAAGGCCAGGGCCGAGGACCTGTCCTGGCGCGAGGCCCCCGTGACCGAGCGGCTGACGCACGCGCTGGTGCACGGCATCGACGAATACGTCGAGAAGGATACCGAAGAAGCACGCAAGCAGTTCCCGCGCCCGATCCAGGTCATCGAAGGCCCGCTGATGGACGGCATGAACGTCGTCGGCGACCTGTTCGGCGCCGGCAAGATGTTCCTGCCGCAGGTGGTCAAGAGCGCGCGCGTCATGAAAAAGGCCGTGGCCTGGCTCATCCCCTTCATCGAAGCGGAGAAAACCGCTGAAAGCCGCGCCAAGGGCAAAATCCTCATGGCGACGGTCAAGGGCGACGTGCACGACATCGGCAAGAACATCGTGGGCGTCGTGCTCGCCTGCAATAACTACGAGGTCATCGACCTCGGCGTCATGGTGCCGGCCGCGAAGATTCTTGAAGAGGCGCGCAAACACAAAGTCGATATCATCGGGCTGTCCGGTCTGATCACGCCGTCGCTCGATGAAATGGCGCATGTCGCCAAGGAAATGCAGCGCGAGGGATTCACGATTCCGCTGCTGATCGGCGGTGCCACGACTTCGCGCGTGCACACGGCGGTGAAAATCGCGCCGAACTACCCTCACCCCGTGGTGTGGGTCAAGGATGCCTCGCGCGGCGTCGGCGTGGCCTCGAATCTCCTGAGCGATGACCTGAAGGCCGACTTCGTCGCCAAAGTCCACGCCGAGTACGAAGAAGTACGCGCGCGTCACAAAGGCAAGAAGTCCGGCGCACGGATGCTGGCTCTCGCAGATGCGCGCGACAACAAAACGAAGATCGAATGGCAGGGCTATGCGCCGGCAGCACCGCGCAAGCCGGGCATCACCGTGTTCGAGAATTATCCGCTCGACGAACTGACGCGTTATATCGACTGGACGCCGTTCTTCATCACCTGGGAAATGAAAGGCCGCTACCCGGCCATTCTCCAGGATGAAAAGGCCGGCGCGGAAGCCACCAAACTTTTCAACGACGCCCAGGCACTGTTGCAGCGCATCATTCGGGAAAAGCTGTTTACGGCAAAAGGCGTGGTCGGCCTGTTCCCGGCCAACAGCGTGGGCGACGATGACATCGAGGTGTATCAGGATGAATCGCGCCAGAAGCCCGTCATGGTGCTGCACAGCCTGCGCCAGCAGGACGAAAAACCGCCGGGGCGGCCGAACCGCGCACTGGCGGATTTTGTCGCGCCGAAAAATTCCGGCCGCAAGGATTATGTCGGCGGCTTCGCTGTCGGCATTCACGGCGCCGATGAGCTGGCGAAGCAATTCGAGAAAGCCCATGACGATTACAATTCCATCATGGCCAAGGCGCTGGCCGACCGTCTGGCCGAGGCCTTTGCCGAGCGGCTGCACGAACGCGTGCGCAAGGAATTCTGGGGTTATGCGGCAGATGAAAAACTCGACAACGAGGCGCTGGTCCGCGAGGAATACAAAGGCATCCGGCCCGCTCCCGGCTATCCGGCTTGTCCGGACCATACCGAGAAGGAACTGTTGTTCAAGCTGATCGAGGCCACGAAAAACACCGGCGTGAAACTCACCGAGAGTTTCGCCATGTGGCCGGCCGCGGCCGTGAGCGGCTTTTACTTCTCGCACCCCGATTCGGCGTATTTCGCGGTCGGCAATCTCGGCAAGGACCAGGTGGAAGACTACGCGCGCCGCAAGGGCATGGACCTCGCCACCCTGGAGCGCTGGCTGTCGCCGAACCTCGGCTACGAACCGCAGGAATAGCCCCACACTCTGTGCTCGCTCGCCAGATATCGCCCTGATATCAGACAAGCCGGCGCGCCGATAGCCCGCCTAAGTCTTTGCTTTCACTGCGTCAGCGCCGGTCGCAATTTGATCTTTCGCAAGTCCTCCCGGCGCGAGGAGTGCTAGGGTAATACGCTGTATTCTTTCCACTGAAGCCATGCTGTAGCTGGACCGGATACCTGTGTCATCGCAAGCCGTCGTTTGCTGAATTGCGGGGGTGATTTCTGTGAGCCTGCCACAATGGCTATCCCTGGAGCGCTTCCTGCGTCCACGCGGCATTGCCTGGTTCGTGCTCGCGGTCGCGCTGCTGCTCTCCACCCTGCTCGCCTGGAACATCCAGCGCAATATCGATCTCCAGGAGCGCCGGCGCTTCGATGACGCGGTATGGCAGACCTTGACGGCGATCGAGCAGCGCATGGCGGCCTACGCCGACACGCTGGGCGGTGTCGGCGCCCTGTTTTATTCGAGTGAATACGTCGCACGGCGCGAGTTCCAGACCTACGTCAACACCCTGCGCATCCCGGAACGCTATCCCGGCATGCAAAGCCTGGGTTTCATCCGCCGCGTGCGCGAATCCGAGCATCGCACGGTCACGCAACAGATTCTCGAAGAACACCGCAGCAATCCCTGCGGTTATCCCGACTTCCCGATATTCCCGGCACCAGCCAGCACCGAGTACTTTCTGGTGGTGTTCGTCGAGCCCATCGCGCAGAACCTGTCCCTGTTCGGCCGCGCTGTCATGACCGAGCCGGCCTGCCGCGCCCCCATGGAACGGGCGCGCGACACCGGCGAAATCTCGGCCAGCGAACACATCAGGCTCAGGCACGGCGACCGGGACAAATCCGGTTTCGTGCTGCTGCTGCCGCTCTACCAGTCGGGCGCCATGCTCGACAGCGTGGACAACCGCCGCCGCGCGCTCATCGGCTATGTATTCGGAAACTTTTTCGTGAATGACCTGTTCCAGGGCATCTTCGGAAAACGCGTGGTGTCCAATCTCGGCATCGACCTGGAAGTGTTCGACGGCCGCCAGCTCACGCGCGAGCAACTGCTTTACGACGATGACGTGGTCATGCACAGCGACGTGACGGACCACGCCAGCCCTTACCGGCAGGTGGCCGAGATCGACGTCGGCGGACGCGCCTGGAGCCTGTCGTTCACGGCGCTGCCGGCGTTCCACGACAAATTCAGCAGCAAGCTGCCGATGCTGTTTTTCATCGCCGGCTCCCTGCTGAGCTTCCTGCTCTACCGCATAATCCTGACGCGCGCGGTCCACGCCAGCGAGCGGCACCAGTACACCGAGATGCTGGAACGCCAGGCACGGCATGACTCGCTTACCAACCTTCCCAATCGCAGCTTCCTGCTCGAACAACTCAGGGAGAGGCTGCAGAAAAACCCCGGCAACCCGGGGAACATGGCTTTGTTGCTGATCGATCTCAACGGCTTCAAGGAAATCAACGATACCCTCGGTCATCAGAGCGGCGACACGTTGTTGCAGCAGATCGGCCCGCGCCTGCAGAAACTGCTGCGCCCGACCGACGCGCTGTCGCGGCTGGGCGGAGACGAGTTCGGGCTGATGCTCACGCCGCTGCGCCGAACGGAAGAAGCGGAGATCTGGGCCAAGCGGGTGATCGATGAAATCCACCGGCCGTTCGAGCTGGACGGCATCACGGTGCAGATCGACGCCAGCGTCGGCATTGCCCTGCATCCGCTGCATGGCGCGGACGGCAGCACGCTCATGCGCTGCGCCGACGTGGCCATGTACGTCGCCAAGAAAAGCCACCGTGGCTATGCCGTCTACCAGCCGGAGCTGGACATGCACAGCCCGCGCCAGCTGTCGCTCATGAGCCAGGTCGAGGAAGCCATGCGGCTTGAGCAGCTGGCGCTGTACTTCCAGCCCAAGATCCGGCTTCAGGACGGAAACGTCATCGGCGTCGAGGCGCTGATTCGCTGGCATCATCCCGAAGAAGGGCTGATACCGCCTGACGAGTTCATCCCGCAGGTCGAGCGCAGCACCCTGATCCGGCCATTCACTCTGTGGGTTATCGAACATGCCCTGTTGCAATGCCGGCAATGGCAGGACATGGGCCTGCCGACCAAGGCGGCGGTGAACATCTCGGCGCGCAACCTGCTCGACAGCGAATTGCCGGACGACGTGGAAAAACTGCTCGTCAAACATCGCGTGACGCCGGATTACCTCGAACTCGAAATCACCGAGAGCGCCATCGTCGCCGATCCGGAGCGCGCGCTGGACATCCTGACCAAGCTGCACGATCGCGGCGTGCACATTTCCATCGACGATTTCGGCACCGGCTATTCCTCGCTCGCACACCTGAAAAAACTGCCGGTGTCGAGCCTGAAGATCGATGCCTCGTTCGTGAGCGACATGACCGAAGACGAAAACGACGCCATCATCGTCCGCTCCACCGTGGACCTGGCGCACAACCTCGGAATGAATGTCATCGCCGAGGGCGTGGAGGACCAGGAAACGCTGGAGATTCTCAAGGTCCTCGACTGCGACTACGCGCAGGGGTTTTCCATCTGCCGGCCGGTCCCCGCGGCCGATGTCACCGAATGGCTGCGCGCGCACGCGCCCAAATCACGCCACAGACGTTAGCCGCGGTTCACGCGGTCCGTGCCGGCACAGGCGGCAGGCCCTGCAAGATATTTCCCCTGACTGGCGCAGAAAGAAAGGTTCGCTTCAGAAGTGCGAATGAAAACGCTTCTTTGCGGTTCCATGGCAGGAGCGACACCATCCGGGCCATCGTGCAGTAGCCAAACAGAATCTGTGCCCAGGTTCCAATCGTTGGAATCCAGTAAATCAACTGGAGATTCTCGGGCAACGCAATAAGAAGCAGCAACAGATATCCGAGTCGTACCTGGACCGGGAACGCGGTAAAACTCCGCTCACGAATGCTGAAGTGTATTAGCTGAAAAACCGTGAAGCCAATTGCGAGCAGGAATCCCGTTGGCCACCCGGACACGCCGGCACTCAGAAAGCCGACTGTCACCAACCAGTACCACCAACTTATGGCGCGATATTCGAGCATAAACATGCAGGTTCTCCTTTGAATTGAGATGCTGGCACAGAGTCAAGGGGTGCGAGCCGCGCAGCGACGGAGCGTCCCCTTGACCGCCGGGTATCGTTCTTCTTCTATTTGCGCGCGAAGAAATTCACCGCGTGCACGCGCAGATCCTTCGAGACCTTGGCCTCGGCCGAGGTGTCGCGGAAGCAGTCGAAGCGCTCGGTGATGCGTCCGTCGCGCAATCCCGCCGCGGCCGCGACCTCGAACAGCTCCGGTTCCGGCAGCGCGCCGCCGATGCAGGCGGCCCACAGGTCGGGATTGGCGCGCGCCTCCATCTTGAGTTCGCGTGCCACCACCACGTCCGCCAGGTACAGGCGCCCGCCGGGCCTGAGCACGCGCGCGATCTCGCGGAACACGCGGGTCTTGTCGGGTGCAAGATTCACCACGCCGTTCGAGATCACCACGTCCACTGAGGAATCCGCCACCGGCAGCTCCTCGTACACGCCGGGACGGATCTCCACGATGCCGTCCAGGCCGGCCTCGCGCGCGGCGAGGGCCGCGCTCTCGCGCATCGCCGGCGTCATGTCCACGCCGATGGCGCGGCCGCGCGGGCCCACGCGCCGCGCCGCGAGCAGCAGATCCATGCCGCCGCCGCAGGCGTGATCCAGCACGGTCTCGCCGGGCAGGATCAGCCCGATGCGGTGCGGATTGCCCACGCCGGCGAAACGCGCCGTGGCGCGCGCCGGGATTTGCGCCAGCTCGCGCCGGTCATAGTTCAGGTATGCCGCGGCGTACTCCGGGCCGCGGTGAAAGTGGAAATCGCCTTCGGGCTCGCGCGCCACGCGATCGTAGGTCGCAAGCACCTGGGCACGAAGCCTTTCGGTATCGAATCCGATTGGACAAGTTGCTGCCATGACACTGTCTCCTTGAGAGTTAAATTGAGTTCAAAGACGGCCTGTTGCCACAAAGACCTAGGCCGCTTCACGCACGAGCCGGATGTCAACCTCCCGCTCGACATACTTCCACTCCTCCGCTGCGCGCAACTCGGCAACCAGTTTGTTGAACGCCGCCTCCTGGCCCGGCTCGTACTCAAACCAGGTGAGGAAGTCGAACGGTTCATGCTCCGAGAGGTCCCGGCAGTGATGGAGCCTTCGCGCCAACTCAGGAAAATGCTGCATCCCGATTTTGGTGTGGCGAGACTGCTCTTTAAAGATGCTGAGGCGTTCCTCCTGTGTGAGTGCCCACCAGGCCGCGTTCTTTCGAATGGATATCAACGCCGCGCACGTTGCCTCGGGGCACCCGAGACCCAGTAACTTGGCCACGATCTGGCCCTTTTCCTCGCGATCAACATAGCGCTCATTACTTGTTATTCCATGAAGAATCCAGGCCGCTTGTGGATCGGATGGAATCTCCGGGCCAGAAGTGATTTCGAGCCTTCTCGCCGCCGGCAATGGCTCACCTGCTACCACTTTCATTGCGGCGACGCGCCAGAGACCCGTGTCGCCACCAACGAACGAAAACAATCGCGTAGTCATATTGATCCTCCTCGGTTAGGGCTTAACCGCAATTGATTACCACTTCAAGGTACTCGCTCGGGGCCACCAGCGTGCCATCGGTCGCGCGATTGAACCTTTCGGCCAAGGCGATCAGGTCGGCGGCGAGCGCTTCCTGCTTCTCGGCGTCGAGCGCTCCGAAAGCCTTGTGCATCGGCCCGTAGAAGGTGCGAAAGATCTCCAGCCAATGGGTCGCGCTGTGGTAGCGGAACACGAAGCTCTTCCTTTCGATAGCGATCTTGTCGAGCCGCTCGCCGAACAGCTCGCGCAGCCGCGCTTCGGTGCCCCAGAGCGCGGGCGATTTCAGGCCGGCCGCCGGAGTCACATATTTGCCCATCGTTTTGAAGATTTCGCCGACGAAGCTGGTTGGCGTCCAGTTCGCGAGGCCGATCCGGCCACCGGGTTTGCAGGCGCGCGCCATTTCCGTCGCGGCTTTATCCTGATCGGGCGTGAACATCACGCCGAAGGTGGACATCACCACATCGAAGCTGTGGTTTGTGTACGGCAGATTCTCGGCGTCCGCGTGCTCGAACTGCACCGGCAGGCCTTCGGCGCTCGCCCGGACGCGCCCGCGATCGAGCAGTGTGGGAACGTAATCGGTCGAGACGACATCGCACCAGCGCCGCGCCGCGGCCAGCGTCGCATTGCCGTTGCCGGCGGCGACGTCAAGCACGCGCTCGCCGGCACGCAGGTCGAGCGCTTCGCAAAGCGACTCGCCGACGATCTGCAGCGTGGTGCCGACAACGGCGTAGTCGCCGGACGACCAGGCAAGATGCTGCTTGTTTTTAGCGGCCGCCAGGTCAACGGCGGGCGAGAAACTCGGAGTGACTTTGGACATGGTTGGTCTCCTGGTTATGTGGATGTGTACATGTTTTGATTCAGGACCGCGGTCCTGTGGCTCGTCGTCGGCTCCGGGTTTGGAGTTGCCGACGCCACAACACACGGCAAATGCTGAAGGAACATAAATTGAATGAATCGAATGTGCTGGTATTCATCGCACCCTCAACCCACTGTTCCCATCAGGTACATCACGACTGGCACCGCCAGCCACACCAGCCCCTTCACCAGGAAAAACACAAAGCCGGCCATGCCCAGACGTTTCCAGATATGTTTTTCGATATTGCCCGTCAGCGTGCTCATGACATTTCCTCCTGGTTGCGGGTGGCGCGGCGCAGGCCGCGCCACCCGGTTTCTCTAGGCCGCCTCCGAATCGATCCCGGACGGACGTCCGCCGAGACGCGGCACCAGCATCGGCACCTGTTTGCGGTATTCGCTGTAACGCGCCCCATGCTCGGCCACCAGATCGCGCTCCTCGAAGCGGATGGCGATCAATATGTAAGCCGTGGTGAGCAGCGCGAAGAACAGGTGTGCCACGGTCATGGTCGGCGTGGCCCAGAAGGCGAAGAACCAGCCGACGTAGAGCGGGTGCCGCACGATCTTGTACAGGGCGGGCGTGCCGAAATTGAGCGGGCGATATTCCTTGCCGCGCAGGTACAGCCACACCTGGCGCAGGCCGAACAGGTCGAAATGATTGATCAGGAAGGTTGCCACCAGCACCAGCCCCCAGCCGAAGGCGAACAGCCCGTAGAGCACGGCCTGCCCGACCGGGTCTTGCACGTCCCAGATCACGCCACCGATCGGCTGCCAATGCACGAACAGCGCGATCAGCGCCAGGCTCGAAAACAGCACATAGGTGCTGCGCTCGACCGGCTTCGGCACGAAGCGCGTCCACCAGCGCTTGAAGGCCGGGCGCGCCATGACGCTGTGCTGCACCGCGAACAGGCCGAGCAGCAGCGCGTTGATCAGCAGCGCCTGGCCCAGCGGGCCCTGCGGCGCCGAGTCGATGGACTTGGGCACGAACAGGTCGCCGACGAAACCGATGGCGTACAGGAAGGTGCCGAAGAAAATGGCGTAACACACGACGCCGTAAATGAATGCCGCGATTCTTTTCATGATGTGTCTCCTCGAAGGATGGTTGATGGTGAGCCCGGACGCGTGGCGCGCGTCCGGGCGCCGGGTTACATGCCGATCAGGCGCGCATCGAATCCGTGGCGCACGACGGTGCCGAGGATCTTCTGCGAATTGACCGTTTCGGGGTCGTAGTCCACGAGCACCAGACGGCGCGCCCGCGGGCTCACCTGCACCCGGCTCACACCCCGGATGCCACCGAGCTCACTTTCCAGTTCATCGCCGTGCTTGCGGCTGATCACCTGCTTCAAATCCACCACTACATTGGCCTGGCTTGTTTGCATGACACTTGTCTCCTTTTTCAAATTGATGTTTGATTCGGGCGGCTCGCCCGTTTCCGGTTGAACCATCCGCCTGGCGACCGTCCTTCGTCTGCGCACGGACCGCCTTGGTACGATCCGAACTCTAGGCCCGGTACGTATCAGGATGATTTCGCGCCAGGGGATTTTTGTTGCCGGTTTGTATCAGCGTGTTGCTATAATCCCGGCGTTGATCAGGCCGGGCCCGGGAGCAAGCGTGGAGAAAAAACAGCGCGTTCTGGTTGTCGATGACGAAGCCGCCATCCGCGAAATGCTGGCCGAATACCTCGACTCCCACGGATTCGAGGTGATGGCGGCGGACAGCGGCAAGGCCATGCGCGAACTGCTGGCGAAAAACGTGCCGGACGTGGTGCTGCTGGACGTGAACCTGCCGGGCGAGGACGGGCTGACGCTGGCGCGCTACATACGCGAGCGCTTCGATCTCCCCATCATCATGGTGACCGCGGCCGACGAGGTCGTGGACCGCGTGGTCGGCCTCGAGGTCGGGGCCGATGACTACCTCACCAAGCCCTTCGATCCGCGCGAACTGCGTGCCCGCATCAAGACCGTGCTGCGCCGCTACCAGCGCCCGGGCGTGGCCCCGGCCGTGCCCGCGGAAGGCGATGCCTCGCGCCGGCGCGTTCCCTTCGGGCGCTGCACCCTCGACCTCGACAGGCGCCAGCTGCTCGACGCCGACAACCGTGAAATCCCGCTCACCAGCATGGAATTCGACCTGCTCCAGGTCTTCGCCGAACGTCCCAACCGGGTGCTGACCCGGGACCAGATCCTGAACATCACGCGCAACCGCGACTGGGACCCCTTCGACCGCAGCATCGACATCCGCATCGCGCGCCTGCGCAAGAAAATCGAGGCCGACCCGGACAAGCCCGCCACCCTCAAAACCGTGCGCGGCTCGGGCTACATGTTCGTCCCCAATTCCGGCTGAGCCGGCCCGGCGCGGCGGCGTTTTGTTTCAATTGTTTCAGGTTTGTAACACCTTCTTGGCAGCGGGCGGGACGCAGGTACACTAGCGTCTGATCAGTCATGGCCACGCAATCCGAAACTTTCATGCAGCCCCTGTCGCGCGACGTCGACAGCGCGCTGGTGTTGCAGCAAATCCTCGACCACGCCACCGCCGTGGTGTACGTCAAGGACCGTGACGGCCGCTATCTGTTCGCCAACCGCCTGTTCCTCGACCTGTTCCGCCGGAGCGCGAGCGAGGTTATCAGGCGCACCGACGCGGAAATTTTCCCGCCCGAGATCACCGCCAACCTGCACCGCAACGACGCGCTGGTGTTCGAGCGCAATACGCCCGTCGAGTTCGAAGAGCAGGTGCCGCAGGAAGACGGCATGCGCACCTACCTGTCGCTCAAGTTCCCGCTGTACAACGCCCAGGGCGAGGCCTATGCCGTGTGCGGCATCTCCACCGACATCACCGAGCGCAAGACGGCCGAAGAGGCGCTACGCGCGAGCGAGGAGCGCTATCACACGACCTTCAACGCCTCCGTCGACGGGATCGCCCTGTGCACACCCGACGGGCGCATCGTGGACGCCAATCCGGCGTTCTGCCGCCTGCAGGGTTACACGCGCGAGGAACTGCTGGCGGTCGAGTCGTTCCAGTTCGTGCACCCGGACAGTCACCTGCGCTGCTGGGCGTTCTTCGAGGCCGCGAGCGCCGGCCACAGCCTGAAATCCGAAGCCAAGGCGCAACGCAAGGATGGAACCATCTTCGAGGCCGAGGTCCACGGCGTGCCGGTGCATTACGGCAACGAGCCGCACCTGCTGCTGATCATGCGCGACATCTCCGAGCGCGTCCGGCTCGAGGCGCAGTTGCGCCAGGCACAGAAGATGGAGGCCATCGGCCATCTCACCGGCGGCGTGGCGCACGACTTCAACAACATCCTCACCGCCGTCATGGGCTACGTCGCCATGGCGCAGGAGCGCGTTGCGGGCCAGGGCGACGAAAAGCTCGACAAGTACCTCGACCGCGCACTGCGATCGGGCCGTCAGGCGCGCGACCTGATCCAGCAGATGCTCACCTTCTCACGCGGCCAGCGCGGCGAGCCGCGCGCGCTGCAATTGCCGCCACTGGTGAAGGAGTCAGTCAAGCTCATGCGTTCCACGCTCCCGTCCAGCATCGAGTTCGACACATCGCTCGACGCCGCGCTGCCGGCGGTGCTGCTCGACCCGGTGCAGCTGGAACAGGTGCTGATGAACCTGTGCATCAACGCGCGCGACGCCATGCAAGGCGCCGGCACGCTGTGCATCGGGCTGAAACAGACCACACACCATGACGGCGCGTGCACCTCCTGTCACCAGCCGGTACGCGGCGCCTATATCGAACTGGTCGTGCGCGACACCGGCCCCGGCATCGCGCCCGAGGTCGTGGAGCGCATGTTCGAACCGTTCTTCTCCACCAAGGAGGTCGGCAAGGGCAGCGGCATGGGGCTCTCGACCGTGCATGGCATCGTCCACGAGCACGGCGGGCATATCATCGTCGAAACCAGACCGGGCGCGGGCGCCACCTTCCGCGTGCTGTTCAAGCCGATGTCGCGCACTGAGGGCAGGAGCGGCATTGAGGAAGCAGAACCGGCCAGCGCTACCGCCGAAGTGCGTCAACTCAATGGCCACGTGCTGGTGGTGGACGACGAGCCCGCGGTCGGTGAGTTCATGGGCGAACTGCTGGAAAGCTGGGGGCTGGAGGTCACCGTGAAACCCAACGGCGCCGAGGCTGAGGCCCTGTTCGCGGAAAACCCGCAGCACTTCGATCTGGTGGTGACCGACCAGACCATGCCCAAGATGACCGGCACCGAACTCGCGCAACGTCTCATGGCGCGGCGCCCCGGGCTGCCGGTGATTCTCTACACCGGCTACACCGAGCGCCTGACCGAGGAACAGACATCCCGCTCCGGCATCCGCGCGCTGGTAACCAAACCGGTGGATATCGCGGCGTTCTTCGGCCTGGTGCGCGACATATTGAAGCAGCGCTAGCAAGGCATCCCAAAATATTTTTATATGTAGCCCGGATGAAGCGCAGCGGAATCCGGGTAACTTCCCGGATTCCGGCGCCAAGCGCCTGCATCCGGGCTACATGAATTTGTTTTATTTTTGGAACAGCGCTCCAGATCAGGCAGGTTGGGGCGAGCGCAGCGAGCCCCAACAAATCCCTAGGTTTCGACCCGGCGCCGACACGCGGGCAAAACCTCGTGACGGCCGCGCGGTCAAACCCGGTATCTTTGCGACGCCGTTGCAGTAGAATCCGCGCCAAGCAGATCGAATTTCAACAGGAGACAATCATGGCACTCAGCAACTTACAAATAGCCGCGATCGCCTCGGCCGCGATCGCTGTCGGCGGCGTCGCCGCGGTCAAGACCGGCGTCGTCCCCAACCCGTTCCAGACGACCCAGCAAGAGGAGACGAAAGCAGAAGCGGCAAAAGCACCCGCCGCCAAGGCCAAGGTAGCCAAGGCGAAGCCCGTCATATGCCATGAATGCGGCACGGTCGAATCCATCGAGAGCTTCACCGAGAAGGGCGTGGCCTCCGGCGGCGGCGCGGTCGCGGGCGGCGTGGTCGGCGCCATCATCGGACATCAGATCGGCAGCGGCCGCGGCAAGGACCTCGCCACCGTGGCGGGCGCCGTCGGCGGCGCGGTCGCCGGCCACGAGATCGAAAAGAACGTGAAGAAGGTCACGCGTTACCGCATCGCCCTGCGCATGGATGACGGCACGCAGCAGACGCTGGTGCTCGACGCCGCCATCGGCGTGAACGTGGGCGACAAGGTCAAGATCGTGGACGGGATGCTCGTCCGCAACTGACCCCACACTCAGCCCGCGGGAAAGCGGGGGTTCCGGGCCAGAAAGGGATCGGAGGCTCGAATGCCCGTTACCGGCGCGGCGTTTCCTGTGCGCCGCTCTTCGGTACCGGCTTGCCGACCACGGCATTCTGTTTCTTGTTCACGTTCGCCGCGCCCTGTTTCTTCGGCGATCCGGCACCTGACGCCTTAGGTTTGGCGGAGAATTTCGCTCCGTGCTGCTTCAATAGTTCAACCACCGGCATCTTGTCGGCCTCGATCGCATAGTCGGTCGCGGTCTTGCCGAATTTGTCGGCCAGGTTGGGATCGGCGCCCTTTTCGAGCAACAGGCGGGTGATGGCGGGGAATCCGCGGCCGGCGGCATAAAACAGCACGCTGCGGCCCTGCTCGTCACGCACGTCGATTTTCGCTCCGCGGTCGAGCAGCAGTTTCACCATCGCTGCCTGGCCGGTGAGCGCGGCGAACATCAGCGGCGTGACGTCGCCTTTGGCGCGGGCGTTTACGTCGGCGCCCTTGTCGAGCAGCGCCACGGCGATTTTTTCCTGGCCCAGCGAAGCAGCGCGCATCAGCGGCGTGACGCCTTTGCCATCTCCGACATCCGGCGCCGCCTTGTTGTCGAGCAACATCTGCGCGGCGTCGTCGCGCCTGTGTTCGACCGCCCATTGCAGCGCCGAGCGACCCATCGTGTCCCTGGCGTCGATATCGGCGCGCGCGGCGACAAGCGCCTTCATCGCCTCCAGGCCGCCGGTCGTGGCGGCAATGACGAGAGGCGTACGCCCCGCGGTGTCGCGTGTATTGACATCGGCGCCTTGCCGCAGCAGGTATTCAACGATGTCGCCTTTATTGGTGCGAGCCGCATAAGTGAGCGCGGTCGAACCACCGCCATCCCGGGCTTCCAGCTTCGCTCTCTTCTTGAGAAAGAACTCGACCATTTCCCGGTTCCCCAGGCCGGCCGCGATCATCAAGGGCCTGGCTTCCTGCATGAAGGCGGTTTCGACCTCGACGCCATGATCGAGATAGAGTTTCACCAGATCCATGTTGTTCTGCCAGATCGCGTAGATCATGGGAGAGTTGCCATAGCTATCGCGCGCGGAAAGGCTGGCGCCTTTGTCGACCAGCAGTTTGATGATGGCGGCGTCGCCCATCTTGGCCGCGAGAGGCAGCGGAATGTTCCCGAGTTCGTCCGTGACGTTGACGTCGGCGCCGCGCTCGATCAGGAGCCGCGCCGCCTCCGCCTGCTTGCTTTGCAACGCGACCAGCAGCGCGGTACTGCCGTCGTCATCGGCTATGTTGATATCGAGCCCCCGGTCGAGCAACAGTTTCATCACCTCAAGATGGCCGTGATGGGTGGCGAGCATCAGCGCGTCGGCGCCGCTGATATCCTGGGCCCGCAACCGCGCACCCTTGTCCAGCAACAGGCGGACGATATCCGCGTGGCCGTTCGCGGCAGCGTGCAGCAGGGACGTCAAGCCGCGCTTGTCCTTGGCATCGACATCCGCGCCGCGCTCGAGCAGCGCCGAAACGATATCCCGATGACCGCCCTTGCACGCCGCTACCAAGGGTGTCGTTCCGGACTCGTCCGCCCGATTGACGTCGGTTTGCGGACCGAGGAGCTTGAGCAGCAATTCGGTTTTCCCCTGCCCCGCCAGCTCCACCAGTGCCTTGACCTCCGGATCGACGTCGATGCTCACGGCCTTGGCCGGCTCGGGCGGCTTGGCGGCGGACACGATCTCCGGATAAACCTGACAAACGATCAGGACCAGAATGCCTGAAACAAAAAATATCTTTTTCATTCTCCCTTCTCCATATCGTGATGACCCGCCAGATGTACGCCGTGTTTCACCGTGTTTGATTGCATTCGCCGTCAACGTCTGCCTCCGCTCAGTCCCCGCCTTTTCCACAACACATAAAGCGCGGGGATGACCAGCATGGATACCAGGGGCGCGGTGACCATGCCGCCGATCATGGGCGCGGCAATGCGCCGCATGACCTCGGAGCCGGTACCGCCGCCCAGCATGATCGGCAGGAGCGCGGCGATCACCACGGCGACCGTCATGGCCTTGGGGCGCACGCGCAGCACCGCGCCCTCGATCACCGCCTCGTGCAGCTGGGCGAGTGTCGCGGGACGGTGGCGCTTCACCGCCTGGTCGAGATACACCAGCATCACCACACCGAACTCGGCGGCGACACCGGCCAGAGCGATGAAGCCCACGCCGACCGCGACCGAGAGCCGGTAATCCAGCGCGAACAACAGCCAGATGCCGCCGACGAGCGCCAGCGGCAAGGCTCCCATCACCAAAAGGGCCTCGGTCATGTTGCGGAAATTGAGATACAGCAGCAGGAAGATCAGGACCAGTGTCAGCGGCACGATATAACGCAGCCGCTCGCCCGCGCGCAGCAGATACTGATACTGACCGGCCCAACTGATCGAATATCCCGGCGGCAGTTTCACGTGGTTGGCCACGGCGCGCCGGGCGTCGGCGACGTAGGAACCCAGATCGCGCCCCGCGATATCGACGTAGACCCAGCCGTTGAGCCGCGCGTCCTCGCTCCGGATCATCTCGGGACCGTCCTTGATCGCCACGTCCGCCACGTCCTCGAGACGGATCTGTTGTCCGGTGGAGAGAAACACCGGAAGTTCCCGCAGCGCGCCGAGGGAATTGCGCGCCTCGGGCGGATAACGCACGTTGATCGGATAACGTTCGCGGCCTTCCACGGTATAGGCGATGTTCATGCCGCCGACCGCCAGGGCGATCGTCTCATAGATGTCCGCCACGCTCAGGCCGTAGTGCGCCGCCGAGTCCCGATCCACGTCGATTTCGATGTAACGCGCGCGTCCGGCGCGCTCGGCATAGACCGACGCCGTGCCGGGCAACGGGCGCAACAGCCCTTCGATCTCCGCCCCAATCTTGTCAATCGTGCGCAGATCCGGCCCCGCGACCTTCACGCCGAGCGGCGTCTTGATGCCCGTCGCCAGCATGTCGATGCGCGTGGCAATCGGCATCTGCCAGGAGTTGGTCAGGCCGGGAATCCGCACCCGCTGGTCCAGTTCCTCGATCAGTTTCAGCAGTGTCATCCCATCACGCCACTGCTCACGGGGCTTGAGCCGTATCGTGGTTTCTATCATCGTCAGCGGCGCCGGGTCCGTGGCGGTCTCGGCCTGGCCGATCTTGCCGAACACCCGCTCGACCTCGGGCACCGTCTTGATGAGCTTGTCAGTCTGCTGCAGCAACTGCTGCGCCTTGCCGGCGGAAAGACCCGGCAGCGTGGTCGGCATGTACAGCAGGTCGCCCTCGTCGAGCCGCGGCATGAATTCGGAACCCAGCCGCGACAACGGCCACAAACTCGTGGCCACCAGCAGCACGGCGACCGCCAGGGTGGCGCGCGGACGGTGCAAGGCCGCATCGATCACCGCGCGGTACGCGCGTATCAACACGCGGTTCAGCGGATTGGCCTTTTCCTCACGGATACGTCCGCGCACCAGATACACGATCAGGGCCGGGACCAGCGTCACGGACAGGCCGGCGGCGGCGGCCATCGCGTAGGTCTTGGTATAGGCCAGCGGCGCGAACAGCCGGCCCTCCTGCGCCTCGAGCGCGAACACCGGCAGGAAGGAGACCGTGATGATCAACAGCGAAAAGAACAGCGGCGGCCCGACCTCGACCATCGCCTCCTGCATCGCGGCAAGGCGCTGCGCGCCGGAAGCCGCGCCCTGTTCGAGACGCTTGTGGACGTTCTCGATCATCACGATCGCGGCGTCCACCATGGCGCCGAGCGCGATGGCGATGCCGCCGAGCGACATGATGTTGGCGTTGATACCCTGGAGATGCATCACGGCGAAGGCCGCGAGCATCCCCACGGGCAGGGTGAACACCACCACCAGCGATGAACGCAGATGAAACAGGAACGCGGCGCAGACGAGGGCCACGAGGATGAACTCCTCGATCAGGCGGTGATTGAGCGTCGCCACCGCGCGCGTGATCAGCGCCGAGCGGTCGTAGGTCTCGACGATCTCCACACCATCGGGAAGGCTTTTTTTCAGCTCCTCCAGTCTGGCCTTGACCCGTTCGATGGTGGTCAGGGCGTTGCCACCCGAGCGCATGACGACGATGCCGCCCGCGACCTCGCCCTGGCCGTCCAGATCGGCGATGCCGCGGCGCATCTGCGGACCGAGGCGGATGTCGGCGATATCCTGCAGCAGCAGCGCGGCGCCGGCCTCGCGGCGCGTGAGGTACGGAATGCGCTTGAGATCGTCCAGGTTCCTGATGTAACCCTTGCCGCGGATGAGATACTCCGCCTCGCCCATCTCGATGACCGAGCCGCTCACCTCCTGATTGGCGTCGAGAATCATCTGGCGGATCACCGACAATGACAGCGAATGGGCGCGCATGCGCCCGGGATCGAGCACCACCTGGTATTGCTTGACCATGCCGCCGACGGTGGCGACCTCGGCCACGCCGGGCACGGTCTGCAACTCGAACCGGAGAAACCAGTCCTGCAGGCTGCGCAGCTCCGCAAGATCGTGCCGGCCGGTGCGGTCAACGAGGGCGTACTGATAAATCCAGCCCACGCCGCTGGCATCCGGGCCGAGCTGCGTGCGCGCGCCCGGTGGCAGCTGTTCACGTGCCTGGCTCAGATACTCCAGCACGCGCGAGCGCGCCCAGTAGGGATCGGTGCCGTCCTCGAAAATGACGTACACGTACGACTCGCCGAAGAACGAGTAGCCGCGCACGTGCACCGCGCCGGGCACGGCCAGCATGGCGCTCGTCAACGGATAAGTCACCTGGTCCTCCAGGACCTGCGGCGCCTGGCCCGGGAAGGCGGTCTTGACGATGACCTGCACGTCGGACAGGTCCGGTATCGCGTCCAACGGCGTGTGACGCACCGCATAAACGCCCCAGCCGACCGTGAGCAGCGTCGCCAGCAGCACGAGCGGACGGTTGACGGTGGACCAGCGAATCAGGCGGGCGATCATGGTCGTTTAATTGACACGCGCAACCTCCGCGATCCACCGGCAGGTTGTTGAAAAACACCCTCTCCCTACGGGAGAGGGTTGGGGTGAGGGCGTCCTTATTTTGCTAGACATTTTTATATCCCCCTCATCCTCGCCTTCTCCCGGAGGGAGAAGGGAAAACCTTTCTCGACATCTCGTTAATGCGCCGACATGCGGCGGAAGCTCGCCTGCAGGCTGCTTTCGGAGTCGATCAGGAACTGCGCGGAGACGACGATGCTGTCGCCTTCCTTGAGGCCGCTCAGGATCTCGACCTGGCCGCCGGTTTCGATGCCGGCGCGCACGCGCACCGGTTTGAACCGGCCGTCGCCGAGCGCGACGATCACGCGGTCCTCCGACTCGGTGCGGATGAGCGCTTCCTGCGGCACGGCGAGCACGCCCCGGCGCGCGTCGCCGTGGATCGTGGCCACGACGTACATGGCGCTCTTGAGCAGATGCGCGGGCGCGGTGAAGGACAGCCGCACGCCGATGTTCTGGGAGGTGGGATCGAGGGAGACAGCGGCCTGGTTGACCACGCCGGGCCATGTCCGGCTGGAGACATGCGGCAGGCTGACCTCAACCGGCTGACCGGTCTGGATCCAGGCCGCATCGCGCTGGAAGGCGTTGGCCAACACCGAGGCGCGCGCCAACCCTCCCAGATCGAACAACGCCGCTCCGCTTTTCACCGCATCGCCTGCAGCGACCTGCAGATTCGTGACCGTGCCGGCGTACGGCGCATGCAGCATCAGCTTCGACGAAGCCATGCGCTTCTGTTCGAGTTGCCGGATGTCTTCGCCGGAAAGCCCGAGGCGTGCCAGTTGCGCGCGCGACCCTTCCAGCGTTATGCCGTCTTCCGCTTGCGCCGCGGCAGGTGGCGTGGAGTCAATCTGTTTGGTCTCCATCGGCGCGCCCTGCTTCAGCAAGACAAGATGCGCCTGCTCGGCCGCGCGCAGTTCCTCCGATTCGAGCGTCACCAACGGCTTTCCCGGTTCGAGCCATTGCCCCGGTTTGAAATGCAACGCCGCGACCTTGGCCTCGAACGGTGCCACGACGCGCACGTGCTGGGCCGGCTCGATTTGCTGCACGAAACCGGGCGTTTCGATGCGCCGCGTCAGCGTGGTGCGGATCACGGGCGCGATCTTGACGCCGAGATTATTGACCACCTCCGGCGCGATGCGGACCACCGGTTCTGCGTCCGCACCGGATTCCGCGCCGGCCGGCTGCACCGGCACCAGCGCCATTCCGCATACCGGGCAGGTGCCGGGCTTGTCGGAAACAACCTGGGGATGCATCGGACAGACGTAAGACGTGTCCGCATGCGCGCGATCGTGCCCGGGGACGGAACGGTTGCCCGCGATCCCAGGCGCGCGATCGGCGGGAAAAAAATATCGCTCTACGACCATGCCCGCGGCAAAAGCGACAGCGACAGCAATCATCCACGACAACACAGTTCTGCGATGCATAAATCTCAAACTCGACTCGCCGATGCCCGCGCGAGGCCGCTCCCGCGGCATTCGTGCTTCCCGGTACGTCAAAAAAATCCCGCGCCGCGAAACATGATCGCGGCGCGGGCGAGGAGAGCCCGCTAACCTGAGCGGATCAGAACGTGTTCTCCGCCGACAATCCCAGTCCCGGCGTGTAGTGGGTGCCGGGGCCGATCTCGCCGTTGCTGAAGAACCGGAAGGAACCGACGGTGTAGAACGACATGCCGTGCGGCGAGGCGTTGCCCGCGTTCGCATGACGCGTCCCGTTGGCCGGCCATTGCTTGCCCGCGTCGCCGAAGTCCATGTCGTTGCAACCCTTCGGAGAGGTCGCGTCACCCGCGTTGAAGCGGGAATCCAGCTCCAGGTTGCCGGTCCAGCGGTTCCAACGCATCATGCAGACGGTGTCGTCACCGACCGACCCGGTGCCCGGCAACACGCTGCCCCAACCGCCCGTCTTGAAGGGCAACAGGTTGTTGTCGTCCAGCAACTGGAAGGCCGCGCCGAGACCGCCGGGCGGGAAGTCGCCGGCGTTGGGGCCACCGGGCGGATAGCTGTTGTCGAATCCACCAGGGGCTTGCCAGGCGTGGCCCAGACCCAGCGCGGACAGGAGGACGTCCACGTTCGCGATGGCGTACTTGCGCAGATCCACGAAGTAGAGCGAGGTCGCGATATAGCGGTCGAAACCGTCGTGGACCACGAAGTGCGGTCCGCCGCGGCTGGTCACGCTGTCCGGGTGATCGTCGGCGGTGGCCACGACGCCGTCCTCGCCCGGTACGCTGAAGTCGACCTGATCAACCAGCTTCGGACAATCCGATTTGCCGTTGTTAGGCCAGAACACCCCACCGTTATGCAGATCGCCCGAGTTGTTATACACGATGCCGCTGGGTCCGACCGTCTCCGACTGGCCGAGCGGAGTGGTGGCACCGGTATTGTTCCAGGCCGCCGCCGGGGCGGCGTTGCACTTGTAGCTGTTGCCCTGGGACAGCAATTTACGGATGTCGAGCACGGCCATGCGTGAGTTGTGCTCACCCGCGTAATCGCGGTCATGGATCGGATCGCCCTCTTTCTGGATACCGGACACCGGCATGATGATGTAGTTGTCATCCTGCGTGATGGTAAACACCGAGGCACCGGTGCAGGCGCCGAAGTCATATACCAGCTTGAACTTCGGGTTTATCACCGTAATGTCGGACGAGTAGTACAGCGCACCGCCGCACATGGAGGCCACGAACATACCCTTGTGCCCGTGGTTGTGCGTGACGCGCATCGCCATCAGGCCTTCCGGCTCCTCGTGGATCTGGTTTCCCTCGTGGCGCGGGCCGTCCGGCATCTGCGCGACGGCATAGGGACCGTTGCTCAGATTGCCGACGTCCCAGAAACGCACCGTCGTGCCGAGATCCTGCGCGGAGGTTCCGGGGCCTTCGCCGGAACCGGTCAGCGCCAGACTCACCGGGTCGGCGTAGTCGGAGGTAACCAGGATGCCGCCCGTGGTCGTGCCGATCTGGTTGCCGTTTCCGTTACCCTTCTTGCCGGTCAGGTCGGTGCGCAGACCGATGCCGTGGGGATGGGCCAGCAGGCCGGTGTCGGGACCTTCGTTGATGCCCGCGTCCAGATTTACCGCCCCGCTGTCGGCGCCGATCTGGTTGAACGGCGCCACACCCGGCACACACAGGTTGAACACGTTGAAACCGAGCGCGGTCGGGACGTCGCCGGCGGTACAGGTGCCGTTGCCGTTCACACCGCCGAAGCGGATCTGCTTGCGCGGCGCATAGCGCTCCGGCCCGAGCATGTCGCTGCCGTTCACGTACTTGCCGTGACCGGGAACCGGGGCCAGCGGCACGGCGCCGTATTCGCCGACCACGGTTCCGGTGAACGGGTCCAGTTCCTGGATGCCGCCGGGGGTCGTGAGCACCGGCGGCAGACTGACCGGAACGGTGC